>Ga0066683_10000465_pt1 | contig 12902 bp, 8 predicted proteins | sample GraSoiAngelo_132_FD_62296 | JGI IMG/M metagenome (GOLD analysis project Ga0066683, IMG submission 62296) | Grasslands soil microbial communities from the Angelo Coastal Reserve, California, USA - 14_0929_02_40cm | ecosystem: Environmental > Terrestrial > Soil > Grasslands | place: USA... | reverse complement strand
GTTCTAGGTTCCAGGTTCCAGGTTCCAGGTTCCGGGTTCTGGGTTCCTGGCGCGAAGCGCCGAACGAACCCTGCACCTCGAACCTTGAACCTTGAACTTGAACCCTGACCGTGTTCTAGAGGAGCCTCGCGTCGAACGGCAGTGGCAGCAGGTTCTTGAGCTGGTGCGTGCCCTTTTCCTCATTGAGGTTTGCCAGCTGGATTTCGAGGTTGCCGCCGAACTCCCACAGTATCTGGCGGCACGCGCCGCACGGCGGCGTCGGCGCTTCGGTGTCGGCGACGATGGCGATGCGCGTGAAGGCGCGGTGGCCTTCGGAGAGCGCCTTGTACAGGGCGACGCGTTCGGCACACATCGTGAGGCCGTAGGTGGCGTTCTCGATGTTGCAGCCGGTGATGACGGTTCCGTCGACGGCCTCGAGCGCGGCGCCCACCTTGAAGTGCGAGAAGGCGGCGTCCGCGCGCTCGCGCGCGCGCCGCGCGGCGCCGACCAGATCGATGTCGCCGCCGTCTCGCACACGTCGCGGGCCGATCCTCCTCTCCCGGTGGGCGCGCCGATCCCCCTCCGGGCGGCCGACGTCCTTGACCCGGCGATCGAGCCCGGTGCGGCGATCGGCTTCGACGCGCGCCCGCCGCTCGTCGAGCAGCAGGCGGATGGGAGCGTTGCGCCGCACGCCGTTCACCAGGTGCGTCACGCGCGCAATCTGATACAGCTGGGCGGTGATCGCGTGGACTTCCGTGTCGCGGTGGCAGCGCTCGGCGGCGGTCGCGTCGGTCCAGTACCGGACCGCGTAGAAGCGCATCGGGTGCGCCTCGTCGCGAATCATCTCGGCGCGGCCATACTCCTTGCGGACCATGAGCGCCTCGAAGTCGGTCGAGATCGTCAGGAACTCGGCTTCGCGGCCCGGCATGACCTCGACGAGCGACACGGACAGCCGCCGGCCATCAGAGCTGTCCAATGATTCCCTCCAGCAGCGCGGTGAACTGCCCCCGGATCCGGCGCGCCGTTTCCATCACTTCCGCGTGATCGAGCGGCTGCGGCAGCACACCGGCCGCCATGTTCGTGATGCACGAGATGCCGAGCACGTCCATCCTCATGTGGCGCGCCGCGATAGCCTCGGGAACAGTCGACATCCCGACGGCGTCGGCGCCTATCGTCCTGAGATATCGGATCTCGGCGGGTGTTTCATAGCTGGGGCCCAGGACGCCGGCGTAGATGCCGTGCGGGAGCGGCAGGGCGATCGCCGTCCCCTGCCGATCGGCAATTCCACGCAATCGTGAGGAGTAGACCTCGGTCATGTCCGGGAATCTCGCGCCAAACCGCTCATCGTTTTCACCCACGAGCGGGTTGCTCCCCATCAGGTTGATGTGGTCGTCGATCACCATCAGCGCGCCCCGCGAGAAGCCGGTGTTCACGCCCCCGGCGGCGTTGGTCAGGATGAGCGTCCTGACGCCAAGGAGGCCGAGCGCACGAACGGCGAACGTGACTGCCCGGACGTCGCGGCCTTCATACAGGTGGCTCCGGCCGGCGAGCGCCGCGATCGTCCGGCCCCGGGTCTTCCCGACGACCAGCTTGCCCTCGTGACCGACGACGCGCGATGCCGGCCAGTATGGCAGCTCGCCGTACGGCATCGTCACCGGGGCGTCCAGCGAGCTCGCGAAATCGCCCAGGCCTGATCCCAAGACGACGCCGACTTGTGGAACTTCCGGAATTCGTGACCGAATCGCGTCGGCCGCGTCCTTCACCTGATCGTAGTAGCTCATCCCACCGCCTGTTACGGAACCACGAAGATCACGAAGATCACACGAAGTTCACGAAGAAGACCACGTTTTCAACGCAGAGCGCGCAAAGCACGCAGAGATTGTGGCGACCGCCGCCGCGGAGCGGCGCTCAGTCTTTTTCGTGTTCTTCGTGTCCTTCGTGCTTTCGTGGTTGCCTTTGCTTTCTGCGCGCCCTGCGTTCAACGTCGTCGCCCGGGGCTACAGCAGGAAACCCGCGATCGTCGCCGTCATGAAGTTCGCCAGCGTACCGGCGAACATCGCGCGCAGGCCGAGCCGCGCGAGATCGTGACGGCGATTCGGCGCCAGCGCGCCGATGCCGCCAATCTGGATCCCGATCGAGCTGAAGTTGGCGAAGCCGCACAGCGCAAACGTCGCGATCGTGAACGACTTCGAATCGATCGATCCCTTGAGCGGCCCGAGCTGCGAATACGCGACGAACTCGTTCAGCGCCATCCGCGTCCCGAGCAGGTTGCCGATTTTCGGCGCGTCAGACCACGGCACGCCCATGCTCCAGGCGACCGGCGCAAAGACCCAGCCGAATATTCTCTGCAGGCTGATGTCGGCGAACCCCAGAAGGTAGGCTAACCCCAGGATGTAGTTGACCATGGCGATCAGCGCCAGAAACGAGATGAGCATGGCGCCGACGTTCAAGGCGAGCTGCAGCCCTTCGCCCGTGCCGCGGCCGGCCGCGTCGATGACGTTGACGTCGGACAACTCCACTTCGATCTTCACCGACCCCATCGTCTTCGGCACCTCGGTTTCAGGCACCAGCATCTTGGCCATCATGATCGTGCCCGGCGCCGTCATGATGACGGCCGTGAGCAGATGCTTGGCCTCGATCCCGAACAGGATGTAGGCCGCCATGATGCCGCCCGAAATGTGGGCCATGCCGGACGTCATCACCGTCATCAGCTCGGATTCGGTCATCTCCGGCAGATACGGGCGAATCGTCAGCGGCGCTTCGGTCTGCCCCATGAAGATGCTGGCCGCCACGTTCAGCGACTCGGCGCCGCTGCACTTCATGACCCGCTGCATCACCAGCGCGAACAGGCGCACGACGAGCTGCATCACCCCGTAGTAATAGAGGATCGCGAACAGCGCCGCGATAAAGATGATCGTCGGCAGCACCTGGAAGGCGAAGATGACGCCGTACCGCGCGCCTTCCGGCCCCAGCGCGCCGATCATCGCCCGGCTCCAGACGCTGCCGTCGCCCAGCGGGCCGAATACGAACGCCGCGCCGACGCCCGCAAAGCCGAGGAGCTTGTTGATGGCCTTGCCGAGCGCCTCGAATACGCGCTGGCCAATCGCCGTCTTCAACACGATCAGGGCGAAGACGATCTGCAGGCTCAGGCCCCATGTCACGGTCGTCCAGTTGATCGCCCGCCGGTTCTTCGAGAACGCGACGGCGATCGCCAGAATCACGACCGCGCCGAACATCGGCTGCAGAATGCCGGGCATCAGCGAACCTCTCCCACGATCAGAGGGCCGCGCGCCGGCCGCCCGTCGCCGATGGTGATGGCCTGGTTCGTCAGCCGGATGGCCGCTTCGAGACGGACGCAGTCGCGATAATGCAGCTCGAGCACGGCATCGCCGGCGCGAACGGCGTCTCCCGGCTTCGCGATGACCCTGATGCCCACCGCGGGATCGACGGCGTCTTCGACCCGGTCGCGCCCGGCGCCAAGCGCCACCGACGCCCGGCCGACGAGCTCCGCGTCGATCGACGCCACGTAGCCGTCCCGGCACGCGGAGACGAGGTGGCGGTCGTCCACATGCGGCAACCGATCGTAGTCGTCGACGACCCTCGGATCGCCGCCCTGGATCTCGATGATCCGCCGAAAGCGCTCGAGGCCCGCGCCCGACGCGATGGCGCGCCGGGCCTGCTCGTCGGCTGCGGCGAGGTCGTCGGCGACCCTTCCCAGCACGAGCATCCGGGCCGTCAATTCCACGGAGACATCAATCAGGTCGTTCGGCCCGCGGCCCTTCAACACCTCGAGGCACTCGATCACTTCCATGGCGTTGCCGACGGCGCAGCCGAGCGGCGCGTCCATCGCGGTGATGATCGCTTCGGTCTTGACGCCCGACGCCTTGCCGATCGTGACGAGCGACTCGGCGAGCCGCCGCGAGTCTGCTTCTGTTTTCATGAACGCGCCGCTGCCGGTTTTCACGTCGAGCACGAGCGCGTCGATGCCTTCCGCGATCTTCTTGCTCATGATCGACGCGCTGATGAGCGGGATGCTCTCGACCGTGCCGGTCACGTCGCGCAGCGCGTAGAGCTTCCTGTCGGCGGGGGCAATCTCGGCGGTCGGGCCGATCATCGCGAAACCGGCCCGAGCGAGCGCCGCTTTCATCTCCTCGAGCGACAGGTTCACCCGGAACCCGGGAATCGCTTCGAGCTTGTCGAGGGTGCCGCCGGTATGGCCGAGGCCGCGGCCCGACATCATCGGCACCGGCACGCCGCAGGCGGCGGCGAGCGGCGCGAGAATCAGCGACGTCTTGTCGCCGACGCCGCCGGTGCTGTGCTTGTCGACCTTCACGCCGGGGATGTCACCGAGATCGACCCGCACGCCGGAGTGGACCATCGCGTCGGTGAGCCACGCGGTCTCTTCCGCCGTCATGCCCCGCAGGACAACGGCCATCAACAGCGCGGACGCCTGGTAGTCGGGGAGCGTCCCGGCCGTCACGCCGTCGACGAAATATCGGATCTCTTCAAGGGAAAGCGCCCGCCCGTCCCGCTTGGAAGCGATGATGTCGACGGCGCGCATTCGGCGGGCAGTATATCGGATCGGCGGCTCGCAGCCCGTTGCGGACGTCCGCGAGGGACCTTCACGTCGGCCCGACTCATGTAGTGAGGACCTGCACGTCCGCCCGACTCATGCAGCGCGGACCCTCACGCCGGCGACACGGCGGACCTGAATGCGCGCTCTACGGCGATTTTTCACAGCCTCTCCAGGCTGAGCGTCCAGCATAATCAGACGCGTGGCCCAGGTATCCCAGCTGTCCGCCGAGCTCACGCGGAGCCTGCTGCAACTGGCCCGCGCTCTGCTGGTGGCCGTACGGAACTGGACGCTGTATCCGCCCGAGCATCCGACGGTCGCCGTTTCGATCAAACGACTGGCCGCCGCGATTCGCGAATCGTCGTTCGGCGCCGCGTTCTCGCTCGGCGTCACGCCGGACACGCTGATGATCGAAGGCACGCTGGCGGACGCCAGCCAGACCGGCATCGCCGAAGCCGCCGCGCTCCTCCACGACCGCGACATCCTGGCGGTCACCTTCGTGGGCGACGTTCCGCAGGAGGCCATTCACGCGCTCCTGCGCGTGCTGACGCTGGACGGTGCGGAACGGCGCCGCCGTGGCGGACCGAAACGCATCTGGGAGACCGCAGGTCACCCGTCTATCTCGCTCGAGCAGATCGACTACGACAAGGTCCTCGCGCGAAACGAAGGCGAGATCGCCGAACCGGCCAAACGCGACGACCTCTGGCGCTCGATCGTGCTGTCGATTGCCGGCGGCCAGAAAACGGTCTTCGACGAGCGCGCCCAGCAGCGTCTGCTCGCCATCGCCGGCAGTTCCGGCGACATCGCCGATCTCGCGACGGCGGTGATGGCGCCGATGTGCGCGCCGGACGGCTCGCCCATGCTCACCTCGCAGGCGGCCATCGTCCTGGCGGCATTCCGCCACCTCTCGAACATCGTCTCGGTGATGTCGCCCGACCGCATGCCCGAGGTCATGAGCAACCTGGCCGCCGCGGCCACGCAGCTCGATCCGCACGTCGTCATGCAGGTGCTGCAGAGCCAGGACGACGACCCCACCGGTGTGGCGGTCGTCAGCGGCATCGCCGGGGCGTTCGACGATGTGAAGGTCGCGCAACTGCTGGCGACCGCGCTCGCGCTCGATGGTCAGGCGTCGGACCGCCTCGCCACGATCTTCAACACGATTGCCCCTGACGAGGATCGCAAGAAGCGTGTCCTGACGCTCACGCGCAGCCTCCTGAGCGAAACCGATTTCGGGCGATCGGGACAGTTCCAGGTGCTCTGGGCCTCGACCGAAGCGCTGCTCGTCTCGTACAACGACAAGCCGTTTCTGTCCGATAAGTACAGGGCCGAGCTCGACGGCGCAGGCGGCCGTGCGGAGCGGATGTCAGTCGTCGATCTGCCGTCGGAGCTGCCCGACTGGCTGGAGAGCCTCGGCCAGGCGAACGTCCGGGTCCTGTCGGTCACGATGCTGATCGATCTCTTCACGCTCGAGCTCGATCCCGACCGCGGCTCTGAAATCGCCGCGGACCTGGAAGCGCTGTCCGAGGACCTGCTGATGTCCGGCTCGTATGAGGAGGCGGTGACGGTGACCCGCGCCCTCCAGGCGCGCGGCACGACGGCCGGCAGCATCGGACATGAGGCGAGCCGGCTGGCGCTCGATCGGCTCGGCGAATCGCTGGCGATGCGCGAAACCGTGGGGCTCATCGGCGACGTGGATGAGGCTGGCTGGGCCGCGATCCAGGCGGTGATCGACGCCGTCGGCGTCGCCAGCGTCGAGGCATTGAAGGCGGCGGTCTCGGTCGAGCACGACGGGATCGCCACCGAGCGCGCCGAGGCGATCATCGTCGGCTTCGGACGGCGTTCGGTGAGTCGCGTCGCGTCGCTGGTCGGGGACTCGCGCTGGTTCGTCCAGCGCCGCGGCGCGCGGCTGCTCGGCCTGATCGGCGCCGCCGAGGCCGTGCCGATGCTGCAGCCGCTGCTGCGCCAGACCGATCCGCGGGTGGCGCGAGCGGCCATTACGGCGCTGGGTGCGATCCCGGATCCGGCGGCGGTGCGGGCCATTCAGACGGTCCTGCGGTCGGCGACCGGCACGCTGCGCCGCGCCGTCATCGACGCGCTGGTCGCCGAACGCGACCCGCGGGTGGTCCCGATGCTCGTGCGCATCATCGAGGAGAGCCAGGCGCTCGGCAAAGATCATGACGTCGTGCTCGAGACGATCGAGGGCCTCGCGACCGTCGGCACCGACGCGGCCGTGCCGGTCCTCGCGACCATGGCGCAGCGGCGCGCGCTGTTCGGCCGGAAGAAGCTGCGCGCGCTGAAGGAGCGCAGCGTCGACGCGCTCGCGCGTGTCGGCGGCGCGAAAGCCAATACGGTCCTCAAGGAGGCGGCGCAGACCGGCGACCGGATGCTCAAGAAGATTGTTGGACAGCGGGGTCGAAGCTAGGAGCGTGTGATGGGACTCCTCGGGTGGGGTCCGCATTCAGTCGGACCCAATCGGCGCTGGTCCGGCTGAAGCCGGACACTACCGAGTCCCACCACAGGCTGCGGGAGCGCGGCGACCCTTGAAAGGGTCGACCTTCATCGGGCGCGGACTGAGGATTCATGGACGAGAAGAAAGCCGAAGAACTGATCCGGCGGCTCGCCGCGGCCCTGCGCGGCACCGAGCTGTACTCGGCAACACACCCGCTGGTCCAGCGCGGCGTCGACTCCCTGACGGCGGCGGCCCATGAGGGTCTTCAGCGCACGCCGACGGTGATCATCGGGTTCCTCGGCGACGAGGTCGTCGTCGACGGCACGCGACTGCCGAAAAGCACGGCGTCGCTGATTGGATTCGCCCGCGATTTGCGCGATCGCGGCATCGAGAAGGTGACGCTCAACCGCGGCCTCTCGCGGGCGGAAGTCGTCGGTCTCATCGCGGCCTTCAGCGACCGCGCGTCGCCCGTGCCGCTTGCGGACAGGCTGATCGCGCGCGGCGTCCGGAACGTCACGCTGGGCCGCATCGTGGTCGACGAGGTGAGCGACGACGAGGCGGGCATCGCGGCGGCCAGACGGGTCTACGGCACCGCGGTCGAGACCGCCGAGATGCTCTGGAACGCGGCCCAGGCCGGCGATCTGCCGGATCCCGGCGCCGCGCGCAAGATCATCGACGGTCTGGCGCGGCTCGTCACGCAGGATCGGACGTCGTTGATGGCGCTGACCGCGCTGAAGAAGTACGACAACTACACGTTCACGCACATGGTGAACGTGTCGGCGCTCGCCATGGCCCAGGCGCGCGCGCTGAACATCGACGGCCCGCTGCTGCGCGAGTTCGGGTTTGCCGCGCTGATGCACGACATCGGCAAGGTGCACACGCCGCTCGAGGTCCTGAACAAGCCGGGCAAGCTGAGCAAGGACGAGTTCGACGTCATGAAGCGCCATGTCGTGGACGGCGCCCACATTCTACGGCGCACGCCCGAGATGCCGGCGCTGGCGCCGATTGTCGCGTTCGAGCATCACCTGAAGCAGGATCTGAGCGGGTACCCGGAGAACATCGGCGACCGGAAGCTGAATCTGTGCACCATGATCGTCTCCATCGCCGACGTGTTCGATGCCCTTCGGAGCAACCGTCCGTACCGGCAGGGTCTCGCCACGGTTCGCATTCGGAGCATCATGAGCGAGCAGGACAATCCGGCGTTCAACCAGGTGCTGCTCAAGCGCTTCGTCAACCTGATGGGCCTGTTTCCGGTCGGCAATCTGGTGCGCCTCAACACGGGCGAGATCGCGGTCGTCACCGCCGAGCACCCGACCGATCCGTTCCGGCCGCAGGTGAAGATCATCATGGACACGGACGGCGGGATGCTCGAGGAGCCGGTGCTCGCCAATACGTGGGAGCGTGACGGGCGGGGCGAACATCCGCATGCGGTGGTCGAGGCCGTCGATCCGGAGTCGACCGACATCGATCCGCTCACTTACCTCTAGAGAGTTGGTGAGTTGGTGAGTTGGTGAGTTGGTGAGTTGGCGAGTTGGTGAGTTGGTGATGGTGAGTGGAGGGTGGGGACTGAGTGGTGATTGAGCGCGGCGAGACATGAGCGACACAGATCAGCAGGTCACCCATTGGCCGGCTCGCCCCGTTCCGGCCGACGTGGCTGCACCGCTCGGCGCCTCTGACACGGCGCGGCTCACCGATTTCGCACGGGCGTGCAAAGCGGCCGCGCGCGCGGTCGTGCTGTATCCGGGCGGCCATCCGGCCATCGCCGCCACGCTCGGCCGCATCGCCCACATCACGTCGGCGGCGGCACAGTCCGGGTCGCTCACGATCACGGTATTGCCCGACGGTCTGCTGCTGGACGATCGGCCGCCGGCCCGCGCCGACGCGGCCATCACCGAGCTCGCGACGCTCCTGCACAGTCACCTCATCGGACAACTGACCGTCCACGCGGGCGGCGACGTCGAGGCGTGGCGGGCTTTCCTCGTGCTCCTCGGGCGATCGGCGGAGGCGGTGCGCGCCGACGGCGGCATCTCGCGCGTGTGGACGACGATGGCAGGCCGCCACGTCGAGCTGCGCGAGATCGATTACGCCGAGGTGCTGCGCGAGCGCTCCGGCGGCGACCGGGCGATATGGAATCGCGTCATCGCCAACTGCTTGCAGGGCAGCGCCTTCGAGCTCGATGAGCCCGGAATCCGTGAGCTGCTGGGCATCGCGGGCGACAGCGACCAGCTCGTCGAGCTCATGACGACGATCGAGGCGAGCGCCGGCGCCTCCGGGGGCGTCGGCACGAAGACCGCCGCCCTCATGCGCATGCTGCGCGGCATCGTCGACGTCGTCTCGAAGAACGACCCGGAGCGGCTCGAGCCGGTGCTGCGGAACATGGCGTCCGCCGTGGGCCACTGCTCGCCCGAGATGCTGCTCGCGCTGCTCGGCCCGCAAGGCGACGAGGAAGGACCGCGGCTGATGCAGGCGGTCATCAGCCGCATGACCGACACGACGATCGCGCGCTTCGTCGCGCGCCATGTGATCGCGGAGAGCACGCCCACCAACCGGCTCGCGCAGGCCTTTCAAACGCTCGTGCGCGACGGCGATCAGCAGCAGCGCCTGCTCGCGCTCGCGCGCGACGATGTCGCGGCGTCTCCCCTTGGAAGCACGGAGGGGTTCGAGTCGGTCTGGAACCACGTCGCGGAGGAGCTGCTCACCTCCTACTCCGACGAGCCGTTCGTGTCGGACGCCTATGGCAACGAGCTGTCGGGTGCGCGGATGCAGGCGGTCGAAGTGGAACACGTGAGCGACGATCCGCCCGAGCGGATCGGCGCGTGGCTCAGAACGATCGCCACCACGGCGCTTCGCGCGCTCGACCTCGCACTGGTGCTCGATCTGCTGCGGATCGAGCAGGAGGAGGATCGCTGGGGCGCGCTGATGAAGCCCGTCGTCGGGCTGCTCGAGGATCTGCTGCTGGTGGGCGACTTCGACGCGACGCTCGCGGTGATCGAGGTGCTGGTGAAGGAAGCCGGCGGCAACGGATCGACGGCTCGCCGTCAACATGCGATCACGGCGATCGATCTGTTGATCGCCGGCACGATGATGCGGCACGTCACCACCCATCTCGCGACGATCGACGAGGCGCAGTTCGAGCGCGTGAAGGCGATGTGCGTCTCGCTCGGCGAAGTGCTCGTGCGCCCGCTCGCCGAAGCGCTGTCGGTCGAAGCGCGGCCGCGCACGCGGGAGCGCCTGACGTCGATTCTCATCGCCTTCGGGTCGGTCGGCCGCCGGACGATCGAGCGGCTGAAGAGCTCTCAGAATCCGGCGGTCCGCCGGACGGCGATCTACCTGATGCGCGAGTTCGGCGGCAGCGATGCGCTGCCGGACCTCACCGAGCTGCTCGACGACAGCGAGCAGCAGGTGCAGCGCGAGGCGGTGCGCGCGATCCTCAACGTCGGCACCGACGCCGCGTACCGCATCCTCGAACAGGCGCTCGGCAGCGGCACGGCGCGCTCGCGCGAGGCGATCATGCAGTCGATCGGCCTGGTCCGGGACGAGCGGGCCGCGCCGCTGTTCGCCTACATCCTCGGGCACATCGATCACCGCGGCGCGCTCGCCCCGGTCTATCTGCGCGCGATTGAATCACTGGGCGCGCTGCGCGATCCGGCCGGCATCGCGCCGCTGCGCGACGCCCTGTACAGGGGCGAGTGGTGGGCGCCGCGGCGCACGGCGGCGCTCAGGGGCGCGGTGGCGCTGGCGCTGGCGCGCATCGACACGCCCGAGTCGGTCGCGGTGCTCGAGGAGGCGGTCACGCGGGGATCGCGCGGGATCCGCACGGCCGCACGCACGCAGCTGACGGCCGGCCGCGCGCGCCGGCTCGCCGGACGCGGAGGAAACGCATGACCGCTCCGCGCTTTCAGCTCGCCGACGAGGTTCTCCGGCGCTTCGCCGCGTCGTTGCGATCGGCGCAGCTCTATTCTCCGGGCCACCCGATCATCGGGCGCAACCTCGAGTCGCTCTCCGGCGCGTTCCAGCTGCTCCACAGCCTGCAGCCCGCGGTCGTCATCGGCCTGGTCGGCGAGGAAGTGATCGTCGACGACATGCCGATGGCCAGGGCGGACACGCTCGGCCCGCTCGTGCGGCGCCTGCAGCAGAGCGGCGTCGACCGGATCACCGTCGACCGGGGCGTCACGGCCGGCGAGATCGCGACCTTCGTCAGCGCGGTCACCACGATCGACGCGCGAAACGGCGACGGCGCCGAGGCCTTCCCGCCGATGGCCCACATCCGGGTCGGCCGCGTCACCGTCGAGCAGCGCGTCGAGAGCAGCCTGACCGACATGGCGACGATCAAGCGGCTCTACAGCGACGCCGTCACGGTCGCCAGCGATGTCTGGGACAGCGCGCAGAGCGAAGGACGGCCCGACGCCACCGTCGCGCGGACGATGATCGACGGGCTCGCCCAGGCGGTCGCGCAGAACCGGACGGCGCTCCTCGCGCTCACCACCCTCAAGAACTACGACAACTACACGTTCACGCACATGGTGAACGTCTCGATTCTCACGATGGGCCAGGCGCGCGGGCTCGGCATGGACGGCGCGCTGTTGCGCGAGTTCGGCCTCGCCGCCCTGATGCACGACATCGGCAAGGTGCGCACGCCGATCGACATCCTGAACAAGGCCGAGAAGCTCACCGATGCCGAGTTCGCGATCATGAAGCGCCACACCGTCGACGGCGCCGAGATCCTGCGGATGACCCCGGAGGTGCCGGCGCTCGCGCCGGTCGTCGCCTTCGAGCATCACCTGCGGATCGACGGCTCCGGCTACCCGGACGGCGTGTCGCGATCGTCGCTCAACATCGGCACCATGCTCTGCAGCATCGCCGACGTGTACGACGCCATGCGATCGCAGCGGAGCTACCAGCAATCGTTTCCAACGGATCGGATCCTCGCGGTGCTCAAGCGCAACGACGGGACGCAGTTCGATCAGCATCTCGTCCGGCGCTTCGTGCAGTTGATCGGCATCTACCCGGCCGGTACGCTCGTGCGCCTGAACACGGGCGAAGTGGCCGTCGTGATGAGCGTCTACGCGCCCGACCCGTACCGCCCGCACGTCCGCGTCCTCCTCGGCCGCGACAGCAGCCGCCTCGACCTGCCGTTCGACCTGAATCTGTGGGAGACGAGCGACGATCCGCAGCGTCCCGCGTCCATCGTCGCGCCGCTCGACTCCACCAACTACCAGTTCGACCCGCTGCTGCTGATGTAAGATCCATCAAGTCTCAAGGCTCAAGGCTCACGTTTCAACGCTCGGGCCTGGACGTTCACGTCTCAACGCTCGAAGGAAGGCCCACGTGCGGAAGATCGCCACCGCGGTCGCCCTCGCGACCCTGCCCGGGCCGGGGCCGCATGCGGCACCGGAGCTTCGGCCGAAGCTCGCCGTGATCATCGTCGTGGATCAGATGCGGGCCGATTACGTCGACCGGTTCAACGGCCAGTGGACACGCGGCCTCAAGCGGATGGTCACGCAGGGCGCCTGGTTCGAGCACGCGGCGTATCCGTACTTGTCGACACTAACCTGTGCCGGCCATGCGACGATTTCCACCGGTTCGTTCCCGCACGTGCACGGGGTGTTTCAGAACACGTGGTGGGACCGCGACGCGCGGAAGCTGATGACGTGCACCGAGGATCCGCGGGCGACGGCCATCGGCTACGGCGCGCCCGTGACGGGCGGAGACAGCGCCTACCGGCTGCAGGTGCCGACGTTCGCCGACCAGATGCGCACGCGTCGCCAGGCCCGCGTCGTCGCGCTGTCGCTCAAGGACCGCAGCGCCGTCATGCTGGCGGGCCACGGCGGCGATGCGGTCGTCTGGCTGAGTAACACGCTCGACGGGTGGGAAAGCTCCTCGGCGTACGCGCAAGCCCGC
>Ga0066683_10000464_pt1 | contig 12907 bp, 14 predicted proteins | sample GraSoiAngelo_132_FD_62296 | JGI IMG/M metagenome (GOLD analysis project Ga0066683, IMG submission 62296) | Grasslands soil microbial communities from the Angelo Coastal Reserve, California, USA - 14_0929_02_40cm | ecosystem: Environmental > Terrestrial > Soil > Grasslands | place: USA... | reverse complement strand
AATGACGGCATGCGTCGGTTAGGGTTCAATAAATATGCGGCCACCATGGTGTCGAAATGAGGGCTCGGCATCGTGACCCCCGCTCGGCGCAAAGCCACCCAGGCGACTTTAAAATCATGCGCATACAGTTTCGTCGGACCGTCCTGCAGGACGCCCCGAAGGATTCCGAGCCATGATCGTCCGGCCAGATAACAGGGCTCGCCAGACCCAGGACATATGCCAAGACCCAAAAGCTCGGTCCTGAGCGCATCGGTGCCGCTCAACTCACAGTGGATCGCGACCTCTCCTGCGGCGAATATCTTCTCAGCCAAATCCTCGCAGGAAGACGATTCCTCGAGTACCCGCACGGGTTCACGTGAGTGGCTCTCGTCCACGCCGGTGTCAGCCTGCAATGACTTCAGAAAAGCCCAGAATTCAAGCTCGCGAAACAGACCGGACAGTTCCTCGGATCGCGCCTGGCCCGCCTGAAACCGGTCCTTGTCGAATACGACGGGACTGTCGATGAGAATCGTCGCCAGCTTGCGGCTCTGCCTTGCCTCTTCTGCCTGGCCTGCCAGCAACAGACGAAGCTTCTGCCCTTTTACGTCGGTGAGACGATCCAGTAGATTTTCGATGGTTCCGAATTCGGCGATCAGCTTTTTCGCCGTCTTCTCCCCGATGCCTTTGACGCCGGGAATGTTGTCCGTCGCGTCTCCCATGAGACCCATGATCTCAATGACCTGCGCCGGCCCCACGCCGAACCGCGCCACACAGTCCTCTTCGGTAAAGGTCTTGTCCTTGACCGGATCAAAAATCTTCACATGCGGGCCCAAGAGCTGAAACATATCCTTGTCGCTGGTGACGATGACCACATCGAGGCCCGCCGCAACAGCCTGAGCGGCGAGAGCGCCGATCAAGTCGTCGGCCTCGTATCCTTCGAGTTTCACCACCGGGATCCCGTAGCCTTGAACCGCCCGATGAATGTATGGAATCTGCCGCGAGAGGGTGTCGGGCATCAGCGGCCTGTGGGACTTATACTCGGCATATGCCTGATGACGGACCGTCGGGCCTTTCTCATCGAAGGCCACGGCCAGGTATTGGGGCTTGCGCTCCCGAACGACCTTCTGGAGCATCGTGATGAACCCGTAGACCGCATTGGTGGGAACCCCCGACGTCGTCGACAGTTCGGGCAGGGCGAAGAAGGCGCGGTAAAGGTAGCCGCTCCCGTCGATAAGATAGAGCACCTGGCGTTCGCTCATGCGTGTAGCATCCTAACACCCGCCTCGACGGACGGACAAGCCGTGTTTACTAACCCATATGGCGCCTGTATAATTCACGCATCATGTCCATGATAAAAAGTTTCTTGCCACCGAGGACGGTTTTCCTGCTGTTGGGCGTGGCCGGCTGCGTGCAGCTTTATGGCGCCATGCCGTCCTGGGCCGATCCTGCCCCGGCGACTCCCCAGGTTGAGATCAAGAAGCATTCAACCGGAAAAGAGGCGACCCTCCGTCTGGGCGAGCGAGAGTGGTTCATCCATATTGACGTGGATCAAGACCGGACCATGATCATTCGGACCGAATCCGACAAAGGCCAGGAGAAGAGCAATCAATCCGAAATTGTCGAGCGCCCGATGAGCAACAGCGAAGTGGACCGGCTCGTCAATGACTTCGTCAGCGGCATCAAGAGCACGATCAACCCCTAGTCGGGCCCTCCCCGTTCATGAAAAAGCCGAAATTCGTTATTTTCCTGCACGGCGGCACGTACGATAAGCTCCATCAAGCGGCCACCATCGGGCTCACCGCAGCCGCCATGGGGAAGGAAGTGTACGTCTTCCTCATGTTCTGGGCGATCAAAAAACTCGCGTCGGGCGAGATCGACACCATCGATTTTCCCCCTGCCTATGCCGCACACGCCGGGGAAGTGGCGCGCGCCATGACCGAAAAAAAAGCGCCAAAAATTTCCGAGATGTTTGCGGAAGCCAAACAGGTAGGCAGCTTCAAGCTCATCGCGTGCAGCGCCGGATTGGAATATATGAGCGTCAAGTACGAGGATCTGGCTTCAAAAGTGGACGATGTCCTCGGGCTTCCACTGATTCTGAACCTGGCCGCTGACGCCGAGAACACATTGTTTATTTGACCATTCCTCGCTGGCTTCCCCGATCAGCGCGACACAATCACGCCCTTCCGTTCGCAGAAGCGAAACAATTTGCACCGGCTGCAGAGCGGGGAGATCGACTTGCACATATTCTGCCCGAATGGGACGAGCAAGTCGTTGTAGATCATCCAATAGCGCTTCGGGAGTTTCCTGCGTAGTGCCTCCTCGCTCTGCGCGGGCGTCTTCGTCTCGATATACCCCCATCGGTTGCTAATTCGGTGAACGTGAATATCCACACAGATCCCCGGCTTTTCAAAGCCGAGGGTGACGACCAAGTTGGCGGTCTTCCGGCCGACGCCTTTCAGGGTCAGCAGTTCCTCAATACTGTCAGGAACCCGTCCCCCGTATCGTTCGACGAGAGCGCGACTGATGTTCAGAATCTGGCCCGCCTTCGTCCGATAAAATCCTACTGGGTAGATTGCGCGCTCAATCCGGCGACGCGTGATCTTCAACATGGCTTGCGGAGTTGTAGCAAGGCGAAACAGCCGTTTGGCTGCCTCCATGGTTGTTTGGTCCCGCGTCCGCAGGCTGAGGACCGTTGAGATCAGAATTTGAAATGGATCCCGGGTGGACTTCGCAACAACTCCAACGACCGGCTCATCCCAGCACAGCACTTCCTTTCGAAGTGTCCTGATGCAGGCATGGATGTCCCGATCTTTCATGTCAAGCGAGGATTTTTATGAGAGAAACTGAGACGTGAAACGCGAGGCGAGAAGACGTTACCCTATACGATGCTTCGCCAACCATTTCTGCCGGCGACGTTGGGCTTCGCGCTCCTTATTCTTTTTCTTGAGGCTGGGTTTTTCGTAAAAACGGCGGCGTTTAAGTTCTCGGAACAGCCCCTCACCGGCGAGTTTTTTCTTGGCGATTTTCAGGGCTTTTTCGACATTGTTATTAAAGACTTTGATTTCCATCCAACGCTCCTGTTCCTCCTCAAGACAACGTAGGACTGTAGCATAAGTATCTGAGAAAGTTCAAGCAGTTGGAGGAAGCGCTATAACTCGCTGATTTGGAAAAGGAACGGACCCGACGGCCCGAAAGCCTTGCGACTGGCCGTATATAGCGAGTCGTTTACCCGCGCGCAGGCGCCATCGAAGCGACCGAGCAACCCTTGACCTGACAAGGGATGTCGCCGCCCATAGGCGCCATCGGGTGCTCGGCGTTGTCCGTCGGATGGTAGCGATGGAACCATGCGCACTCAAGAGCGTAAGCAGCCATGGGTTTGGGAGTGTATTCGAACCAGAAATACCGGTACTTGCCCTCGCGGGCAACGCCTTGAAGATCGTCGAGTAGATTATGGTCCGCTCGCCCTACACGGTCGGCCATTCTGCCACTTCGTGACAGGATAAACGCGCCCGGCGACACCTCGGTGACGAAAAGGTGGATGTACTTCAGGTTATACGGACCTGACATCTGTACCTCCTTTGGCCTTCGCCTTCTGAATGTTTGAAAACTTCAACGCCTTACCAACACCGTGAATAGCCACAGCCGTAGCACTTCTCACAGTTCTCTGTATGCACTAAGGGACTCTTGCAATCGGGGCAGGGCAACCCTTCAGGACGGGCCGACCGCACGGCCGCCATCCCCTGTTTTTGTTCGGGGGGATGATAGCTCGCCAAGGCCTTGGCAATTGCATCCCACAAGGAGAGCACGCGGTTTCCCCCCATCCCATAGGGATTACCGTCTTGGATGCCGATCAACTGTCTGGTGATTTCATGCATTGGAATTTGGTAGCGAAGCGCCAGGCTGATCAGACGACACACGCATTCCAAATCGGCCTGAATCATGCCTCCGGCCTTCGCCACCGTGGCAAACGTCTCGAAAGGCTGGCCGTTCATCGAATTGATCGTCAGGTACATTTTGCCGTAGCTGGTGTTGATCGCGATCGTTTCCCCGCTCACGCGGACGGGGCGTTCACGCTTGACTGGATGCGACCGCCCTCCATAACCCTCTCCATGCAGTGCTGGAAGCGTCTCAGCGCCTTGTGGCATTGAGACCGCGGCAACCGAATCCATCGGGGAAACCTCAGCCTTCGGTTTCTCTTTGCTGGAGATCCCCACGTTCAGTACCTGCTCGTCGCGGCTGCCGTCACGATAGACCGTGATGCCCTTGCAGCCCAGGTCATAGGCCATCAGATATGCCTTGAGCACGTCGTCCACGGTCGCTTCCGTCGGCATGTTGATCGTCTTCGAGACGCCGCTGTCGGTGTATTGCTGGAAGGCCGCTTGCATCTTGACATGCCATTCAGGCGCGACGTCGTGTGCAGTGGTGAAAATCTTCTGCCAGCGCTCAGGAATTTCTGGAATGCCCCGCGCAGAGCCGTGATTTTCGATGATCTTCTCCATCAAGTCGTCTTTCCAAAATCCCTCTCGCTTCGCGGTCTGAATGAAGTCATCGAGGACATACGGCAAATGCTCGCCGTCCATCACGTTCTTGTACCAGACGAGACTAAACTCCGGCTCGCACCCACCTGAGGTGTCGGCGATCATGCTGATGGTGCCGGTGGGAGCGACGGTGGTGACGTAGGAATTCCGCGCACGCTGTCCCCGGGCTTCATGCAGGGAGCCTTTCCACGCAGGATAGACGCCCCGCGATGCGGCCAAACGCATCGACTCCTCATACCCCTTTTCCGAAATAAATTTCATGATTCTGCCGCCCATTTCGGCGCCCATCTCCGAGTCATATTGGATGCCGAGTTTGAACAGCATGCGAGCGAAACCCATCACGCCCAGTCCGATTTTTCGGTTGTCCTTCGTGCACTTCTCGATCTCGGCAATCGGGTACTTGTTCATGTCAATCACGTTGTCGAGCAGATGCACCGCCGTCCTGATGGAGTCCTCGAGATGGCCCCAATCGATCTCGTAACGTCCCTCCGGGGTCTGTGTGAGATGGTTTTCGAGATTGACGCTGCCGAGATTGCAGGATTCATAAGGAAGCAATGGTTGCTCGCCGCATGGATTCGTCGCCTCGATCATTGCATAGTGGGGCGTAGGGTTCGTCCGGTTCGCTTGATCGATGAAGAACAGGCCTGGTTCACCGTTGCGCCAGGCTGCCTCTGCGATCTTTTTTAAGACCTCTAGGGCGTCCAGTTGCTTCACAGGCTTTCCGCTGCGCGGGTTCAGGAGCTCATACTTTTCGCCGTTGAGAGCCGCGGTCATAAAGGCATCGGTGACCGCCACACTGATATTGAAGTTGGTGACTTCTTTCTTGTCGGTCTTGCAGGTGATGAATTCCAAAATGTCCGGGTGATCCACGCGGAGGATGCCCATATTCGCCCCGCGCCGCGTGCCGCCTTGCTTGATGTGTTCGGTGGACTGATTGTAGACCTTCATGAACGACACAGGGCCTGAAGCGACCCCGCCGGTGCTCTTCACCATGTCGTCTTTCGGCCGCAACCGGGAAAATGAGAACCCGGTTCCTCCGCCGGTCTGGTGGATGAGCGCTTGATGTTTCAGGGTGTCGTAAATACCGCCGATTGAATCCTCCACCGGCAATACAAAACAAGCCGCGAGTTGCTGCAGCGGGCGGCCTGCATTCATGAGGGTAGGAGAGTTCGGCAGAAAATCCAATGTGGCCATTAATGCGTAAAATTTCTCTTCAAGCCTCTTGTACTCCTCAGGCGTGGCCCCATACAGCAAATCGGCTTGAGCCAAATTCTTCGCCACACGGCGAAACATGCCTTCTGGAGTCTCCACGACCTTCCCGTTCTCGTCTTTGGCCAAGTACCGCTTCTGCAAGACGCGCAACGCGTTGGGAGAAATGTTGAGAGGAACCTCTTTCATTTCTGCCTGAGCTTGCGTGGCGTCTCTTGCTTTCATGCGACCTCCTCCACTGTTCTGACTTTTGTGGTGTCCAAGGTTGCTTGTCAGTGCGTTCGATTTCGTCGGTAAGCAAACGGCGGTCGATAGCGCGCAATCCAACACTGCTCTTTCTCTTTTGCCGTGCGACGACTATCGGTCTGATACCATTCGAAGTATTTGACACCCGGGACATCGTTTGCCCGTAGGTGCCTCATGAGTTTTTCCCGCAACCTGTGACTGCCGATGAAGAGAATGTTCTGATTCTGGTCCCGTAGAACATAGACGCCATGAGCGGACGGCACGGCATGCAGATTACAGGCGACCAACCCTTGGGCTGTTCCATCTTCATAATCATGTCACAATAGGTTGGGTAGGGTTTGGATTTTCGAGTAACCTACCCACATGATGGTGTGTCCAATGACTCTTTTCAAATAAGAGCCGTTTTTAACATAGGCCTAAAAATCTGTCAATTAAAAAATACCATATTTAGCGAGGTCTCGACAATTGGTGTCAATATGTTGTGGAAAGACCTGTGCTACGTTTATAGATTCGCTCTTGTTAGCGGTAGATTAGGACCTGAATTCAATGTATTACCTCGAATTGATTATACACAAGCTGTGCCCTGTGGATAACGGGGGATACTTACCCATCTTCTGTACTACGTAAACATTCTTAAAACAGACTATTTTTCGAGCAGATGCAGAATGTAGGACAGGTTTGTTTCGCGGAGTGGAGAGTTATTTGGACTTCTTCACATACGTGCGGTAGTGCATGGTGCGGCCGTTTAGTTCTTCCTCCAGACCCAAAAACTCGTGACCCGTCGTTTCGCACCATGCCGGCATGTCTTTTTTGATGCCCTCATCATCAGACACGACCTCTAACACCTGCCCGACCACGAGATCTTTGATCTTCTTAGAGGTCTTAATGATGGGCATGGGGCAGAACAATCCTAGTGTGTCCAGCTTCACGTCGGCATTAAAAGCCATGTGACGACCTTTTTCAGATGAAGAGATTGACTTGGGCATCTTTGGCTTCGGCAAGATAGGTCGAAACGCCTGCAAACTGATCCACGCCTTCAATCAGCGTGTCCTTCGAAATCCCCATCAAACCGAGTGTCGTCGTGCAGGCAATGAACTGAACTCCCAGATCCTTGGCCATTTCCATCAATTCGGCAACGCCCGGCATCCGATTCTGTTTCATAACACGCTTCATCATGCTGGTGCCCAGTCCGCCGAAATGGAACCTCGATAACGGCAACGTGTCGGCGCCTCCCTTATTCAAGAAGCCGAACATGCGCCGCAACCAGTCCCTCGCAGCGCTACGAGCTCCGGGACGCCGAATAGCATTCAGGCCCCAAAAGGTGAAAAACATGGTGACCCGCATCCCCATCGAGGCTGCCCCTGTCGCAATGATAAACGCCGCCATGACGCGATCCATGTCTCCGCTCAATACGACGAGTGTCACGCGCTCAGGCTTTTTGTCCCGTAGCTCTGCGAGCGCGGCTTGCGGATCAAATTTGGTCGTAGTCAATGGCATCGACAGTCCCCTCAAAGATAATCGGGGAGGCCGCAGTCCGGAGACCACGGATCCTCCCCGATTCCCCACTAGCATCGCGTGAATACTGTAATACGTAGCCTTCTAGGTTGTCAAGGTTTTGTGACCGACTCATAGCTGTAACAGATTGATATAGAAGTAATTTTTTTAAATTAAAATTAACTAAATAACCTACGTTATTATACGCTCTTTTGCTCTTCTATTTACTCGTCCACGTACCGGTCGTCTATTCGCTCCGTGACGATTTCTTTCCACTTGGGTTGACCCCGACGGAGCACGGCATATCCTTCTTTTCGAATACGATCGGCTTTTTCGGCAATGATGCCGGCGGGAACACGGTAATCATGCAAAACAAGACAAAAAATCTCGATGGAGGTCTCAAACTCTTCCGGAACGACTTGATCGGCTCCCAAGTCGAGGAGGTCGTCAATCTCTCGAAGATAGCGCGTCCGGGCAATGATATGGACGGAAGGATTGAGCTGCCGAGCCACTTTCACCGCACGGCGGGTGGCAACGGGGTCGGAAATGGCTAGAACCAGCGCCCGGGCTTCCCGGACTCCCATATGACGAAGCGTTTGCGGGTGTGTAACATCGCCGAAATGTATCGGCACGCCTCGCTTCTGCTCCTGACGGGACACCTCGCCGTCCATTTCGAGGACGACAAAGGGAATCTCTGTTTCCTGGAGAACCTGCGCCAGATTCCTGCCGTTGACGCCGTATCCAGCGATGATCGTATGGTCTCGGATACGAAGCGGCGGCTCATCGCTCACGCTATCCGGCCTTGCCCAATGGTACAACCGTTTCAGCGCTTCCGCCCGGCGCATGAGACGGGGCGAGCCATCGATTAGAAAGGGCGTCACCACCATCGTCAGGACTGACACGGCGAGAAATACCTGAAACGACTGAGACGACAGCAATCCGGCATCCTTTCCCACCTTGGATAGGATGAAGGAAAACTCACCGACCTGCGCCAACGCGATTCCCATCAATACCGCAGGTCGCCACGAATGCCCGGTTGCAATCGCCGAACCTGTCGCCGTCACTATTTTTCCAACGAGAATGATCAGCACCAATGCCGGCACAAGGATCGGGTGCATGAGCAGTACCCGCAAGTCCAACAGCATGCCGATGGAAATGAAGAACAGACTGTTAAAACTATCCCGGAACGGCAATACCTCCGCCATAGCCTGATGGCTGTACTCGGACTCCGAAACAATCAATCCTGCGATAAATGCGCCGATGGCCAACGACAGACCGGCCAACGAACTCAGCCAGGCAATCCCCAGGCAAATAAGAATCACTGTGATGACGAACAGCTCTCGGCTACGGCTACGGACGACTTCGACCAGCAGCCGTGGCACCATAAACCGGGCGGCAACCAGGATCAGGCTGACCATCACCAGGGCTTTCGCTAAGATCCACGCTACCTGGGACAGTCCGCCGCCGTCTTGCTGCGCCAGCGCAGGCGTCAAGACCATCATGGGCACGATAGCCAGGTCTTGAAAGATCAACACCCCCACAATCAAGCGGCCTTGCGGCGAATTCGTCTCCCCGCGGTCCACGATCATTTTGAGGACGATTGCGGTGCTGCTCATGGCGATGAGAAAGCCCCAAAATACCGCTTCATTCAGTTTGAGACCGGCGGCCAGGCCGGTGAGCGCCGATAGCACAACGGCCGATCCGATTTGAAGGATGCCGGTTCCCGCAACCGCCTTCAAAGAGGGAATTCGGGCGAGTGAAAACTCGACACCGATGGTGAACAGGAGCAGCACGATGCCGACTTCCGCGAAGACTTCGACCCGCGACACATCTTGCACGATATCCAGGCCATACGGTCCCAGCATGGCCCCTGCGACGAGAAAACCGACCAGCGCCGGCAGACGGAGCTTGTCAAAGCAGTACACCACCACGACCGACACGCCGAACAGCACGACGAGGTCACGGAGAAAACCGAATTCCTCCATAAGCCTTCTCCCGGGACGCCTCATACATACACGGCCCGCCTTACGGGAGCAAGATCGGCATTCACTATGAAGCGAGGCAGTGAGGAAGGATCCGGAGGGCTACAGGGCGGTATATCCCCCGTCGATCGTGAAAATACTTCCGGTTACCCAGGAAGAATCGTCGGACGCAAGATATTGAAGCATCTTGGCGACCTCGGGAGCCATCCCAAACCGCCCGAGGGGATGGGCGGCGGCCATGGCGGCGCTCATCACAGGGTCACTGATGGCGTCCGCCGACATCGGCGTGTCGACCAGAGCTGGACAGACGCAGTTACAACGGATCTTCTCCTTGGCGTAATCGATCGCGAGGGACCGCGTGAGGGCGATCAGCGCGCCCTTGGTGCTGCTGTAGGCGGGGCTTCGAGAGATCCCGACCAACCCGGCCACGGAGGAAACGTTGATGATCGAACCCCCGCGTCCCAACAGGTGCGGAATGACGGCCCGAGTAAACCGGAAGACACCGGTGAGGTTGATATCGAGGATTGTCTCCCACGCCTGATCGGTGACCTCATGCAGAAGATTCCCGAAACCGCCGATGGCGGCGTTGTTGACGAGCACGTCGAGTTTTCCGAACGCCCGCACCGTTTGTTCGACGGCCGACCGGACATGGGTCTCATCGGTCACGGAACCGGCGATTGTCAGCACCTTGCCGCCGCTCGCCACAATCGCCTTCGCCACCGCCTCCAAGACCTCTTTACGGCGACCCGTGATCGCGACCATCGCTCCCGATTCTGCGAACAGTTTGGCCGTCGCTTCGCCGATCCCCGTGCCGCCGCCTGTAATGAGAACGACCTTTCCGTTCAGCTTCACTCGATCACCTCGTCGACAAGTCCCGGTTCCCCGGAAGATTCGACAGCCGCACATGGGCCGAAGCCGGGCCCAACTTTGCGCGCGACCGTCAGAAAACCGCTGTGTGCCACCATGCGATGGTCCGGCCGGACACTCCGCCCCTCGATGTTCCAGGTTCTCAGCAATGTCTCAAATGTCTGAATCATGGAGAAGACCGCCGTCCGATGCAGCGCCTCCACGGTCTGCATGACTTGCGGGATCGTCGGCACATAACTCAGATAAATCCCTCCGGAACGCAGGGCTGTCGCCGCATGGGGGACGACTTGCCATGGTTCGGGCAGGTCCAGAATGACCCGGTCCAGTGCGCTCTCGTCAATGCCCTCGTAGGCATTCCGCTGCCTGACGGTGAGATTCGGCACAGGACCCAGATAGCGTTCGATATTCTTCATCGCCGTCCGCGCGAAATCTTCACGGGCTTCGTACGACACCACATGGCCGCGATCGCCGACCGCCCGTAGCAGGGCCATGGTCAACGCCCCCGATCCCGTTCCCGCTTCGAAGACATGGGCGCCGGGGTAGATATCGGCCCACTGAATGATGACCCCGAGGTCTTTCGGATATAAAACTTGCGCACCTCGCGGCATCTTCAGCACGTACTCGGAAAGGGTGGGATACAGCGCGAGCATCCGGCGACCGGTCGAGAGTGTCACGACCGTGCCGTCAGGTTGTCCGATGATCTGATCGTGAGGAATCGTTTCCCCGCTCAACTGAAACACATCACCTGCCTTGAGAGACAGCGCGTAGTGACGGCTCTTCTTGTCCACCAGATGGATGCGATCGCCGTCTTTCAAAATGTTCATGCTGGACGATCTTGTAATTGGCAAAAATTGAGAATGCTAACTCGGCTTGATCGGCCCTGCGGCCGTCGCGCCCACATTGACCATCTTCCGGCGCACGAGAGCATGGCAGTGCGGACAGGGGAAACGAATCGTCTGGGGATCGAGCCATTCGATCGCCTCATCTTTCACCCACATCAGCTTGCCACAGTATGGGCATCCGCTTACCGGCAGCGGCATTTCGTTTCCCCTTGTGAGAACTTCTTTCTACCGCATCGCGTGTTAGCGGTGCAAGAAGGCGGATGGCGCCTCCTCACGGGGCTTTCGTCGCGATCGCTCTCGCCATCATTTTGCAGTAATTGCAGGTCTCGGCGGTCGTGGGCTGCCCGCACGCGACGCACGGACGGAGCATGGCCTGATCGCTCTCGGCCATCGTGCGCCCGCCTTCCGCCTCCTGCTTCGCCAGGAATCCCCAATAAAAAGCCTGCTTCGTACCCGGCGATTCGGCTTCCAGGCGGTTCAGGACATCCTTATAAAGAAGCATCTTCGCTCCTACGGCGTTGGGGCACTCTTCGACGATATAGTCCAGCTTATTGACCACGGCATAGGCTGCGATTTCCCGTTCTGCGAGACGGTACAGAGGCTTCACCTTTTTCGCAAAGCCGTCCACCGACGCCGGCAAGACCGGCCCTTGTTTGTCGAGATATTCCGTCTGCCACCGGAGGACATTTCCCAGCAGGCGAGACGCCTCATCATCCAGATTATGCCCGGTGGCCAGCACCGAATACCCGTATTCCACCGCGACACGATTGAAATGGTGCCGTTTGATCGTCCCGCACGCCGAACACGCGGGACGGCGGATCAGATTCGCAAGATCGTTGATCCCGGCACCCTCGTCTTCCTTCAGTTCGTGCACGTGTAGCACAAGGCCGCGCGCGGAGGTGAATGCCTCGGCCTTGGCCTTCGACCGTTTGGAGTAGTCCCCGATGCCGAGGTCCACATACAAGGCCGCGACGTGATAGCCAAGTGTGTGCAAGACATCGAGCAGCGTCAGACTGTCTTTGCCTCCGGAGACGGCCACCAGCACACGATCAGCCTTCGTGAACATCTTGTCGTGCTTGACCGCACGTTCTACCTGCCCACAGACGAACTCCGTCAGGCAGCGTTTACAAAACGCGGTGTGATGGCGTGGAATTTCGAGGACGGCCTTGTGGGGGCATTTCCGGCAGCGCATCGTCTAGCCTCCGGACATGACCGGCCGGATCTCGATATGATCCTCCTGCCGGAGAATGTCATCTTCGGTCACGAGTTCATCCCCGCGAATAACCAGGACCGCCTCCGGCAACAGCTTGAGTTCGCGCAACAGCTCTTTCACCCGTTTGGGTCCCATGATGTCCACTTCACGCGAGGGGTGGCACAGCAACACCTTCATGTTAAATATCGGCATCCCTGAGGAACGCCGCGGCCTCTTCAGGCAGCACCGGGTTGATATAGAAACCCGTGCCCCATTCAAAGCCCGCGACCTGCGTGAGTTTTGGCATGATCTCGATGTGCCAATGATAGAAATCGCCGGTACGTTCGTGCAGCGGTGACGTATGCAGGATGAAGTTATACGGCGGCGTCGCCAGTACCCTGTCCAACCGTCGCAGGAGGTCGGAGAAGATGCGAGCCAGCGCCTCGAACTGAAATTTCTGGCTCTCTTCAAAATATGACGCGTGCCGTTTCGGAAGGACCCAGACTTCGAAGGGAAATCGGGCGGCGTACGGCACCACCGATAGGAACTCCGCATTCT
>Ga0066683_10000459_pt1 | contig 12944 bp, 14 predicted proteins | sample GraSoiAngelo_132_FD_62296 | JGI IMG/M metagenome (GOLD analysis project Ga0066683, IMG submission 62296) | Grasslands soil microbial communities from the Angelo Coastal Reserve, California, USA - 14_0929_02_40cm | ecosystem: Environmental > Terrestrial > Soil > Grasslands | place: USA... | reverse complement strand
GTGGGACGGGTGTTGCTCCACGGCGTGGAGAAGCCAACCCGGGCCGCCTTCCGAGCGTGGCCTGAGCTGGGCGGCACCCGCGTGCTTGCCAAGCTCAGGGTTTCGGCGAAGGACATGACGCAAGTGTTCCAACTTTCGTATGCGGCCCTCGGCCTCGGCGTAGCGACCAACATCTGGCAGAACTTGTTCATGGGGGTGGACATGGTGCTGCGCCGCGAGGCACAGTAGCGGGTGCCGCGCGTAGAGGGCGGCTCGGCAGCCTTTTGGGGATCCGACCAGCGCGTCGATTCACGCCCGATCCACAGGGTGCGGTGCACGCTCGCCGCCGCGCTCATGGGCCTTCTCACCGCGGTGGCCGCGCACGCGCAGACGCGCTGGGTCGTCGATCCGAAAGCCAGTCTCGTCTGGTGGCAGATGAGCCCAAACCTGAATCACCTCTGGGCCACGACCTGCCCCGAGGAGCCTTCGTGGCGGCCCGGCGAGAATCGCAGCGGCGGCTGGCACATCGACCCTAAGCTGAAGCTCCCCCGCAGCGGATACGGCAACGTCGAGGACACGGTCCACGTCCCACTCTTCCCGCGGTACCACGTCAGCACCGTGTGCGGCGAAGCGGTGGAAGGTCGGGCCCTCCTGCCAGACACAGTGACGTGGCGAGGCGCCCGCGGGCAGGTGACGGTGAGAGGTGACGCGCTGATCACGGGCTTAGCGTTGCGCGACGTGATGATGCACCGGATCATGCAGACGACGGAGTTCCCGGAAATCCGGTTCACGCTGGACAGCCTCGTGGGCCTCACCAAGCGGGCGGACACACTCTTCGGCAGCGCGGTGGGTACCCTCACGCTGCGCGCGGTGCCGCACGCGACCATCGCCGCGGTGAAAGCGTTCCCCGAGGCGGGGGGGATGCGTGTGCTCGCCAAGTGGCGCGTCCCGGCGGCGACGCTGCAGCTCGAGCTTACCCCGAGACTCGCCTACTTGGGTCTCGGCGTGAACACCCTGATCTGGAAGGACTTCTTCATGGGCGCCGACCTCGTGTTCCGCCCCGAGGCAGCGGGCGCGCACTAAGCTGGGCGGCCGGTTCGTCTGCCCCCAGCGGCCCGGTTGGGCCCTCCACGCGAACCGGTTCGGCGCTGCGATCTTGGAGCGCGGCTTGCCCACGCAGCGGGGCCCGCGGAGGTTGCCCACGCCTTGAGCAGCTCCTCACCATCTGCCGCCGTCGAGGCGGCCGGTCTTGCCAAGCGGTACGGGCGCGCGTGGGCGCTCCGAGGGATCGACCTCAGCATCAGGCCCGGGGAGGCGGTCGCGCTGCTGGGGCCGAACGGATCGGGCAAGAGCACGCTCCTCCGCATCCTCGCCACCGCGACCCGGCCAACCCACGGCGAGGTGCGGGTGTTCGGCTTCCCGATCCGCACCGACGGCGACGCCGTCCGCCGCCGGGTTGGCCTATTGTCCGACCGCCCTCCGCTGTACGACGAGCTGACCGCGCTCGAAAATCTCGCGTTCGCCGCCGCGATGTACGGGCTCCCCGTGCGCGACGACGGCCTCCGGGCCGCGCTCGCGACCGTCGGGCTGCCGCGTGTCGCCGACGCCCGAGTGCGCACCTTCTCGCAAGGCATGGCGCAGCGCCTCGCGCTGGCGCGAGCGACGCTCCAGAGCCCCGATCTGGTGCTGCTCGACGAACCCTACAACGCGCTCGATGTCGAGGGCCTCCGGCTGGTGGATCAGCTCCTCGCCAGGGTACGCGCCGCGGGGAAGACGGCGATCCTGGCGACGCACCACATCGCGAAGGGGCTGGCGCAGTGTGATCGGGTCATCGCGCTAAGCGGCGGACGGGTGACGTTCGACGGGCCGACCGCGCGCTTCGCCGCGTCGCCGGCGGCCGACGAGGCGGGCGCGTGGGCGTGAGCAACGCGCGGCACGAGTGGCGGCGCGTGTGGGCCGTGGCGCGCAAGGATCTCCTGATCGAGCGTCGCGCCAAGGCGGCGTTCAACGCCATGGCGTTCTTCGCTGGCCTCGTGCTGCTCACGTTCGGCTTCGCGCTCGGCCCCGACGTCCCCGCCGGCGAATCACGCCAGGGCACGCTGCTTCAGGAGCTGGCACCCGGCCTCCTCTGGGTGACGATCCTGTTCGCCGGCGTCCTCGCCGTGGACCGCTCGTTTCAGCTGGAGCTGGAGCGCGGCGGGTTTGACGCCCTGCGACTCTACCCGGGCGACCGCAAAGCCCTCTACGTCGGGAAGCTGATCGCCAACGTGACGATCATGTTGGTGATGGAAATCCTGATCTGTCCCCTCGCCGGCGTGCTGTACAGCCTCGATCTCTGGCCCCGGCTGCCGGGGCTGGCCGGCGTGGCGATCCTGACCACGACGGGCTTCGCCGCCATGGGCACTTTCTACGCCGCGCTCACGGCCAACCTGCGGGCGCGCCAGGTGATGTTGCCCCTCCTCATGTTCCCGGTGCTGCTTCCCGTGATCCTCGCAGCCGTGAAGGCCACCGACCTCGTGATGCACGGCGACCCCATGGGCCAGCTCGGCTCGTGGGTGAAGCTCCTGGCCGCGGCAGACGTCTTGTTCCTGACGACGTGCCTCCTCGTGTTCGAGTACGTGCTCGAGGAATGACGTGCCACCGGAAAGAACGAAGAGGGGCGCGAACGGGCGCCCCCCTGCCGCGTCCGCTGCGCTTCTCCTAGTGTTTCTTCTGGCTCTCCTGCGCCAGGTAATTGACGAGAGCGTCGACCTCGGCGTCGCTGAGATGCAGGTTGGGCATCTTCGCCAGCTGCGCAAAATCAGCAATCAGCGCCTTCGCGATGGAGTCGGAGTCGTACATCAAGTCCGGCGCCTTGATCCATCGTTTCAGCCACTCCCCAGTCCGCCGGTTGGTCACGCCCATTAGATCGGGCCCGGCCATCCTCCCCTTCCCGATGGTGTGGCAGCCGTTGCAGCCCTTTTTCTGAAACAGCGACTTCCCCTGCTTGGCGAGTGCGGGATCGACGGTCATGCTGCTCTGCTGTGCCTGAGCCACCGCGCCACTCAGGACGAGCGCTCCCAAAACGAACCCATACAGTGGCAACCTGGAGGCACGAATCATGGACGACCCTCACGGTAGAATGTGAAATCCAGCAGTAAAGCCAGAGCACCCACTGAATGGATGCGGGTGTCAATCCTACGTCCAAAACGATACCCGCGTAAGGCGGCGCTGTTCTGGCGCCGGGCCACTCACGTTTCGTGCTCAGCGGAACCGGTTCGCGACGATCCGTTGAACCAGCCTGCTTCGGGGGTTAAGTTGACGGGAACACCGGGATAAGGTTTCACATTGCGCCTCTCAAGATCGCTGGGGATCGAACCTCTGGGGCGACTGGCGGGTCTCGTGGCCCTGCCGGCCGTGGCGGTCGGCCTCTACCTAGGCCTTGTGTGGGCGCCCCCTGACGCGATGATGGGGAACGTGCAGCGCATCATGTACGTCCACTTCCCCAGCTGGATAGCTACGGCCCTCTCGTATCTCACGGGGTTCCTGTGCAGCGTCCTCTACCTCGTCCGCCGCCGGCCGGCGCTCGACCACCTGGCGCAGGCGGGCGTGGAGGTGGGCGTGCTCTTCAACACGACGGGGTTGATCACCGGTTCCATCTGGGGCCGGCCCACGTGGGGCGTTTGGTGGACCTGGGACCCCCGGCTGACGACCACGGCGATCATGCTGATCATCTTCGTCGGGTACCTCTTGGTCCGGGCGTTCCTCGAGGACCCGGACGCCCGGGCACGGGTAGGGGCCCTGGTCGCGATCGTGGGGTTCGTCACGCTCCCAATCGTGTACTTCTCGGTGCGCTGGTGGCGCACCTTGCACCAGCCGCAATCGAGCCCCAACACCGTCGACCCGGAGATGGTCGTCGCTTTGCGGACGATGATGGTTGCCTTCGCCTTAGGCGCTGCGTACCTCATATCGCGACGCTACGAGCTGGCCCGCCTGGAAGCTGCCGCAGAGCAGTCGGAGGTCGAGCCCGGGGTTGGCACCGCATGACGGATAACACGGGCTTCGTGGTGGCGGCCTACGTCGTTACGGCCGCCCTCGTGACCCTGTATACTTGGCGGCTCACGCGGCGCCTGAAGCAGGCGCGCAGGACTGCCGACCACCAGCTACCGGGGGGTTGAGGGACAACATGCTTCTGAGCGGGCGAAGGGCGGGGATCGCCCTTGGCGGGGGTATCGTGGCGCTAGTCTTCGCCTACCTGGTGTGGGGCGGCATCGGCAACAACCTCGTCTACTTCCTGACGCCCACCGAGCTCCTCGCCAAAGGCCCCGCAGCGTACGGGGCGAGCATCAGACTCGGCGGCATCGTCCAGCCGGGCACCGTGCACTGGGACGCGGACCGCCACGAGCTCCGGTTCCGACTCGCGGACACGAACGATCACAATGTTGAGGTGGTGAGCACGGGCGTGCCGCCCGAGATGTTCACCGAGGGCATCGGGGCGGTGGTCGAGGGCGTGTGGACGCCGGACGGGGTGTTCCACTGCCACAACCTGATGATCAAGCATTCCAACGAATACCGGCCGCCCCCGCCCGGCGCCAAGCCCGCCGAATACTACCGGCAACTCTTCCGGAAACAGCTGTCATGAACGCCCTGGTGGGGCATCTCGCGACCCTGCTCGCTCTGCTGCTCGCGGGGGTGGGGGCGGCGGCGGCGTTCGTGGGTGGGCGCCGCGGAGATGCCCGCTACATCACCGGGGCGCAACGCGCCGGCATTGCGGTGTTCGTGCTGGTGGCGCTGGCATTCCTGATCATGGAGCGCGCGCTCATCACCCACGATTTCAGCGTCAGCTACGTCGCCCAGGTAGGCAGTCGGGAGACGCCGCTCTTCTACACGGTGATCTCGCTATGGAGCGCGCTCGAAGGGTCAATTCTCCTCTGGGCGCTGGTGCTCTCGATCTACACTGCCCTGCTCGTGCGCTGGAGCAGGCGCCGCGCCGACCCTACTGGCGACGCGCAGCTGCCCTACGCGCTCGGCACGCTGCTGTGCGTCAACGTCTTCTTCCTGCTCCTCATATCCTGGCCCGCCAACCCCTTCCGGCTGATGAGCCCCGTGCCGGCGGACGGCCCCGGCCCGAACGCGCTGCTCCAGAACAGCCCCTTCATGGGCGTCCACCCGCCCCTGCTCTACACGGGCTACGTGGGGATGTCGGTGCCGTTCGCGCTGGCGACGGGCGCGCTCCTGGCAGGCCGCCTCAATCCCGACTGGACGAAGGTGATTCGGCGCTGGACCCTCGTGCCGTGGACGTTCCTGTCCCTCGGGATCCTCGCCGGCGCCTGGTGGTCCTACGAGGTGCTCGGGTGGGGGGGCTACTGGGCGTGGGACCCGGTCGAAAACGCGTCATTCATGCCGTGGCTCACGGCCACCGCCTTTCTGCACTCCGTGATGGTCCAGGAGCGGCGCGGGATGCTCAAGACGTGGACCATCACGCTGATCGTCGCGACCTTCCTGTTGACGGTGCTCGGGACGTTCCTCACCCGCAGCGGGGTCCTGGCCAGCGTGCACGCGTTCACGCAGAGCGCGATCGGGCCATTTTTCCTCACCTTCCTGGGCCTGGTGCTGCTGGGCTCGCTCGCGCTGCTCGCGTGGCGCAGCGAGGCGCTCCGGAGCGAAGGTCGGTTCGACGCGGCGCTGTCGCGCGAGACCGCCTTCATGCTCAACAACCTCCTGTTCGCGGCGTTCGCGTTCGTGGTGCTGCTGGGCACGATGTTTCCGCTGATCGCCGAGGCGATCCGGGGAGTGCGGGTGAGCGTGGGCGGGCCCTACTTCAGCGAGATGAGCGTGCCCATCGCGCTGCTCCTCATCTTCCTGGCCGGGGTCGGACCGGCCCTCCCCTGGCGCAAGGGTTCGCTCGAGCTGTTGCGCGGGAAGTTCCGCTGGCCCACGATGGCGGCGCTCGGGACCGCGGTCATCCTGGCCGCGGCGGGCGTGCGCGCGCCTCTTGCGCTGCTTGCCTTCGCGCTCGCGGCGTTTTCGTTCGGGCTGCTCGCGGCGGAGTTCATCGGGCCGACGCGCGTCCGCCGGCGCACCACGGGGGAGGCGGGGCCGCTCGCGCTGTGGCGCGTCGTAGCCGGCAATCGGCGCCGCTATGGGGGCTACATCGTCCACGCGGGGATTCTGGTGGTCGCCGTCGGCGTCACCGGGTCTGCGACGTTCCGCCGCGAGCAGGAGTGGAACGTGGGGCGCGGCGCAGCCGTTCAGTTCGGCCGCTATCAGATTCAGTTCGATTCCGTGTGGGCCGTGAGCGAATCCAACCGCGATGGCGTGATCGCTGCCACCACCGTGTCGGCGGGCGGCCGCCTCCTCACGCGTCTGTCCCCACGGCTCAACTATTACCCGACGAGCATGGAGCCGATCGGCACGCCGGCGGTCCGCGAGAGCCTGCGCGAGGACCTGTACCTCGTGCTCCTGGCGTACGCCGCGGACGGCTCCCACGCGACGATCAAGGCGATCGCGAGTCCGCTGGTCGGCTGGATCTGGCTCGGCGGGGGGATCGTGGCGCTTGGCGCTGTGTTCTCCCTGTGGCGGGGCGCCGCTGCCAGGCAGCCGCGGCCCGCGCCCGTCCCCGGGGCGGGGGAGAGGCCGGGGGCGGGCCGGTCGCGGGCGGTGACCGAGGCCCGGGCATGAAGTGGCAGCGGTGGGCGATTCCGGTGAGCGGTGTGCCGGTGCTCGCACTCCTCGCATGGGGCTTGACCCGCGACGCCCGCACTGTCCCCTCGCCGCTCCCCGGGAAGCCCGCGCCGGGCTTCGCGCTCCAGACGCTCGCCGGCGACTCGCTCCGACTGCGCGATCTCCAGGGCCAAGTCGTGCTGGTGAACTTCTGGGCGTCGTGGTGCCTGGCCTGCCGCGCCGAGCATCGGGTGCTGCTGGACGCGGCCAGGCGCTATCAACATCAGGGGCTGCGGATCGTCGGCGTGGTGTACAATGACTCGCGCGACAACGCGCGCGCGTGGATCGCCGAACGCGGTGGGGACTGGCCCAACGTCCTCGACGTCGGGAGCCACACGGCGATACAGTACGGGCTGTTCGGCGTGCCCGAGACCTTTTTCATCGGGCGGGACGGCCGGCTCGTGTACAAGCAAATCGGCCCCCTCGACGACGGCGTGGTGGAGCAGTGGGTGCCGCGATTGCTCGCGGGAACTCCAGACGGGATGGGCGCGCCGACGACAGCGGAGCACGTGACGGAAGGCCGGAGCCCCGGTCACGTGCGCATCTCTCCCGACTTCCCTACCGCGGGTGGCACGGTGCGCCGCCAGTAGCGATGGGGTCTCGCTGGCTGGTCACCGCCGCCTTGCTGTCGCTGTCCCTCGCGGCCGCTCCCGCCGCCGCGCAGTCCCCCGATTCCGGCCTGGAGGCGAAGGTCCGCGACGTGGCGGCGTCGCTGCGCTGTCCGGTGTGTCAGAACCTTTCCATCGAAGACTCCCCCTCCCAACTCGCGCGAGACATGAAGCAGGTCGTCCGCCAGCGGCTCGCCGCGGGCGAAACGCCGGACGAGGTACGCCGCTACTTCATCTCTCGCTACGGCGAATGGGTGCTGACCAAGCCACGGGCCGCGGGTGTCAACCTCTCGGTCTGGCTCCTGCCGCTGGTAGCGCTGCTTGGGGGAGCGGTCGTCGTGTGGACCGCCGTGCGCCGCTGGGTGCGACAGGGCGATGCGGCCCGACTTGCCGCCGCGCCGGGCGCGCCGGCGCTGCCAGCGTCGGCACCGGATGCGCTGGAACTCCGCGCACGCAAGGCGATCCTGCAAGCATCTCTCCAGGAGTTGGAATCCGAATTCGCGGCCGGGCGGCTGGCCGCTCGCGACCTAGCGGCCCTCAGGCAGCGGGACGAAGCCGAGCTCGCGACGGTCCACGAAGCGCTCAAACGACTGAAGAAGGAGACACCAGAGACCGCCAAGCCGCGGGGCGAGCCGGCGGCGCAGCGGTCGCCCGTCGGCGCGCGGCGCCTCTGGTCGGCCCGGCTCGGATGGGGTGCGGGCCTCGCGGCGTTCGCGCTCGTCGTCGTGCTCTCGCTCCGGGGCTCGCTCGCCCCTCGACCCGAGGGCGGGACGATCACAGGGACGCAGTTCAGCAGTGGCCCGCCGCCGGGCGACATGGAGCCCGTCCAGCAGACCGGCCCGCTCGATTCGCTGCGCATCACGCAGCTCGAAGCGCGAGTCCGACGGGATTCGACGAACGTGCCGGCGCTGATCGAGCTCGGGCACCTTTACCTCACACAGGGGCAACTACAGAAGGCGGTGGTGGTGGACACGCTAGCCATCCGGTTACAACCGGATGCCGAGGGAACCGCGGAAGCGTTCGCCCATCTCGGGATGATTCTCTGGGGCGCGGGCCAGACCGAGGGGGCGCTGAAGGCGCTCGACAAAGCCCTGTTCCTGCATCCCAACCTGCCCGAGGCGCTGCTCTACCGGGGGATCATCCTATTCGCGGGGGTTCGCGACATGCCCGCCGCGGCCCAGACCCTCGAGCGCTACGTCGAAGTGGCGCCGCTCGACGCTAACCTTGGTCGCGTGAAGGGGATGCTCGAGGCGGCTCGGAAGGCGTCCTCGGGTCGGTAAGTCGCTAGATGGAACCGGCGTAGCGACCATCGCTCCGTCCCATCCTACTGCTCCCCGCACTCCTTCACAGCCGAAACCTGGCTCTATTCCCGCCCCGCCACGACGTCGCCGACGCAGTGACAGTCGCCGTCTGGGACGTAGCTGTAGGACCCTGATGGGAACCCGCCCCGCTTAGACACGTAGAGCCCAGCGGCGACCACCGCCGCCACGAGCAGGGTGGTCCTGTCGGGGGCCGGCGCCTTCGCCCGGACGCTCCGGATGTTCTTCAGGGGAATCGCGACGGCCTCCCCCAGGTCGCTCCCCCTCAAGGTGTCCCCATCGATCACCGGCCGGGTCACGCTGCGGACCGAGTCACTGGTGGCAACCCAAACGAGGTCAGGACTATGCAGCGGGATGAACTCCGCGGGCCGCACTTGTTGCACCGCCGTGCAAGCGGCCGCGCCAAACAAGAAACCTCCCACAGCGACGCGGGCGAGCGACATTGCCAGTCTCCTAGGCTAGAGATATCGACCGAACTCTGGCGCCCCGCGGGGGGGCGCGTCAAGGTCACACGGTGAAACCCCCCTTACGTGGGGTGCCGGAAGAGACGGTTCCAGCGAATCCGGAAAGGATCGGTGGCAACGCTCATGTAGATGAACAGCGGGCGTCCCACGATGTGCGACCGCGGCAGGAACCCCCAGTAGCGGCTGTCGTAGGACTCGTCCCGGTTGTCGCCCATGACGAAGAAGCTGTCGGGGGGGACCACGATCGGGCCCCAATCGTGCGTGGTAGGGCGGTACGTGGCGGGGGTGGCCGCGCGCGCGCGCCCGACGTAGTGGGGCAGCTGCCAAGCGCGCATCTGCCGCATACGGAAGTCCTCGTCGGGCATCGCGGCGCCGCCGAGGTGGAGAGCGGAGGGCTCCTCGAGCCGCTGCCCGTTGCGCACCACCGTGTCGTGCACCATCTGGAGCGTGTCGCCCGGCGCGCCGATCACCCGCTTCACGATGTCCAGGTTGGGCGTGGAGTCCTCGACCGAGCGGAAGATGACGACGGTGCCGCGCTGCGGCTCCGCATAGCCCGGCAGGCGCAGGAAGCGCAGCCCGGTGAGGGGGATCTCGAGCTCGCCACCGTAGGCCGCCTTGTTGACGAACAGGAAGTCACCGATGAGGAGCGTGTTCTCCATGCTCCCCGAGGGGATGCGGAACGCCTCGATCACGTACGATCGCAGGACGATCCAGATGACCAGCGCAGCAGCGATCGACTTGATCCACCCCAGGGCCCACGCCTGGAAGCTCTGTGGGACGAGGGGGGAAGTCAGGGGTGCTCCACCCAATCCGCGATGAAGACGTTCGACTCGTGCGGCACCTTGCGACCGCGCCCCGAGATCCACACGAGCTGCTTGCCGTCGGGCGAAAACATCGGGAAGGCGTCGAACTCGTGCGACGTCGTGATCTGCTCGAGGCCGGTGCCGTCGAGGTTCACGAGATACAGGTCGAAATCGAGCCCCTCGGGGTGCTTAAAGTTCGAGGCGAAGATGATCCGCTTGCCGTCGGGGTGGAAGTAGGGAGCGAAGCTCGGGCCCGGGAGGCTGATGACCATCCGTTGATCGCTACCGTCGGCGTTCATCACCCAGATGTCCATGCGGCTGGGCCGGACCAAGCGCTGCCCGAGGAGCGACAGGTACTCGGCCGAGTCCGCGGCGGTTTGAGGGTGGAAGGCGCGGTAGGCGACCAGCTTGCCGTCGGGCGAGAAGTACGGCCCGCCGTCATAGCCCAAGGTGTGCGTCAGACGCCGCACGTTCGACCCATCGACGTTCATGGTATAGATGTCCAAGTCGCCGTCCTTGAGCGACGTGAAGACGATCGTCTTCCCGTCGGGCGACAGGGTCCCTTCGGCCGTGTAGACGTTGTTTGCGGTCAGCCGCCGCTTGCCCGAGCCGTCGGGATTGGCGGTGTACATGTCGTACGGGTACAACGCCCACACGTAGCCCTTCGAGTAATCGGGGCGCGGCGGGCACGTGGAATCGGCGGCCTCGGTGCTCGAATAGAAGATGCGGCGATCGTGATCGAAGTAGTAACCGCACGTGGTGCGGCCGCGGCCGTCGGAGACGCGCCGCATCCCGCTGCCGTCCGTCCGCATGACGTACATCTGATCGCACTGTTCCGCCGTCCCGGTGCGTTGAAAGATCAGGAGCCGGCCCGACGCCGAGAAATACGCCTCGGCGTTCTGCCCGCCAAAGGTCAACTGCCGGACGTTGCGGAGGTGCACCTCACCGGACTCGGGGGGGACCATCACCTGCGCCAGCGTGAGGGCGAGCAGCGTCGCTGTCATAGGCGTCGGAAGCTAGACGCGCCCGAGATTTTGGGCAACTCCGTTTCCCGTAAAACCCTGATATAATTGAGGCTCGCATGAACGATCCCAAGGCCCGCCGCTCGCACCCGCCGCTCGAGGATGCGCTCGGCAAGATGTGCGCCGAAGGCAAGCAGCTGGCGGACTACCTGTGGCAGGTGCCGAAGGACGAACAGGTTCGCGCGCAGGTCGTCGCGTTGCTCGAGCGGATCGCCGCCGAGGGCACCAAGCAGGGCCGCCGGGAGATGCCCCGCATCTGCGAGGAGCTCGCCACCGCGGCCAAGGCGACCCCCAGCCCGCAGCAGGTCGACCTGTTGGTGAACGGCTTCGACCGGCTGTACCGGCTGTGGCAGGCCGCCAAGTCCGGCCTGCTCTGACCCGTTCCGAGGGAGACTAACGAGATGACGCAAGCCGTCGCCGCCCGTCCCACGAGCCTCGACCTGCTCTGCATTAACACGGTTCGCACCCTCGCGATGGATGCGGTGCAGCAGGCGAACTCGGGTCACCCGGGAACACCGATGGCGCTCGCTCCGGTCGCCTACGTTTTGTGGCAGCGCCACCTGCGCTACAACCCCGCTAATCCCGCCTGGGCAGGGCGCGATCGCTTCGTGTTGTCGTGCGGGCACGCGTGCATGCTGCTATATGCGGCGCTGTACCTCACGGGGTACGACGTCTCGCTCGACGACATCAAGCAGTTCCGGCAGTGGGGCAGCAAGACGCCGGGCCACTCCGAGTACGGGCACACGCCCGGCGTCGAGGTGACGACGGGACCGCTCGGCCAGGGGGTGGGGAATGCCGTCGGCCTGGCGCTCGCGGAGGCGCATCTCGCGGCCATCTTCAATCGCCCCGGCCACGCGGTCATCGACCACCACACCTACTTCCTCTGCTCGGACGGCGACCTGATGGAGGGGGTATCGCACGAGGCGTGCTCGTTCGCCGGGCACCTGAAGCTCGGCAAGCTGATCGGGATCTACGACGACAACCACATCACGATCGACGGCAAGACGGAGCTCACGTTCTCGGACGACACGGCCCGGCGGTTCGAGGGCTACGGCTGGCACGTGGAGCGGGTAGCGGACGGCAACGACCTCGGCGCGCTCGACGCCGCGCTGGCGGCGGCCCGGCGCGCCTCCGACCGTCCATCGCTCGTCATCGTGCGCACCCACATCGGCTACGGCAGCCCGCACAAGCAGGACACTGCGAGCGCTCACGGCGCGCCGCTCGGCGAGGAGGAAGTGAAGCTCACCAAGCAGAACCTCGGCTGGCCCAGTCTCGAGCCTTTCCACGTGCCCGAAGAGGCCCTCGCTCATTGGCGCCGCGCGCAAGAGCGCGGGACGCGGCTCGAGGCCGAGTGGCAGCAGAAGTACGCGGCCTACCGGAAGACCCACCCCGATCTCGCCGCCGAGCTGGAGCGGCGCCTCGCGGGCCGGCTGGCCGACGGCTGGGACGCCGATCTCCCCGCCTTCACCCCCAAGGACGCGCAGGCGACGCGCGCCGCCTCGGGAAAGGTCCTTGCCGCCGTCGCCCCCAAGCTCCCCGAGCTGATCGGCGGCTCCGCGGACCTCGCGGAGTCGACCAACGTCGTGTTCCACAACGGGGGCGATCTCGAAGCGGGAAGCTGGGGCGCGCGCAACTTGCACTTCGGGGTCCGCGAGCACGGGATGGGGGCCGTTATGAACGGCCTGGCGCTGCACGGGGGGATCCGCCCGGTGGGCTCGACCTTCCTCATCTTCTCCGAATACATGCGGCCGCCGATCCGGCTCGCGGCGCTCGGCCGCATCCCTGCGCTGTACGTCTTCACGCACGACTCGATCGGGCTCGGCGAGGACGGCCCCACACACCAGCCGATCGAGCAGCTGGCGTCGTTGCGCGCCATCCCCAACGTCACGGTGATCCGCCCCGGCGACGCGACCGAGGTAGTCGAGGCATGGCGTGCCGCTCTGACCCACCGCGATGGGCCCGTGGCCCTCGTGCTCACGCGGCAGAAGGTCGCGGTGATCGACCGCTCGAAGTACGCGCCCGCCTCGGGGGTGCGGCAGGGCGGCTA
>Ga0066683_10000458_pt1 | contig 12948 bp, 10 predicted proteins | sample GraSoiAngelo_132_FD_62296 | JGI IMG/M metagenome (GOLD analysis project Ga0066683, IMG submission 62296) | Grasslands soil microbial communities from the Angelo Coastal Reserve, California, USA - 14_0929_02_40cm | ecosystem: Environmental > Terrestrial > Soil > Grasslands | place: USA... | reverse complement strand
CCCGCGCGAATCGCGACGCCTTCCAGGTCGAGCACCTGCGCGACATCGTGCGGGTGGATCTCCCCGAGGTTGAACGAGACGATCCCCGCACGCCGGTCGGCCGGGGGCCCATAGAGCTTAATCCCGGGAACGTCTGCGAGCCGCTCGAGCGCGTACACGGCGAGCTCGTGCTCGTGCCGCTCGATCGACTCGAGCCCAACCTCGGTCACGTAGTCGACCGCCGCGCCGAACCCGACCGCCTCGGCGATCGGCTGCGTGCCCGCCTCGTACTTTGCAGGCACCTCGCCCCAGGTCGTCTCCTCGAACGTGACCTTGCGGATCATGTGCCCGCCGAGGTTGAACGGCTCCATCGACTCGAGCAGCTCGAGCCGACCCCAGAGCGCGCCGACGCTCGTCGGACCGCACATCTTGTGCGCGGAGAACGCGAAGAAGTCGCACCCGAGCGCCTGGACGTCGACCGCCCTGTGCGGCGCGGCCTGCGCCCCGTCGACGACCATGATCGCGCCCTGCTCGTGCGCCCAGGCCGAGAGCTTCTCGATCGGGTTGATCGTCCCCAGCGCGTTCGAGACGAGGTTGTTCGCGACGACCTTGACCTTGCCCTCGCCCGAGATCGAGCCCAGAACGGACAGGTCCAGCTCGCCGTTGTCGTCGAGCTCGATCATCTTCAGGGTCGCGCCGGTGCGTCGGGCGATGTACTGCCACGGCACGAAGTTCGAGTGGTGCTCGAGCTCGGTCACGACGACGAGGTCGCCAGGTCCGAGGTTCACGAGCCCCCAGGCGTAGGCGACGAGGTTCAGGCCCTCGGTGGCGCCGCGGACGAAGACGATCTCCCTCTCCGAGGACGCGTTGACGAACTGCGCGAGCTTCTGGCGGGCGCCCTCGTACTCGGCCGTCGAGCGCTCCGAGAGCGTGTACACGCCGCGGTGCACGTTCGCGTACGACGTCTCGTAAAAGTCCTTCAGCTTCTCGAGCACCGGTCGAGGCTTGTGCGTCGAGACCGCGGAGTCGAGGTAGGCGAGCGGCTTGCCGTGGATCTGCTGCTCGAAGATCGGAAAGTCGGCGCGCAGCTTGCGCGCGTCGAGCTTCGGGGGGCTCGTCACAGCCATGGTCCTATGGTACTCCGGGCGGCTCGAGTCCCTGCGTGTCGCTCACGAGATACAGCGGGCGGCCCTTGACCTCGTCGTGGATCCGGGCCACGTACTCGCCCATGATCCCAATCAGCAGGAGCTGGATTCCGCCCAGGAACGCGACGAAGACCGCGATCGAGGCGAGCCCGGGCACGCTGTAGAAGCCAGCGAACTTCGAGATCAGGAACACGACCCCGAGCAAAAACGAGAGGGCCGAGACGATGAACCCGAGGTTGAGCGCAAGCCGCAGCGGATAGGCCGAGAAGCTGACGATCCCGTCGGTCGCGAACCTGAGCATCTTGCGCAGCGGGTACTTCGTCTCGCCGGCGTAGCGCTCCTCGCGGCGGAAGGGAACGCCGACCTGCCGGTAGCCGATCCAGCTGAACATGCCCCTGACGTAGCGGTTGGACTCTCGCATCGACCTGAACGCGTCGAGTGCGCGCCGGTCGACGAGCCGGTAATCGCCGACGTCCAGCGGGACGTCGACGTCGCTCATTCGCCGGAACAGGCGGTAGAAGAGCGACGCCGTCGCGCGCTTGAACGACGTTTCGCCCTCGCGTTCCTCGCGCACCGCGTAGACGACGTCGTAGCCGTCGCGCCACCGGGCGGCGAGCTCGAGCGCCACCTCAGGCGGGTCCTGGAGGTCCGCGTCCATCACGATCACCGCGCTGCCCGCCGCTACGTCGAGCCCTGCGGTGACGGCGACCTGGTGGCCGAAGTTGCGCGACAGGCGCAGGAGCTTGAACCGCGGGTCGGCCTCACGTGCCGAGCGCATCAGCTCGTAGCTCCGGTCGCTGCTCCCGTCGTCGACGAGGATCACCTCTGCCGAGCCGTCGAGCTTCTCGATCAGCTCCGCGAGCCGGCGCACCAGCTCGGGGATGGTCGCTTCCTCGTTGTAGATCGGGAGGACGAGCGAGTACTCGGGACCGGTCGAGGTCGACACGGGTGCATTATCGAGCCGCAGGCTGTCGGTGCCCGCTTCGGTCCTCGGCGGCTTTTCGCTTCAATGTCCGGCAGATGCGTCGCCTCGCCCTGCCCGCACTCCTTCTTGCTGTGTTCGCGTTCACGGCCGCCGGCTGCGGGGGCAAGGGCTCGTCGTCTTCGAACGACCACGTGGCGAGCAGCGGCACGCCCGGCGAGAAGGTCTTCTCCACCGCCGGCTGCGCGAATTGCCACACGATGGAGGCCGCGGGAGCGAAGGGCACGGTCGGCCCCAACCTCGACGAGTTGCGCCCCAACGAGCAAACCGTCAAGAGGCAGGTCACAAACGGCGGGAACGGCATGCCGTCCTTCAAGAGCAAGCTGTCGCCAACCGAGATCCAGCAGGTCGCGGCCTTCGTCTCGACCGCAGCCGGGACCGGGCGCGCCGGCAAGATCTCGTTCGAGCCGAACGACCAGAAGGTCGAGGACTGCACCGACACGGCCTGCTACGAGCAGGCGTTCGGAAACCTCGCCTACAACGACGGGCCGAAGAAGGCGCTGGAGGAGCTGGACAAGCTCTCGTCCACGAACGGGACCGTCGCGGCGGACTGCCACCCGATCGCGCACAAGATCGGGGCCGGCGGGCTCCTCTACTTCAAAGGGGACGTGGGCAAGGCTTTCGCCGACGGAAGCGCAACGTGCGGCTCGGGCTACTACCACGGCCTGCTGCAGTGGAAGCTCGCCGGAGCCCGAGCCAACCAGGTCGCGAGCCTCGCGAGCACGGTCTGTAAGGACCCGAACATCGAGGCGAACGCGTTCATCTACTACCAGTGCAACCATGGCCTCGGCCACGGCCTGATGCTCTACACCGGCCTCGACCTACCCCAGGCGCTCGACTATTGCCACCAGCTGCAGACCCAGCAGGACTCGATCATGTGCAGCGGCGGCGTCTTCATGGAGAACCAGAGCTCGTCCTTCGGGCTGCACTCGAAGTGGCTGAGCACCAAAAACCTGCTCTTCCCCTGCAACAGCAAGTTCGTGAAGCGGCAGGACAAGCTCTACTGCTACCTGCTCATCACCTCGCACATCCTCCAGTACGTGCACGGCAGCTGGAAGAAGACGTCCGACTGGTGCCGGAAGAGCGACCCGGGCTGGGTGCAGTACTGCTTCCAGTCGATGGGCCGCGACGTGTCGGGCACCGCCGTGCACAACCCGCAGCAGATGAAGCAGTACTGCGCCGAGGCGGGCGAGAAGGCGAGCGGCGAGAAAGAGTGCATCTACGGTGCGATCCGCGACGTGATGAACAACAACACGCAGGATCCGAGCGGGAAGGCTTTCTGCGAGATCGTCGACGCGAAGTTCCGCAACTACTGCTTCTGGGGCATGGGCACGATCCTCGGCACGCAGCACGCGGACGGGGCCGGGAAGCGCACCGCCTGCGAGCAGTGGGCCAAGGGCGAAGACCTGACGCAGTGCCTGTCGGGCGCCGGCGCCTAGAGGCCCGCGAGCGAGCTCCTACGAAGGAACGAGGAGGACGACCCGGGACCCGTCGGGCGTCACGTTGCGAATCTGCCCACGCGGATAGAGCTCGGCCAGCTGGACTGCGAGCGGCTGCCAGACCTCGCGCCGCATGAAGAGGGCGAAAGGCGGGATCCCGCGGAAGTCCTTCAGGGTCGTGGGGTCGATCGGGGACTGGACGAGATTCGCCCGTGTGAACCGCGCGAGCCGCTCGTTTTCGGGCCCGAGGTTCCCCCACTCGTAGTACGGCTGGGTCTCGCTGGAGACGACGTAGAACTTCTGGCCCGGGACGTTCTGGTGCGCGTGCGCATAGCGGCCGGTCGAGCCGATCGGCTCGCCGTGCTTCCGTCCGAGCTGGACGTAGTCCCAGGCGGCAGAGACGTTCAGGGCGACGACGGCGACGACGAACGCGGCGACGATCGCCTGCGGCGCGTAGCGCACGGAGCGCCAGCGATTCGTCGCCCAGCGCAGCGCCTCGACCACGAGATACGCGACAAACGGGAGCGTGATCAGCAGCCGCGTGTAGTTGGGCGCCTTGTTGACCAGGAGCGCGAACGAGAGCCACAGCACGAGGAAGCCGCCGAGCATGAGCAGCGCCCCCTCGTCGTCCCGCCGCCTTCGGATCAGCGCCAGCCCGACGACCGCGACGCCCACCCAGAGCACGATCCCCATCAACGGGTCGAGGAAACCGTGCCCGTAGTTCGGATAGATCCAGCTGTGGTCGACGACTGTGCTGTTGAAGGTGCCGAGGCCGAACTTGACGTTCTTGACCCAGCCGTCGAGCTCGCTCTGCGCGAAGACCCAGCGCTGCTGCTCCACGCGGGCGTCGTGGTAGATGAACAGGCTGTCGCCCTGGCCGCTGTGCGTGCCGGCCGGGATCGTCGATTCCGAGTAGATGATCGGCGTCGCGGCGAGCACGAAGCCGGCCGTCGTGATCGCGCCCACGAGGAGGAGTCGCCGCGCGGGGAAGCGCCTCTTGTACAGCAGCCCCACCCCGAGCAGGAACAGGATCCAGACCGGGAACGCGACCCTCGCCGGGTAGTAGACATAGAACCCCAGCCCGGCGACGAACCCGCCGAGGAAGATCGCCAGCTCCTGGCTGTGTTGGAAGCCCCAGACGAGGAGGATGAGCGCGAGCACGAGGATGAACACGGCCGTGTTCTCGCGCATCGCGAGGCGGCTGATCATGAACATCGAGTGGTTGACGCCCACGAGCACCGCTCCGAGGAACGCCCAGTTTCGCGGCAGCAAGAGCCGGAACAGGACGTAGCAGGCGGCGATCGTCAGCAACCCGAGGCTCGCATGCAGGAGGCGCATGTGGAAGAGGTCGATCCCCCCGATCCATTCCCCGAGCTTCCCCCAGACGACGAACAGGCCGGCAGGCCTGGTCAGGTAGAAGCTGTACGCAAACGGGTCCCCGGGAGCGCGGGCGTAGTCATTCGAAACTCCCATGATCGCAATCTCGTCCGAGCTGACCTGGACGGGCCAGCGGTACAGCTCGATCAGGTACAGCGGGGCGCAGACCGCCGCTGCGAGCGCGGCGAGCCCGACGTCGAGCGCGGCGATCCGCGGCCAGGCTCGGGCGCGCAAACCGAACCCGATCGCGGCGACGACGGGAGCGCTCAGCCAGAGCCACAGCATCCCGTGGCTGTAGCCGTGGACGACGTAGATCAGGAGAGAAAGAGCTCCGAGCGCAAGCCCGACGGCGATCAAGCCGAGCGGGACCAGCTCCTCGAGCCGGCGGCTCCCCCAGGCAAAGCGCGTCTCGCGCACGGGTTGCTGTCCGACGACCCCCACGGGGGTCAAAGAGTAGCCAGCCCCAGGAAAAATCCCGAGGTGGTCCCGTTCGGACTCGACTCTCCGGGAGGCCTTCGCTTGAATGTGGCTCGTGCGCGCATCGCCCATCTGCGGCGCGGCCGTTCTCGGGCTCGCTCTCCTCGCTCTGTCCGGCTGCGGCGGCAAGGGGCAGGAGAGCTCGAGCGGCTCGACGAGCTCGCTGCCGGGCGCGAAGGTCTTCGACAGCGCCGGCTGCGGTGGGTGTCACACCCTGGCCGCCGCGAAGTCGAACGGGACGGTCGGCCCAAACCTCGACCAGCTGCGACCGGACCAGCAGCGGGTCGAGCTCCAGGTGCGGAACGGCGGCGTCGGGATGCCGTCGTTCAGGAACAAGCTGAGCCGGATCGAGATCAGCCAGGTCGCCGAGTTCGTCTCCGAGTCGACCCGCAGCTCGACCATGGGCGGATCCGTCGCCGCGGGCTTCAAGCCCGACGACACGAAGGTCGAGGACTGCAAGGAGTCCGACTTCCACTGCTTCGAGCAGGCGTTCGCCAACATCTCCTACAAGGACGGGCCCAAGACCGCGCTCGACAAGTTCGACCAGGACATCAAGACACCGGGGCCGATCGAGCGGGACTGCCACCGCATCGCACACGCGATCGGTGCCGGCGCGCTGTCGCACTTCCACGGAAACGTCGGCCAGGCGTTCGTCGCCGGGCGGCCGAGCTGCACGTCGGGCTACTACCACGGGATCCTCGAGCGAGCCTTCCTCGGGGTCGACCAGAGCAAGCTGGGCCAGGCCGCGCGGAAATTCTGCTCGGACCCGAAGATCCGGACCTCGGAGTTCATCGCCTACCAATGCGTCCACGGCCTCGGCCACGGGCTGATGATCTACACGGGCTACGACCTGCCCGTGTCGCTGCACACCTGCGACAAGCTCCAGCAGGGCGATGCGCTGAGCTGTACGGGCGGCGTCTTCATGGAGAACTACCAGTCCTCGTACGGCATCACCTCGCGCTGGCTGAAGAAGAAGGACCTGATCTACCCGTGCAATGCCGTCGCGGAGAAGTACAAGTACTACTGCTACGACCTGGTCACCGCGCGGATCCTGCCGAAGGTGAACTACAACTGGAAGAAGGCCGCGGCCTGGTGCAGGCGCAGCGAGCCGAAGTGGGTGCCGGTCTGCTTCGAGTCGATGGGCCGGGACGCCTCTGGCTTCACGCGCCTCAACCCGGCACGGATCTTGAAGATCTGCCGCGTGGCCGGCGACATGGCCCGCGAGTGCATCTACGCGGCCTCGAAGGACATGACGTACACGGACGTCAGCCCCAGGCGCGCCAAGATCCTGTGCAACACGGCTCCAGCCGCGACGAGGAACTACTGCTGGACCGGGATCGGCGAGATCCTCGGCTCGTTGAACCGCGAGACGGAGAAGCGCAAGGCGAGCTGCGACGGGGCGACGTCGCGCCCCGCGTACCGCAAGGCCTGTTACACGGGCGCCGCGGTCAGCTAGCCCTGCGGGATTCGCGCTTCTAGCGCCTCGCCGAGGGCTTCTCGGACCGGCTCGAGCTCGATGCGGTCGAGCACGTCCTGGAAGAAGCCGCGCAGGATCAGGCGTTCCGCGTCGGACTGCGTGAGCCCGCGCGCCATCGCGTAGAAGAGCTGTTCGCGGTCGACCTGGCTGACCGTCGCGCCGTGCGTGCAGCGGACGTCGTTGGCCTGGATCTCGAGGCCCGGAATCGAGTCCGCGTGCGCCTTCGGCGAGAGGAGGAGGTTCCGGTTCTCCTGGTACGCGTTCGTCTTCTGCGCGTCGGGCTCGACGCGGATCATTCCGCGCCAGACCGCGGTCGCCTCGTCGCGGAGCGCGCCCTTGAAGGCGAAGTCCGAGGTCGTGTTCGGCGCCTGGTGCTCCTGGAGCGTGTCGTAGTCGAGGTGCTGGTCGCCGTCGGCGAAGTACGCGCCCGTGACGCGGGAGGTCGCGCCCTGGCCGGCGAGGTCGTTCTCGATCCGGATCTTGCCCTTCTTCGAGCCGAAGCCGCCGGCGACCCAGTCGAGCTCGGCGTCACGGCCGACGCGGGCTCGGTGTGACGCGAAATGCCAGGTCTCGCGAGCGAGGTTCTGGAGCGAGACGTACTCGACCCTCGCGTCCTGGCCGACGAAGAGCTCGACGACCGCGTTCGAGTAGCCGGCCAGCTCGGGGTCGGGCGCGGACAGGTCCTCGATCAGGCTGAAGCGGCTGCCGGGCTCCGCGACGACGAGCAGGCGCCAGAAGAGGGCCTCGCCGTCGGGCGGATTGGCGACGCGCACGTAGAGCGGCTGCTCGAGGACGACGCCTTTCGGGACATGGACGAGTAAGCCGTGTTCCCACTGGGCCGCGTTCTGCGCGGCGAACTTCTCGTCGGCGGCGACGAGCTCGCCCAGCTGCGGGTGCGACTCGTCGAGCAGCTCGAAGCGAATGCCCTCGGGCGCGCGCTCGATCTCGAGGCCGCCCCCATCGACCGTGGCCAGTCCAGCCACGTCGATCTCCAACATTGTCCTGGGACCAGGTCCCGGGGCATGGCCGTTTTGGACGAAGGCGTCCGGATCGAAGCCCTTGAGGTCCGTGAACCGCCACGACTCGTCGGTCGTCGTCGGCATCGGCAGCGCGCGGTAGCGCTCGAGGAGCTCGGCCCTACGCATCTGGGGGCGCGTACCGGCGGAGGAGCATCAGCGCGTTCCCTTCATATCCTGCACCGGCACCGACATGAAGTCGGTCCGCTCGATCAACCGACCGAGCCCTCCATCTGGAGCTGGATCAGGCGGTTCATCTCGACGGCGTACTCCAGCGGGAGCTCCTTCGTGATCGGCTCCACGAACCCGGAGACGACCATCGCGGAGGCCTCCGCCTCGGACAGGCCGCGCGACATCAGGTAGAAGAGCTGCTCCTCACCGATCTTCGAGACCGTAGCCTCGTGGCCGATGTCCACGTTGGACTCGTCGATCCGGATGTACGGATACGTGTCCGAGCGCGAGTCCTCGTCGAGGATCAGCGCGTCGCAGACGACCTTCGACTTCGAGCCGACCGCGCCCTTCGCCACCTCGAGCAGCCCGCGGTACGACGCGCGCCCGCCGTCCTTCGAGATCGACTTCGACGTGATGATCGAGGAGGTGTGCGGCGCGTAGTGGACGGCCTTGCCACCCGCGTCGAGATGCTGGTCCTTGCCGCCGAACGCGATCGAAAGCACCTCGCCGTGGGCGCCCTCGCCCATCAGCCAGATCGCCGGGTACTTCATCGTCAGCTTCGAGCCCAGGTTCGCGTCGACCCACTCCATCGTCGCGTTCTCGTACGCGACGGCGCGCTTCGTGACGAGGTTGTAGACGTTGTTCGACCAGTTCTGGATCGTCGTGTAGCGGCAGCGTGCGCCGGGCTTGACGATGATCTCGACGACGGCCGAGTGCAGCGAGTCGGACGAGTAGACCGGCGCCGTGCAGCCCTCGACGTAGTGCACGTACGCGCCTTCGTCGACGATGATCAGCGTGCGCTCGAACTGGCCCATGTTCTCGGCGTTGATCCGGAAGTAGGCCTGGAGCGGCATCTCGACCTTGACGCCCGGCGGCACGTAGATGAACGAGCCGCCCGACCAGACGGCCGAGTTCAGTGCCGCGAACTTGTTGTCGTTCTGCGGAATGATCTTGCCGAAGTACTCCTTGACGAGCTCCTCGTGCTCACGCAGCCCGGAGTCCATGTCCAGGAAGAGCACGCCCTGGGCCTCGAGATCCTCCTTGAGCTTGTGGTAGACGACCTCGGACTCGTACTGCGCCCCGACTCCCGCGAGGTACTTCTTCTCCGCCTCGGGGATGCCGAGCTTGTCCCATGTGTTCTTGATGTCCGGCGGCAGGTCTTCCCACGAGCTCGCCTGCTTCTCGGTCGGCCGGATGTAATAGAAGATGTTGTCGAAGTCGATCCCGGTCAGATCGCCGCCCCAAGCGGGAAGCGGCCGCGCCTGGAAGTACTCGAGCGACTTGAGCCGGAACTTGCGCATCCAGTCGGGCTCGCTCTTGTGCTCGGAGATCGCCGCGACGAGCTCGGGCGTGAGCCCACGGCCCGACTTGAAGAAGTAGTCCTCGGGGTCGTGGAATCCGTACTTGTACTCGTTGCCTATACCGGCAACAACTTCGGTTTCTGTAGAAGCGATTACGCTTCAGCTCCTTCCGGGAGGAAGGCCTCATAGCCCTCCTCTTCGAGCTTGTGCGCGAGCTCGGGCCCGCCTTCTTCAACAATACGCCCGTCGACGAAGACGTGCACGAAATCGGGCTTGATGTGATTCAGGATCCGCTGGTAGTGCGTGATCACGAGCGCTCCGGTCTCGGGGCCGACGAGCTCGCGGACGCCGTTCGCGACGATGCGTAGCGCGTCGATGTCGAGCCCTGAATCGGTCTCGTCGAGCACCGCGATCCGCGGCTTCAGCATCGCCATCTGCAGGATCTCGACGCGCTTCTTCTCGCCGCCCGAGAAGCCGTCGTTGAGATAGCGCTGCGCGAGCTCGCGCGGGATTTTCAGGTGCTCCATCGCTTCGAGCAGCTCCTTGCGGAACTCGGGAATCGGAACCGGATCGTCCTCGCCGCCGGCGCGCGCCTTGCGGATCGCGTTGATCGCCGAGCGGAGGAAGCTCGTGACGGTCACCCCCGGGATCGCGTGCGGGTACTGGAAGGCGAGGAAGAGACCCGCCTGCGCGCGTTTGTCGGCGCCCATCTCGGACACGTCCTGCCCGTCGAAGAGCGCCTCGCCGCCCGTGATCTCGTAGGCGGGGTGGCCCATCAGCGCGTAGGCAAGCGACGACTTGCCCGAGCCGTTCGGGCCCATCAGCGCGTGGATCTCACCAGGGCTCACGTCGAGGTCGACGCCCTTGACGATCTCGGTGCCGTCCTCGAGTGAGACGCGCAGGTCGTTTAGCTCCAGCAGTGCCACTTTGTGCGGTCCAAAACCCTTTCCCGAAGCGGGTTTTCGCTTCGCTTCGTGTCATCGTAGCTAACCCTTTCCCGGCCGCCGACAGTGCTACTCTTGGTCGATGCCCGGAAACATCGGCTGGCAGGGCGCGATCATCATCCTGATCGTCCTGCTCGTGGTCTTCGGGCCGAAGCGGCTTCCCGAGATGGGACGGTCGCTCGGCAAGGGGATGCGCGAGTTCAAGGACTCGATCACGGGCAAGGACGACGACGACGAGCCGCGCGAGCTGCCACCGGCGGCCGACGACGAGCCCGTCCCGGCACCGCCGCCGCGCGAACGCGACTCAGTCTCCTAGCCAATGACGAGACTGCCGCGGCGCCTCGCTCATGGTGAGGAAGCGTCGCTCGTCGAGCATCTCGAGGAGCTGCGGACGCGCCTGATCATCTCGCTGGGAGCGGTCGTGATCCTCTTCATCATCACGTATGCGTTCCGGGACACGATCATCGGCTGGCTCTCCAGGCCGCTCCCGGACGACACGAAGCCGATCACGCTCAGCCCGACGGAGCCGTTCACGACGTCGTTCAACGTCGCGTTCTACGCCGCGATCGCGCTCGCGATCCCCGTCCTCGTCTGGCAGCTGTGGGCCTTCCTCGCGCCGGCGCTCGAGGAGCGGCACCAGCGAACCGTCGTGCACCTCGTGATCGCCGCCACGGTGCTCCTCGCGATCGGGATGGCCTTCGCCTACTGGGTCGTGCTCCCGACCGCGATCCCCTTCCTGCTCAACTTCGACTCCGACCTCTACAACGCGCAGGTGCGGGCCAAGGACTACTACTCGTTCGCGATCGTCACGATCCTCGCCTGCGGGATCCTGTTCGAGCTGCCGATCTTCATCCTCGGCCTCGTGCGCCTCGGGATCGTCTCGGCGGCGCACCTACGCAGCAACCGCAGGATGGGGGTCGGGATCTGCATCATCATCGTCGTCCTGCTCCCGGGCGTCGACTTCGTCTCGATGGGGCTCCAGGCGATTCCCGTCCTGCTGCTCTTCGAGGGCTCGATCTGGGCCGCGGTCTTCTTCGAGAAGCGCTGGGCCGCTCAGGGTGTCCTCCCCGGCCGGCCGCTCACCGGAACCGGCGACAGCTGATGTACCCAAAGATCGAGCTTCACGTCCACCTCGAGGGGACGGTACGGGCGGCGACCTTGCTCGAGATCGCGCGCCGGAACGACTACCCGCTTCCCGCGGACACCGTCGAAGGCCTCGCCGAGCTCTACGAGTACCGCGACTTCGAGCACTTCATCGAGGTCTGGATCATGACGACACATGCGATGCGGTCGGCTGACGACTTCCGCCGAGTCGTCGTCGACTATGCGGGGGAGGCCGCGTCACACGGAGCCGTCTATCTCGAGGCGATCTTTTCCCCGGCGGAGCGGATCTCCCGCGGGGTGGACTGGGACGAGATCTTCAGCGGTTACTGCGACGGAGCGCAGGAGGCCGAGGAGCGCCACGGCGTAACCGTCCGCCTCACGCCCGACATCTACCGCGGCGCGCCACAGGACGTCGCGGAGACGGTCGTCAGGTACTCGGCCAAGTACGCGGATCGCGGAATTGTCGGCGTCGGGCTCGGAGGCCTCGAGGCGCAGTTTCCGCCCGAGCCGCACGCGGAGGTCTTCGCGCTGGCCAAGGCGGAGGGCCTCGGCTCGGTCCCGCACGCCGGCGAAGTCGTGGGGCCGAAGTCGATCCGCGGCGCTCTCGACGCCCTCCAGGCCGATCGCATCAGACACGGGTTCCGCGCTATCGAGGATCCCGAGCTCGTGGCCGAGCTCGCCGAGCGCGGGATCGTCCTCGACGTGACGCCGATCTCGAACGTGCGGACCCGAGCGGTGCCCTCGCTCGAGCAGCACCCGTTGCCGAAGCTCGTCGAGGCGGGGGTGCTCTGCTCGATCTCGACCGACGACCCCGCGATGTTCGACACCGACCTGACGCGGGACTACGAAGCGGCACGCTCCCTGGGCGTCGACCCCCGCACAGCATTCGAAGCCGGCCTCGCCGGCGCGCTCTGCGACGAGGCGACGCGCGACCGTCTGCGCGGGCTCGGAAACGGCTTCGACTGGGCGGAAGTCCCCGAAGCCGAGCTAGTCTAGGACCGTGGCCCGTTCCGGAGCACGACGTAGCAGCCAGACCCCTGTGCGGAAAGCGCCTCGGCCGCGCGAGCGGTCGCGCTCTACGCCGGCGCGCACCGAGTACAGCGCGATCGAGGGAGAAATGTTCTTCCCGAAGCTGCGGCGCCAGGCCAAGTGGGTCTTCATCTTCCTCGCGCTCAGCTTCGCGGTCGGCTTCGTCGTCTTCGGCGTCGGGAGCGGCGGGGGCGCAGGTCTCGGCGACCTCCTGCAGGGCGGCGGGGGCGGCTCGAGCGGGCCCTCCGTGAGCGACGCGCAGGGCAAGATCAAGAAGGGCGACCTCGTGGCGTACAAGGAGCTGGCGGATGCGTATCGCCAGGACGGCAAGGTCGACCAGGCGATCTCGGCCGGCGAGCAGTACTTGAAGGTTCGCCCGAACGACTACGACTACATGCGAACCGTGGCCGGCGACTACGAGGGCCGAGCGAGCCGGCAGCGCGACCAGGCCACCGCGATCCAGGACGAGGTGACCTCGAGCACCGGCGGCACGACGTTCGCGCCTCC
>Ga0066683_10000453_pt1 | contig 12978 bp, 11 predicted proteins | sample GraSoiAngelo_132_FD_62296 | JGI IMG/M metagenome (GOLD analysis project Ga0066683, IMG submission 62296) | Grasslands soil microbial communities from the Angelo Coastal Reserve, California, USA - 14_0929_02_40cm | ecosystem: Environmental > Terrestrial > Soil > Grasslands | place: USA... | reverse complement strand
CGGGCTGACCGATGAAGACCTCGGGCACGCCCCAGTTGATCCCGAACGCACTCGGATCCAGACACGGATTCGTGACGTGCCCGGCAGCGGTGACGATCGGGGCGGCCGCGCACTGGAGGTCGATGATCCGGAAGCCGAAGACGTCGAGCATCGGCTGGGGATCGAAGTTCTGGAGGCCCTGGCTGAAGACCGAGTACATCGGGATGAGCAGGAAGATCTGGAGGATCGCCGGGAGGCAGCCGGAGGCGGGGTTGATGCCGCGCTCCGAATAGAGCTGCCGCTGGGCCTCCTGCTGCTTGAGCCGGTCGCCCTTGAAGCGGCGCTGGATCTCCTTGACCTCCGGCGCCAGCATCTGCGTCCGCTTCATCGAGACCGTCTGGCGCCGGAAGACCGGGATCAGGATGATCCGGATGATGATCGTCATCAGGACGATCGCGATCGCGATGTTGCCGGTCAGCTTGTCGAGGACGACGAGGAGGATGAAGAAGGCCTGGAAGATCGGCGTGAACAGCCAGGCCAGGAGGCTGAACGGCTCCGTCGGGGTCACCGGCTTCAGCGGGATCGCCGCCGGCGGGGTGGGCGTCACGGCCGCGGACCCGCTGGCGCCGGGCGAGCCTCCCGGCGCGGCACACGCGGCGACGACCAGCCCGATCGCGATCAGGATCAGGATCGGCGGCAACAGCCGGACGACGTCGGAGCGGAGGCGCGAAAGGGTCACTCGTTCCTCGTCTGTGTCAGCGGACCGGGTCGTAGCCGCCGGGATGGCCCGGATGGCAGCGGGCGATCCGGCGGGCGCCCATCCAGCTCCCGCGAAGGAGCCCGTACCGCTCGATCGCCTGCTCCGTGTAGCGGGAGCACGACGGCTCGTAACGGCAGCTCGACGGCAGCCAGGCGAAGGCAACCCGGTAGAGCCGGATGAGCCCGATCCCGATCGTCTTCACGACCCGCCCTGTCCTCCCAGCACTCCTCCCCGCTGAAGGAGGCGTCGCAGTGTCTCGACCAGCGTTCGATGGTCCGCCTCGACGATCGCCGGTCGAGCGATGATCAGGACGTCCCAGCCAGGCTGGAACGAGGGCGCCATCGCCCTGAGCCCCTCCCGGAGCCGCCGCCGGACGCGGTTGCGGACCACGGCCCCGCCCAACTTCCGGCCCGTCGCCAGGCCGAAGCGGCTCGTCTCGAGGTCCGTTCGCAGGAAGCGGGCGGTGAGCAGCGGGTGGGACCGGACGGTCCCTGCCTGCAACGCCGCGAAGTCCTGCGGACGGGAGAGCATCACGAGTCGCGGCGGATGGGTGCCGCGCTCGATCGTCAGGCCGTCAGTCGCTTCCGACCCCGGGCCCGCCGAGCGGCGAGGATGCGACGGCCGCCGGCCGTGCGCATCCGGGCGCGGAAGCCGTGCTCCTTCGCGCGATGCCGCTTCTTGGGCTGATAGGTCTGCTTCATCGGGACTGTGCGTGATCCTCTCCGCTGGGCCCCGGGTCGACATCCGACCTCGGAAGGCGCACGAACCCGCCTGCGCCTGGTGAGCGCGCGGCGCGTTCGTCGTCCGGCGGATGATATGACGGGCAGTTTCGAAGCGCAAACAACCCGACCGGCTCGGCGACGCGCGGGATCGGGCGTTTCGGGCGAATGCCGATGCGATACTCCCGGGGGGTATGCCGGAATCGCCTTGCGACGCCCGATCAGCCGGTGCTATCCTCACCGGGCCCTCGTCGCCGGGACGTTCAGGGGCCAGGCCCCCAGTCACAGTGTTTCGGGACCCTGGAGCGTCGGCCGGCCGAGCCGGAGACCCTCTTCGGTAGGCCCTGTCGCCCGGTCTCCTCGACCCCGCTCGGTCCGCCGCGGCGACCGATTCATCCGTCAACCAGCTGGATCGGGACACCATCGATCGAATGGACGCCAAGCAGGTCTGGCGCGCCGCCCTCGGCGAGCTGCAGGTCTCCCTCTCCCCGGCGAACTACGAGACCTGGCTGCGCGACACGCAGCTGATCGACGTCGATGAGCAGCGCTTCCGGATCGCCGTCCCGAACGGCTTCGCCAAGGACTGGCTCGAGAACCGCTACCGATCGCTGATCAGCCAGACCCTCGCCCGGATCGTCGGCTACAGCGTCCAGGTCGAGTTCGCGATCGTCCCGAGCGACGTGGTGACGCCGTCCGAGAACGGATCGATGGCGGCCCCGACCCTGGCGCCACAGGTCCGAGTCGAGCCGGGTCGCGTCGGCGGCGAGGGCAGCGCGGCGAACCTGAACCCGCGCTACACGTTCGCCAACTTCATCGTCGGCTCGGCGAACCGCCTCGCCCACGCGGCGAGCCTCTCGGTCGCGGAACGACCCGGGCACGCCTATAACCCACTGTTCCTGTACGGCGGGGTCGGCCTCGGCAAGACCCACCTGATGCACGCGATCGGCAGCCAGGTGGTCGCCAAATTTCCCCGAAAGCGCGTCGTCTACGCGACGAGCGAGAAGTTCACCAACGAGTTCATCACCTCGATCCAGCAGGGCAAGATCGACGAGTTCCGCGCCCGCTACCGGCGGATCGACCTCCTCCTCATCGATGACATCCAGTTCATCGCCGACAAGGAGCGGACCCAGGAGGAATTCTTCCACACCTTCAACGCGATCCACGAGGACGGCAAGCAGATCGTCCTGTCGTCCGATCGGCCGCCGAAGGCGATCCTGACCCTCGAGGAGCGACTCCGCTCGCGGTTCGAGTGGGGTCTGATCGCCGACCTGACGGCACCGGATCTCGAGACGCGAATCGCGATCCTCCGGGCGAAGGCCGAGGAGGGCTCGGTGCCGATCACGTCCGACGTGATCGAGTTCATCGCCCGCAAGGTCGTCTCGAACATCCGCGAGCTCGAGGGCGCCCTCAACCGGATCGTCGCGTTCGCCTCGATGGGGGCGACGCCGATCTCGATCGAGCTCGCCCAGGCCGTCCTGTCGAATGTCCTCTACAACCCGAAGAAGCGGCAGGTGACGCCGGAGCGGATCGCCAAGGCGGTCGCCGACTACTACGGCGTCCAGATGGACCAGCTCCGCGGCCAGAAACGCGACAAGGCGATCGTCATGCCGCGCCAGGTCGCGATGTTCCTGATGCGCGAGGAGACCGATGTCTCCCTCCTGCGGATCGGTGCCGAGCTCGGCGGGCGGGATCACTCGACCGTGCTCCACGCCTGCGACAAGATCACCCGCGAGAGCGCCGTCAACGACGAGCTGCGCCGGGAGATCGCGGCCGTCCGCGAGCTGATCTACGCGGATTAAGCGGGGCGCTGAACCCTTCGACGCCGACCCACCTGAACCGGTTCAGGACGGCTTTCGTGTGGACAACCGGGCCGAATCCGTGGACAACGATGGCTCGTTGTGGACAGTTCCGACGCCCGGCCGTCGACTGGGCGGCCCCGTTCGTGGACGGAATCCGGCGATATTGCCGGTCGCGCCGACCTTCGAGCGGACCGTCCACGACCCGTCCACCGGCCGGCCGCGCGTCACCGTCGGGCCATCCACCGACGCCGGTCGGTCGTCCACCTCGCGACCTCGAACGGTCATGCGGGGCCGTCCACGACGTCCACACCATGATGACGGTGATGACGGAATGAGAAGATAGAGGGAAGATACCCAGAGCCTACCCACAGGTCCGCGAGGCCCCGTCTCCCGGCCCGTCGGGACCACCGGCTCCGTCACTTGGAGTGAACCCGACGTGAAGCTTTCGGTCATGCAGGAGAACCTCGCTCGCGGCCTGTCGGTCGTGAGTCGAGCCGTCTCGAACCGCTCCCTGCCGGTCCTGACGAACGTTCTCCTGAAGACCGAGGACGCCGGCCTCAAGCTGACGGCCACGAACCTCGAGATCGGGATCACCTACTGGGTCCCCGGCAAGATCGAGAGCGACGGTGCCACGTCCGTCCCGGCGCGCCTCCTGACGGATCTCGTGAACTCCCTGCCGGGCGGCGAGCCGATCATCCTGGAGCTCGGCGACGGCGAGACGCTCCACATCCGCGCCGGCCAGTTCGAGTCGAACATCAAGGGCATCCCGGCCGAGGACTTCCCGACCGTCCAGACCGCCGGCGAGCGACCGATCACCCGGGTCGAGCAGAAGATCCTCCGCCAGGCGCTCGACGAGACCGCGTTCGCGGCGGCGAGCGACGAGGCGCGGCCGATCCTGACCGGCGTCCTGGCCCGGTTCGAGGGCGATCAGCTCACCCTGGCGGCCGCCGACAACTACCGGATCGCGGTCAAGCGGATCACGGTCCTCGACCCCGTCGAAGAGACGAGCGTGGTCGTCCCGGCGCGGGCGCTCCACGAGCTCGCCCGGATCCTCGCCGATACCGACGAGCCCGTCTCGATCGTCCTGGCCCATTCGCGGAACCAGCTCCTCTTCCACGTCGAGGGCGTCGACCTCGTCACGCGACTCATCGACGGCCAGTACCCGAACTACCAGTCCGTCCTGCCCGCCAGTCACGCGACCCGGGCCATCCTCGATCGCGAGGAGCTCCTCCGGGCCGTCCGGCCGGCGGCCCTGATCGCCCACGAGTCGGCGAACATCGTCAAGCTCGGGGTGGGCCTCGACGGCGACCCCGGGATCACGGTCAGCGCCAACGCGGAGGTCGGCGACCACGTCGGCCGGGTCGAGGCGGCCGTCGAGGGCGACGGAACGACGATCGCATTCAACGCCCGCTTCCTGGCGGACGTGCTGACGAACGTCGACGCGGCCCAGTTCGCGCTCGAGCTGAACGGACCACTCTCGCCGGGCGTGTTCAAGCCCGTCGGCGACGACCGCTACGTTCACGTCGTCATGCCGCTCCGGACGACCTCCTGAAATCCTCGGGCTGATGGCTCGCAGGGGCGTCGCCTCAGCCCTCGGAGATCTCCGAATCGGTTCGGACGTCGGCCTCCCGGTTGTCGCAGAGCCGGTTCACCGGTCGCTCAGCCGCCTGTCGATCCTCGACCTTCGGTCGTACGCCTCCCTGGAGGCCGAGTTCGGCTCGGGGCCGCAGCTGGTCGTGGGACCCAACGCCGCCGGCAAGACGACGCTCCTCGAGGCGATCGTGCTGCTCGCCTGGGGGCGATCCCACCGGACGACGGCCGATGCCGAGCTCGTCCGGTGGGGCAGCGAGCTCGCCCGAGTCGAGGGAGTCGCCGGCCGCGAGACGATCGAGGTGGCACTCGTCCGCCCGTCGGCCGCGGCGAGCGCCCGGAAGCGGATCCGGGTCAACGGTGTCGGGCGACGAGCGGCCGGCCTGAGCGGGCTGTTACGGACGGTGGTCTTCGCCCCCGAGGAGATGCTCCTCATCGCCGGATCGCCGGGTATCCGTCGCGCGGCGATCGACCAGCTCGCATCTCAGCGCTCCCCGACCTACGCCCACGACCTCGCGACATACACGCGAACGCTCCAGCAGCGGAACAGCCTGCTGCGGGCGATCCGCGAAGAGCAGGCGTCGCGTGACGAGCTGCGGTTCTGGAATGCGTCGTTCCTCGACGCGGGCGGGGCGATCGTTGGCGAGCGGTTGCGCCTCCTCGACGACCTTGCCGCTCCGCTTGCGGCCGCCCACGCCGAGATCGCCCCGGACGAGGCCGACGCAACCCGGCTGGGGATCGGCTACGTCACGAATGCCCCGGCGCTCCCCGGCGAGACGCCGCGGGACGCGCTCGCCCGGCGACTCGTCGAGACGGCCGAGAAGGAGATCTGGAACGGCTCGACGGTGATCGGTCCGCACCGCGACGACGTCGTCTTCACCCTCGACGGTCGCGACATGTCGAGCTTCGCGTCACGGGGCCAGCAGCGGACGGCGATCCTCGCCTTCAAGCTCGCCGAGCTCGACCTCCACACAGCCCAGGACGGTCGGCCACCATTGCTCCTGCTCGACGACGTCTTCTCCGAGCTCGATCCGGCTCGCCGCGCGCATCTCGTCCGACGGATCGCCGAGCTGCCGCAGTCGTTCGTGACGACGACCACCGTCGACGACCTCGATCCGGCGCTCGTCGAGGCAGCGACCGGCTGGCAGGTCGGGCCCGACCACGGCGCCGGCGCCAGCCTCCGACCGTTCGGCGGGCGATGACGGCGCGGTGAGCGCGCGATGAGCGGGCGACGACGGCCGATGATCCGCATCGGCGACCTGCTGCCCGACGCTGCACGCGGGCTCGGACTCGAGGACGAGCTGCGCCTGTCCCGGGCGATGACGACCTTCGAGCAGCTCGTGGCCGAGCGCGTTCCGGCCGCGGCAGGAGCCTGCCGCGTCGTCCGGCTGGACGGTCCGGCGATCGTCGTCGAGGCGGACGCGCCGATCGTCGCCCAGGAGCTGCGACTCCGGGGCCCGGAGCTCCTCGCCGCGTTCGTCGCCTCACCCGCAGGTGGCACCGGGGCCCGCGAGATCCGGATCGTCGTGGCGAGGGGCATACGCCCGGCCTGAATCCTCGCCGCGTATACTGCCCGGACCTGCCAGCCAATCTCGGGGCGTCCGTCCCGAACCACTCGGGCTCTGCCTCGGCGTTCCGTGCCGCCCGCCGACTCCCGGCGCCCCACAGACCACGAGAGACCCTGACTTGGCCGTCCGTCTCCAGATGAAGCTCGGCGTCATCGCCGAGCCCGACCGCGCCTCCGACTCGCCGGACACCGTCGTCATCGTCGAGCCGACGATCGGCGCGATCGCGCGGTCGAAGGGCCATCTGTACCTGATCGTCACATCGACGATCGCCTCGGCCCGGGCCCAGGAGGCGACCCAGCTCGCGGCCGAGTCGATCCGCGGCGAGTATTACTACGACGAGTCGGCCGGCATCCGCGTCTGCATCGAGAAGGCGATCGCGTCGGCCAACAAGCGGCTCGGCCATCAGCGGGAGCGGCTCGGCCTCCACGGCACCGACGACAACGGCCCGATCGGGATCGGCATCGCCGTCGTCCGCGGCAACGAGCTGTACGTCGCGACGATCGGGCCGGCTGAGGCCTACCTGATTCGCCAGGCCCGCCTGTCGACGCTGCCGGATCCCCATCGCGAACGGGGCCTCCCGACGGGCGCGCTGGAGCCGGACGTCTGGCGCGGCGAGATCTCGGTCGGGGATTCGCTCGTGCTCGTGTCACCGAACGTGATGACGCGGCTTGGCGCTGACGAGCTCAAGGACGCGATGGTCACGCTCCATCCGCAGCCCGCGATGGAGCATCTCCATCACCGGTTCCTCGCGGCCGATGGCGCAGGAAGCGACGCGATGATCGCGTTCGAGGCGACCGAGGTGGCGTCGACCCATCGCTCGAGGACCCTGGTTCCCGTCCGGGCGGCCGAGCCGCTCGCCGGCGCCCCGGACCGCTCGCCGATCCCGCTCGCCGACAACGTCAGTGACGGGGTGTCCGCCGTCCAGGCATCCGCCGCACGCGCCAGGACCGCGGCCGGCGGGATCTTCGCCGGCCTCGTCACGCGTCTCCAGGACCTCATGCCGCGTCGCCGGACCGCGTACCGCCGGGTGACGCCGGCGGCCGCCAAGCGCGAGATGCAGCGCCGCGCCGCGGTCGCCGTCCTGGCGTTCGTGGTCGTGCTCGGCGGACTCGCCGGGGTCGTTTACACGATCGGCGGGCAGGGGATCGGGAGCCCGCTCGCCTCGATCACCGCCGCCGAAGCGGCGCTCAAGACGATCCGGACGAACCTCGGCCAGGTCTTCGCGCCGGGGGTCGACCTCGTCGTCGGCGACCCCGCCAAGGCGATGCGCCTCCTGACCGGGGCATACCAGGCCGTCGAGGACGCGGAGGCGGCGAGCGTGCCGCCGTCGACGCTCGATCCGCTCCGGATGCAGGTGGTCGGTGGGCTCGATCGCCTCTTCCACGTCGTTCCGGTCGGCGGCGCGACGGTCGTGTCGTTCGCGAGCTCCAAGACGCCCTTCGATGTCCAGTCGATGATCCTCGGGCCCGACGGAGTGCCGTACGTCCTCGACAAGGCGACGTCGTCCGTCTATCGCATCGATCTCCGGTCGAAGCGGGCGACGGTCGTCTTCCGCCAGAGGACGCGGGCGAGCGACGGGACGGTCGAAGGCATCCCGAAGCTGATCACGGCCGGCGCGCGCGACCTCGTCATCGTCGACGACAAGAGCATCGTGTTCCGCTGGCGGGCCGCCGATACGAAGGGCAAGGGCACGACCACCCGCGTCCGGGTCGCGGGCGCCGCCAGCTGGGGCGACGACATCGCGGCCATCGGGACGTTCGTCCGCGACCGCCCGAACGGCCTGTACAACCTGTACCTCGTCGATCCGTCGAGGCAGAACATCGAGTACTACACCCCGGCCCGCGACGGCAGTGGCTTCCCGGTCAACGCCCAGGGCTGGCTGACCGTCGATCGCGACGTCTCGAAGGTCACCGACCTGTTGATCGACGGCGACCTGTTCCTGGCCGACGGTGGCTCGATCGTCCGCTATGTCGGGGGCACGAGCGCCGGATGGGACATCCAGCCCCCTGGCTACACGGGCGACACACCTGGCGGCGACACGCTCCTCCGGTCGACGCCGACCTACACCAGGATCGCCTCGGCGTCCGACAAGCGGGCCGGCGTCCTGTACGCCTGGGACCGGGCGAACGCCCGGGTCGTCGCGCTCGACAAGGCCAAGGGCACGTTCATCGAGCAGTACCGGCTGGCCGGCGGGAACCCGGGATGGCAGGACGTCCGCGGGATGTACGTCGGCCTGGGCGCGGGGCCGGAGGCACCGGCGACGCTCCTCTGGGCGACGAAGGACGGCGTGTACTCCGCCGTGCTCGAGGCGGTGCCGGATCCGGGGCTGGGTGCGTCCGGGTCACCGGCGCCATCCGCCTCGGGCGTGCCCGGCTCCCGACCCCCGGGCTCGCCGAAGCCGTCGGCGAAGGCGTCGCCCGGGACGTGATCCCCCTCCGCGACGCCAACCCGACGCGGCGATTTCCGATCGTGACGATCGGGTTGATCATCCTCTGCGTGGTCGCCTTCGGCTACGAGCTCGGAGCGCAGGCGACCTGGGGCGACACGGCCCTCGAGCGCCTGTTCGACGACTGGGCGCTCGTCCCGAGTCACCTCGCGGCGGCCCTCGCGCCGGGCCAGCTGGATCGCCTGCCGCACGAGCTCGTCACGGTCGTCACGAGCATGTTCCTGCACGGCGGCTGGATCCACCTGATCGGCAACATGCTCTACCTGTGGATCTTCGGCAACAACGTCGAGGATCGGTTCGGGCGGCCCGGCTTCATCGCCTTCTACCTGTTCGGCGGTCTCGCCGCCGCGGCCAGCCAGGTCCTCATCGACCCGGCCTCGACGACGCCCGTCATCGGGGCCTCGGGCGCGATCGCCGCGGTCCTCGGCGCCTACCTCGTGCTGTACCCACGGGCACGGGTCCTGGCGATCGTGTTCCTCGTGTTCTTCTACCAGCTCCTCGAGATCCCCGCCGTCATCGTCCTCGGCTTCTGGTTCATCCTCCAGCTGATCGACGGCCTCGCTTCGCTCGGGGTCAGCCATGCCAGCGGAGGCGTCGCCCTGTTCGAACACATCGGCGGGTTCGTCCTCGGCGTGGTCATCGGGTTGCTCGTCCGCGGGCTCGGCGGCGGGCGTTCGGCGCGCTCCGTCGGATCGGTCGACGAGTTCCGCGTGGGATAATCCGGCCATGGCCAGCGAGGAGCCGGAGGCCCGGAACGGACTCGTCGAGATGGTCGTCGAGAGCGTTCGGGTCCACATGCTGTCGAGCCGCCACGTGGTCATCCTGAAGGAGACCGACCACGATCGGTACCTCCCGATCTGGATCGGGCCGTGGGAAGCGAGCGCGATCGCGATGAAGCTCCAGGGCCTCACCGCCGACCGGCCGCTCACCCACGACCTGTTCGCGAGCGCCCTCGACAGCCTCGGCGTGCGGGTCGACCGGGTCGTCATCTCGACCCTCGCCGAGGAGACCTACCACGCCAGGCTCCACCTCGAGCGCGACGGCGCGACGTTCGAGATCGACTCGCGGCCGTCCGATGCCCTCGCGCTCGCGGTCCGCACCGGCGGCCGGATCTTCGCCAGCGAGGCCGTCCTCGAGCAGGCCGCGCTGGGCGGCGACGGCGCCGGCGACGAGGAGGGCGAGACGAGCTCGGAGGGGACGCCGCTCGAGTCGACGGGCGAGCGGGTGGTCGACCCGCGCCTCGACATCTTCCGCGACTTCGTGAACTCTCTCGACGTGGACCCCGAGACCGGGGAGGGACGGACCCGCGGGTCGGACGCCTGAGCTCGGCCCGGCGCGCCCGGCTCGTGGCCGGACCCGCGCCGCGAGCGATGGCTTCCGCCTGTCGATATCACCGCCATCGTTATCCTGGGGCTTGGAAAGGCCATATGGGGTGAGTCGCGAACGTCGAGGCGCGCTCCTGAACGTGACCGCGCACGACTTCGGGCATCGATGAGCTCCGAGCGGGGCTTGTCCCCATCGAAACCGTGGCTGCATCGATGGTGGTGATATTCGCGAGGCAACGGCGAGCGGTGAAGCCGGCCGGCTGAACCCTAGGCGAGGATCCGCTCGCCGCGCCGGAGCGCGACTGCGCGGTTGGCCCACATCCGGAGTCGGAGCCGCCAGAAGTCGCGGACCGCACGGAGCACCACGGACGGCTTTGCTCCCGTCGGCGACCCGGCGGTTCGCGGGTAGTGGGGGACGCCGACCTCGACGACGGCCCGACCCGCTGCCTCGAGCTTGATCAGGAGCTCCGCGGAGAAGAACGCACCGCCCGACTCGACCGCGATCCCGTCCAGGGCGGCCCGCCGGAACAGCTTGCAGGCGCAGTCCACGTCGCGGATCCGGAGCCCGAAGAAGATCCGGTTCGCCAATCGGTACAGACGGGCGTAGACGGTCCGCACGAGCGGGTCCGCCCGCCGGATCCGGTAGCCGACGACTGCGTCGGGCCGGTCCCCGGCGGCCAGCCGCTCGATCAACCGCTCGAGATCGGCCACCCGGAACTGGCGGTCGCCATCGGTGTAGGCGACGTGATCGTGGCGAGCGGCCCGGAAGCCGGATCGGAGCGCGGCGCCATAGCCCTGGTTGATCTCGTGGTGGACGGCGCGGACGACCCCCGGATTGGCGGCCGCCAGCTCGTCGGCCAGCCGCCCGGTCGCATCACGCGACCCGTCGTCGACGACGATGATCTCGAACGCCTCGGCGAGCGTCGGCAGCGTCGTCAACGCTTCCCTGACGAGGCCCTCCAGGTTGGCCTCCTCGTTGTGGGCCGGGAAGAAGTACGACAGCGCCGGGAGCTGCGCCATCACGGGCTCGCCCCGCTCGTGAGCGGCAGGACGCGCAGCACGTTCGTGGCGAGCGGCGCGCCGATCGGCGCGATCCGGTAGTCCTGCTCGACGGCCGACAGCTCACTCGTCCCGTTCCGGATCAGGTACACGGGGCGCGTCGGGAAGAAGCGGGCGATCACCTGGTTGAGGTCTCCGAGGTTCTGGTCGAGGCGGTTCCGATCGTCGACGATCGTGACGTCCGGCCGGCGGCCGTCGACGATCGTGGCATACCAGAGTGGGGTCGAGTAGCTCCACCACGAGACGATGACCGCGTTCGGTTCGACGGCCGTGAGAACCTCATCGGTCCAGCGCTGGGCCACCTGATCGCCGCTCTGGTCGACGATCTGGGCGCGCGTCGAGAAGGCGGCCATGCTCGGCGCGAGCAGGAGCGCGGCCGCGACGGTCAGGCCGAGCCACCGCCGCGCCTGGCCCGCCGGGTCGCCCGGCCAGTCGCCCCTCGTGGGCAGGAGCTCGCGACCGCCGACCAGGTCGACCGCCGTCGCCCCGAGGAGCGCGAGCCAGGTCCAGGCGATGAGCGCGGGCCCGATGTAGTAGCGGTCGATCGCGCCGTCCGGGTAGACCGAGTTGAAGAAGCAGGTGAGCGCGAGCAAGGTTCCGCTCAGCAAGGCGTAGCGCGGCCGGCGGACCGCGGTCACGGCGAAGGCGACCAGGACGAGCGGCGCGAGCGGTCCCAGCTGGCCCGTAGCCATCGAGATCAGGTCGGCGATCCGCTTCGGCCAGCCCGTCAGCGGGTTGGTGAACCAGTCGTGGAACTGCTGGCCGCTCGTGACGTACCAGAAGCCGTCCCAGGTGCTCGGGTTGGCGTAGACGAACGGCGCCCGGAACCAGCCCGCCCGGAGGATCATCTCGAACCGGACGAGGACCGTCGGGATCGCGAACGCCGCGATGCAGGCGGCGATGAAGCGCCGTCGCTGCAGGATCCCGGGTTCGACCGCGAGGACGAAGAGCAGGATCGGGGGTCCGAGCAGCAACGTCAGCGAGTGGTTCCCGAGCGACAGGCCGACGACCGCCGCCGTGGCGAGGAGGAGCCGGTCGGCGTGACGAGGATCGGCTGCGGGAAGGACGTCGGGATCGACGGGACTCCCTCGGCGGGCCTCCTCCCAGCGGACCAGGAGCCACAGGATGATCGCGACGAACGCGAAATGGAGCGCGTGGGGATCCGCGTGCGTCCCGATCGCCCAGACGATCGGGGTGAGGGCGATGCCGATCCCGGCGGCGATCCCGAGGACCAGCGAGCCGCTGACCCGGCGGGCCAGATCCGCGGTCACGCCGGCCCCGACGGCGACGAGGATCGCCGACAGGATGTTGATCCGGAGCGCCGGCTCGCCGAACGGCTGGAGCAGGACCGACGCGAGCCAGCCGATCAGGACGTAGCTCGGGTAGCCGGTCGGATGGGCCGTGCCCATCACCGGCAGGACGGTCTGGAACTCGGCCGTGTCCCAGAAGCCAACGCCGGGCATCAGCCGCCACAGGCACAGGGCGAGCGCGACGAGGCCGACCCCGACGGCGCCGACCCACGCCAGGTTCGGTCGGCGCCGCGCGATCGATCCGCTCACCACCCGAGTGAGTCGCCCCACACGACGCCCCAGAAGTTGACCAGGACGGAGAGGGCGACGAGCCCGACGGCGAGGACCAGCACCAGGCGGGTGGTGATCGGCCAGGCGGTCGGTGCGGTCGCCCGGCTCGCGACCCGGTCCAGGCCGATTGCCACGAGGAGCAGCGCCCATGGC
>Ga0066683_10000444_pt1 | contig 13054 bp, 11 predicted proteins | sample GraSoiAngelo_132_FD_62296 | JGI IMG/M metagenome (GOLD analysis project Ga0066683, IMG submission 62296) | Grasslands soil microbial communities from the Angelo Coastal Reserve, California, USA - 14_0929_02_40cm | ecosystem: Environmental > Terrestrial > Soil > Grasslands | place: USA... | reverse complement strand
TTCACCGTCATGCCACTGCTCGTCACACCGTCGCCCCAGGGAATCTGCTCGTTCAACACGACATAGCCGACGCCCGGGAGATCCATATTGGTGTTGGGAGCGACCACGTCATCGCCCCACGTGACCGGCACGCCCGCTACCACGAGGTTCTGGAACGTGGAGCCGTCGGCGTTGCTGGCGGCGCCACTCGCGGTGCTCCTGCTCATGACGTTGGCAATCACCTCGTCCGCCGTGATCAGCCCGTTCAGGATGTTGATGTGCGCGGCGCTCGCTGTGCTCTGTGCACCCGATTCTGTAGTCCCGATTTCGCCCGACGTGATGCTATTGAGGAAATCGGACGACAGGGCGTCCGGTACACTGAGCGCACTGCCTTGGGCGTCCGCTTCGGCGCCGTCGGTCCCCGAGACGGCCGGCAAGACCGCGAGCGGCGCCTGACCACTGGAAGCGGCGGGCGTGTTCACATACGTGCTGTACGCCTGGCCGGCCACCGATTGGGCAACGCTCGCCCCCATGAACCCAGCGGTCAGCCCGACGACGAGACCGAAGGCCGCGAGGCAGTTCACCCAATGCATTCTCATGCTGTTCATCAGTCACTCCTTCCTTGATCCGCAGTCCTAATGAGCCTGGATGTCATTGCCCGTTCACGACCCGTGATCGACGATGTTGCCGCCCGTCAAGTACGTGAGGTCCGTGTCCCCATATCCGGTGCTGATCCAGCGCATCGCATCGGTTCGGCTGTTCTGCGGCGCGCCACGATCGTTGTCGCACAGCTCCATCTGCACCTGGTCCGTGCCCTTGTTCCCGTCGACGCGCGCCGTGATGGGGTCCACACCGACCAGGAGACACGCGCCTCTGCCTGACGCGTCCGGGTCAATGAGCTCGGCGAACACGGTCTCACCGTAGGCATCCTGCCCGTTGTGGATGGACACGTGCCAACTGGTGTGCGATGGGTGATGGTTGACTTCGATCTCGCCTTTGGTCACGATGCATCGCCCGTCACCATCCGATCCGAGAAAGACATTGAACCCGAACGTGACCTTCCCTTCCAGCGTGCTCGTTCCAGTTGCGCCATCGTCGAAGTCTGGGTTGGGAGGGTCCATGCGGCCACCGCCGGTCCACTTCCCGGTGGGGCATTCTTCTACGCCGCCCCAAAAGCTCGGGCGGTGTGGTGCCATGTTGAGGTTCGTCTGATCGCTGCAGGCCGCAGCTACCAGCGCGGCCGCGAGGAGACTCGGCCAGACGATGACGTTTCTCTGTTCTCGCATCATGTGCGTTCTGCCCTCCTGCCCGGAGCGTTGGTGCGTTGACTTCCCGGGCACGCAGATGGGCAAACGCAGTGCCACCACGGCGACCGCTGCAGCACGTTGGGATTACGAGAGATAGAAGGAACGTCGCGGCGATGCAGCGATGCACGTGCAACGCGTTCGTGGCCACACGTGTCGTGCCCGCAGAACGCAGCCCCCATGCAACACGAGCGGCCCGGCATCAGCCGGGCCGCTCGCTTCGTACCAGCACACGGCCGTCGCGGGGAGCGGCGTGCGGTCCGCTCCCCGCGGCACTGCCGCATCGATCATGTACCCACCTCCTCGTGTGAATACGCTGGTGCTGCCGAAATCGCGACGGGGTAGCGCCGCAGCGCCACGTCGTTCATGGAAACGTCGTCGAGGCGCTCGTCATCGCACAGGACGCCGACGATCCGCTCCGCTGCACGGCCATCCCAGCGCTCGATCACGGGGCGCGCGGGCGAGCGGCGGGCGACCGCGCGCTCGGCGGCAGCGAGGATCGCGTCAGGTCGCGGCGGCACGAGCCGATTTGTGCCCGGGGCGCACGTGATCGGCCGCTCGGTGTTCGGTCGCACGGTGAGACAGGGAATGCCCAGGAACGTCGTCTCCTCCTGCAGCCCGCCCGAGTCGGTGATCACGAGCGCGGCCCCGACCACGAGGCCCAGCATCTCCAAGTAGCCGACCGGCTCCATGAGGCGCAGATCCCCGTCGCCCTCCGGGACCACGCCGAGGGCGCGGACGCGCTTCCGGGCACGGGGGTGCATCGGAAACAGCACGGGCCAGCGGCGGCCCAGGGACCGCAGCGCGTCGAGCAGCACGCGCAGCGTCGCCGGATCGTCCACGTTGGATGGCCGATGCAGCGTGACCACCACATACTCCCCTTCCCGCAGCTCGTGTCGTGCAGGGGCGTTGCGCTCGAGCGCCTCCGGCAGTGCCCAGCACAGCGAATCGATCATGACGTTGCCGACAAAGTGAACCCGCTCCGCGGGAATGCCCTCCGCTTGCAGGTTGGCTTCCGCGTCGCGCGATGGGATGAAGAGCAAATCCGACAGGCGGTCCGCCACGACCCGATTGATCTCCTCGGGCATACTCCAGTCGCCGCTGCGCAGTCCCGCTTCCACGTGGCCCACGCGGAGCCGGAGCTTCGCCGCCACCAGCGCCGCCGCGAGCGTGGAGTTCACGTCGCCGTACACCAGCACCGCGTCGGGCCGCAGCTGGACGAGCACCGGCTCCAGCCGCTCCATCACGGCCGCGGTCTGCGCCGCGTGCGAGCCGGAGCCGACGCCGAGATGGTGGTCGGGCGCCGGGATCCACAGCTCTTCGAAGAACGCGTCCGACATGTCGGGGTCGTAGTGCTGACCCGTGTGCACGATGACATGCTCCACGCCCGGACGCTTGACCAGCGCCCGGTCCACCGGTGCCAGCTTCATGAAGTTAGGCCGTGCACCCACGACAGAGACGATGCGCATGCTCAGAAGAGCCGGGTCAGCCCGTAAATCGCCGCCGGGAGCGTGAGCAGAATACCGAGGACCTGCGCCGTGGTCGCGGCGTCGTGGCGTCGCGGCACGATGACGCAGTCGCCCGAGCGGAGCCTCATCTGATCCACGGTCAGACCTCGGGCGATCGCGTTCTGCAGTTGACTCCCGGACCAGAGCTGAACGGCGTCGCGCTCGATGCGCGCACTTCCCATCTTCGAGTCCCGCGTGGGTCCCCCCGCTGCCATGATCGCGTCGCTCACCGCCGCGTCCGCGGGGACGGCGTAGAAGCCCGGCCGGGCAACCTCCCCCAGGATCGACAGGCGAACGAGCACTCGCGCGTGCACTTCCGGGTTCTTCAAGAACCGCGCGAGCTGACGCGTGAGATAGGGCTCGATTTCGACGCGGCGCACACCGGCGAGCGACAGCTCACCGACCCCGGGCAGCAGCAACGCCGGCCCCGGGGTCACCGCCAATGTGTCGCTCTGCTGGCGCGCGCTGTCGGTCAGACCCGGCTCGACCCGCAGCAAGACCCGGTCACCCACGCGGACAGTGTCGTCCGGCGCCTGAGCCATCGCCAGTGGCGCGAGCAGCGCAAGCGACGCGACCGACGCGAGCAGGGAGCAGCGGGTGCTCATTCGACCGTCACGCTCTTCGCCAAATTGCGCGGGCGATCCACGTCGCACCCCCGCAACACGGCGATGTGATAGGCCAGGAGTTGCAGCGGAACGACGGTGAGCACCGGCGACAGGAGCGGCGGACAGACGGGCACCCGGAGCTCGTGATCCACCAGCCGCCCTAACCCCCCGTTTCCCTCGCTCGTGATCGCGACGATGCGCCCGCCTCGCGCCCGTACCTCCTGCATGTTCGAGACCACCTTGTGGTAGACGTGGTCCGTGGGCGCGACACACACGACGGGCATGTTCTCGTCGATCAGCGCGATGGGCCCGTGCTTCATCTCCGCCGCCGGATAGCCCTCGGCGTGGATGTAGGAGATCTCCTTGAGCTTGAGCGCTCCCTCGAGCGCAACGGGGAAGTTGACACCCCGTCCGAGGTACAGCGCATTGCGGGCATCGGCGTAACACTCGGCGAGCGCCCTGACCTCGGACTCGAGCGCGAGGGTGCGCTCAATGAGCTCGGGCAGTGCGCGCAGCTGCTCGACCAAGGCGCGTCCCTGATCCGAGCGCAACCCCCGGTGGCGGCCGAGGTAGAGCCCGAGCAACAGGAGCGCCGCGAGCTGGGACGTGAACGCCTTCGTAGACGCGACCCCGACCTCCGGACCCGCGTGCAGGTAGATGCCGCCGTCCGACTCCCGGGCGATCGTCGAGCCGACGACATTGACGATGCCGATCACGGTGGAGCCTGCGGCCTTCGCGGCGCGGAGCGCCTCGAGCGTGTCCGCAGTCTCCCCCGATTGCGAAATCGCGACGGTCAGGGTCCCTGGGGCACGCAGCGGACGGCGGTAGCGATACTCGGACGCGTATTCGACCGCGACAGGGATCGCTGCGAGTTCCTCGATGATGTGGCGCCCGACGAGCCCGGCGTGCCACGACGTGCCGCAGGCCACGATCTCGATCCGCCGGATGCGCGCGCAGCGGGCGGCGGTGAGGTTGAGCCCGTTGAGGCGGGCGCCGCCTGCTTCGTCGAGCAGGCGCCCCCGCAACGTGCTCCGTACCGTCTCGGGCTGCTCGTGGATCTCCTTGAGCATGAAGTGGGAGTGCTCGCCGAGGCTCAGGCTGTCGAGCTCCCACTCGATGTCGTTGAGGGAGCGACGCTGCACCCGCTGCTGCTCGTCCAGGACCCGGTACCCCTCTGCGGTCACGACGGCGACATCGCCGTCCCGCAGGTACACCACGGAGCGCGTGTAGGGGAGGACGGCGCTTGCGTCCGAGGCGACGAGGTACTCGCGGTTGCCGATGCCGAGGAGCACAGGAGACCCCCGCCGCGCCACCACGATCGTCCCGGGGTGGTCCTCGGCGATCACCGCGACGCCGTACGTGCCCTCCACGAGGGCCAGTGCCGCCAGCACCCGCTCCTCCAGCGTGGCGCCGGTCGCTTCTTCGATCAGGTGCGCCAGGGTTTCGGTGTCGGTTTCGGTGGCGAAGCGATGGCCGGCGCGCTCCAGCTGGGCGCGCAGCAGATCGGCGTTCTCGATGATGCCGTTGTGCACCAGTGCGAGGCTGCCCGCGCAATCGGCGTGCGGGTGGGCGTTGCGCTGCGTTGGCGCACCGTGCGTGGCCCAGCGGGTGTGCCCGATCCCGCAGCTGCCGTGCACGGGCTCCCGTACGAGCAGCTCGCGCAAGCCGTCGATGCGGCCTGCGAGCTTGCGGGTCTCCACGCCACGGCCGTTCAACACTGCGAGGCCGGCGGAGTCGTAGCCCCGGTATTCGAGCCGCGACAGCCCATCAACCAGCACGGGCGCCGCTTCTCTCGGGCCCACGTAGCCCACGATGCCGCACATCGTTCACTCCCTCTCGTGCCGCCGGGGTTGCAGCAGCGGTTTACCGCCGGTCGCGAGGCCGAACTTCGCCAGCTGAGCCAGCGTGGCGTGGCCTTCGCTCACCCGCATTCCCCCGATCGTGAGGATCGTCGCGCCGCAGCGCTCGCAGGTCATCTCCCGCAATTGGCGTGCGCGGCGCGGTGGTTCCTTGTCGTCGCCGGCCGCCTTCCCTCCGCAACGGATGCAGAGCATCGGCATCCTCCAGCTACGTGGCTGTTCGAGGAGCGCGACACTTCAAGTTTGAGGCCGACCAGCGCGCCGGCGCGCGCGCGCGCCGCCAAGCGCCTAGATCGGCAACGGCTTAGGCCCGTGCCCCGGGGCGCGCGCTGCGACCGTCCCGTTGCGCACGCGCCGCAGCGGGGCCGCCCGCCAAGCGAAGGATTGCGGCCCCGGGCTTGCAGATACTCCGACTGCGGCAGCGCTGAGCCGCACTGGAGGAAGGACCCGCGACGATGACCGATCACATGCCACCAGACGGCTTACCGCTGGCACTGCTCGTCGAGGACCGGGAGGAGCGGATGCACTGGCTCGCGCACCTGTTCGAGACCAGCGGGTACGCGGTGCTGCGCGAGCGCACAGCCCGGCATGCACGGGAGCGCGCGCGGGCGGCGCAGCCTGACCTGATCCTGACGGCGGCGGACCTCCCCGACATGTCCGGGATCGAGCTATGCCGCGCGCTGTGCACGGACGCTCAGATCCCGAGCAGCACCCCAGTGTTCATCGCGCTCCCCGAAAGCGAGAGCCGCGAGCAGCGGCTTGCAGCGTTGCGCGCGGGCGCCTGGGAGTGCATCACGCCGCCGCATGACCCGGACGAAATTCTGCTCAAGGCCAACGCCTACGTCCGCGCCAAACGCGCCGCTGACCGGATGCGGATCGAGGGATTGATCGACGCGCAAACGGGGCTCTACAACCGCCAGGGACTGGCGCGCCGCGCGCGCGAGCTCGCGTCCCAAGCGGTGCGGGACCACGGCGCGCTCACGTGCCTGGTGCTGGCCCTCGACCTCGAGATCGGCGGTCCCGCAGCCCTGGACGACAGCGCGACCGGCGCGCTCACGCGCGGCGTGCACCTGTTGCAGGCGGCGGCCCGCCGCTCCGACGTCATCGGCCGCCTGGGCACGGCGGAATTCGCGGTGCTCGCGCCCGGAACGGATGCCATCGGCGCCCGCCGCCTGGCGGAGCGCCTCGCGGGCTCGCTCGAGGTCGGGACGACGGACGCTGTGGCCCTCGGGCTGCCTGGGGTGCGGGTGCGGTGCGGCTATGAGGCGGTCGCCAACATGGGCTACGCGCCGATCGAGCCGACCGAGCTGCTCCTGCGCGCGGCGGCCGCGCTGCGCACTGGGCAAGCCGAAGGCGGGGGATGGCTCCGCCGTTTTGAAGCCGCCGCCATCAATCCAACACCGCAAGCGGCATCCTAAGTGACGAGCGGCTGAGCCTGCGCCTCTTCGTCCACCGCCTCGTAACCAGGCAGATAGTAGGAGTAGTAACGATACGTCGCCCCAGCGGGGACGTCGTTCAGCACCGCGCCCAGCAGGCGGACCGGGAGGCGCTGCAGCACCTCGAGCTTCGCCGCCGTCATCTCGCGATCGCTCTGCCCGGTGCGCAGCACTAGCAGCAGGTTTCCAGTGAGCGTGCCCACGATGAGGGGGTCGACGCCTGCGGCGAGCGGCGGGTTGTCAAACAGGATCACGTCATAGTGGGTCCGCAGCCCGGCGACGAACTGCCCCATCGCCGGCGAGCCGAGCAGCTCGGGCGCATGGTGCGCGCGCGTGCCGCAGCTGACCAGCGCCAACGATGGATGGGTCGTCGATTGGACGATCGCCTCGAGCGGGGCCTCGCTGCGCAGGAAGTCGCACAAGCCGGGGCGGCGCGGCCGGCCCAGACGCCGGTGCAGCACACCGCGGCGAATGTCGGCATCCACGAGCAGGACGCGATGTCCGCTCTCGGCAAACGTGTAGGCGAGGTTCGCCGCGATGAACGACTTCCCCTCGCCCGGACCAGGGCTCGTGACGGCCGCAATGAGCGGGCCCGCCGTGCCGTAGGCATGCTCCAGGTTCAAGCATACCCCGCGCAACGCCTCGAGCACTTCGGCCACGTTCTCGGACAGCGGCCCGGTACCCTGCCGCTGAGCCTCGGACTTCCGCAGGTGCGGCACCGCGCCGAGAATCGTCAGGCCCATGCCGCGCGACACCTGCTCGGGGTAGCGCACCCGGGGATCGACGCGATCGAGGAGCACCGCTCCCGCGACCGCCAGGCCGAGGCTCGCGAACAGGGCGAACAAGACGATCCGCGGGGCCGTGTTCTTCACGGGCCGCTGTGGCGACACGGCCGAATCGAGGATGCGGACGTCGGGGATCGTGCTCGCCTCGGCAAGACGCGCCTCCTCGTACCGCTGCTGTAGCGTCGCGTACAAGTTCTCGGCGAGCGTCATGTCACGCCGCAGGCGTGCTTCATCGATCGCCCGGGGAGGAATCTGACGCAGGTTCTGAGAGCCCGTCTCGACCCGCCGCCCGAGCTCCGCCTCCCGGGCCGCCAACTCGCCCGCGAGCGCCTGCGCCAGCGCGGGGATGGTCTGCCGCTGCAGCGTCGCGATCTCCGCCGTGAGCCGTTGCACCCGTGGGTACGCGTCCGTGTACTGGTATCTGAGGACGCGGAGGTCGGCCTGTTTCGTCACGAGCTCCTTCAGGGCTTGCGCCAGATCGGCGTTGTGCTGCACGGCCCCGATCGCTTCCAACGCGGTGGCCGACAGGCCCGAGTCGCGCGCCTGCGCCAGCGCCTGGAGGATCGCCTTGCGATCCTGGTGCGCCTGCTGCTGCTCGATCTGCAGATCGAAGAAGCTCGTGAGGGCCGGGTCGCGGTCCGCGCCCGTGCCCGTCACGCCCGCCGCCGCCCGGCCGCTTGGAAGCGTGATGGTCCGTACGCCGAAACTCCGCAGCCCGGCCTCGGCGTCGCGCAGCCGCTGCCGCGCGGATTCTACCTGCTGGTCGAGGATCTTCGTCAGCTCGGTCACCTTCTCGCGCTTGAGCTCCGCCGCGACCTCGACGTAGCGCTGGGCGATGGCGTTCACAATGGCCGTGATGCGAGCGGGTTGAGCGCCCCGCAGCTCGATGTGCAGGAAGCTTCCGTCCGGCGCCGCGCGCACATCCAACGCCTCGTCCAGGTGCCGCGCGCCGTCCCGCACCGTGGCCAGAGCGAAGCGGACGGTCCGCCCCGCTCCGAGCGCGTCCCGAGTGGGAACCCACAAGAACCCCAAGCGGGCGCCCACAGAGTCTCCCACCACCCCATGCTCGAGCGCGACCCCTTCCCCATCGGCCAGCGTGTAGTGCTGCCCCGTGGAGTCGACCGTCAGCCGGTACTTGCCGGGCCGGTACTGATCCGCGACCCCGAACGTCCCCAGCGCCACGCTGTCCGCGAGCGGGCGAACGGTCAGAAACAGGCGCTGCTCGCGCACCACCTGGTCGAGCACGATGTAGGACCGGAGCAAGTCCACCCAGGCCTCAGGCTCGAGCAGTTGACCCGAGCGAATAGGAGTCGGACCGCGGTCCGGGCCGCGCCGATCCGCCTGGTCGATCCAGATGGTCGCCTGCACCAGGTATTGCGGTTTCAGGAACCGCGTCGCCGCGCCCCCGGCGGCGACGCCGAGCAGGGTGACTGCGAGGATCAGCCACTTGAACCGCACGACGGCGCTCCACACGCGCCGCCAGTCGAGTGCGCCTTCGACCTCGGAGAACCCGGGCTCGACGAGGGAAAGGGCGGCCGGCTGCAGAGCCGCCCCCGCATCGGAGGATGGCGGGAGTCGGGCGAGTGCCGCGTGGTTGTCGCTGTTCGTCATTGGAACTCTGCTCCGCGTGACGGATGTGGTGCCGCCGCTGCGCAGCAGCAAGTCCGATACCGCGTCTCCACTTCCCTGTTGCGTGACCACGTGCCGCCCGTGATGCCGCAAATCGGTGCACGGAGCGGGACGCGCCGATGCAGGTTGGTGCGGCAGGCCAGCGCGTCAGCCTTGCTGCGAGGTCGCGACAGCTTGGCCCGAACTGTGCGTAGCAGGGGGCCGAACCGTCTCGGGATGAGCCTTATGGCGATGTCAGCGGTACATCCGGTACACGAGGGGGCTGGACGGCCGGCGGGGCCGGACGACCCGAAGAACCTCGGCCTGCTCCTGCCCATCGGGCCTGAAGTCACGGCACGGATGCGGGTCGTCGTCATTGACGACGAGCACACACTGCGCGAGAGCTGCGCCACCGTACTGCGTAGCGAAGGCTACGACGTGACGGTGTGCGGCCGTGGCGAGGAGGCGCTCGAGCTCCTGAAGCGCCGAGCGTTCGACATCGCGCTAGTCGACCTGTACATGCAGGGCGTGAGCGGCTTGACGCTGCTGCGCGCGGCGCTCACCACGAACCGCGACACGATCGTCATCGTGATGACGGGCAATCCCAGCGTGGACACGAGCATCGAGGCGCTGCGCCAGGGCGCGTTCGATTACCTCCCGAAGCCGTTCTCGGCCACTCATCTGCAGGTGCTGATCGGCCGGGCGGTGCACACGCTGCTCGTCGCGCGTGAGACGCGCGAGCAGCAGGCGAGCCTCGAGCGGCAACCCGCGCGCACAGACCGGGTCACGCTGCTCGGTACGGCGCCCGCGTTCCGGCGGGCGGTGGATCTGGCCCGGAAGGTGGCCCCCACCGACGCCTCGGTGTTCATCACGGGAGAGAGCGGGAGCGGGAAGGAGCTCATCGCACAGTTCATCCACCAGAACAGCCGCCGGTCCAGCCGCCCGTTCGTGGCGGTCAATTGCGCCGCCCTGCCCGAAGGGCTGCTCGAGTCAGAGATGTTCGGCCACCGCAAGGGTGCGTTCACCGGCGCGGTGCGCGACAAGGCCGGGCTGCTGGAAGCGGCAAACGGCGGCACGCTGTTCCTGGACGAGCTGATCGACATGCCAAAGGCGATCCAGGCGAAGTTGCTGCGGGTGATTCAGGACGGCGTGGTGCGCCGGGTCGGCAGCGAAACCACGGACGCCGTCGTGAACGTGCGGTTCATCGCCGCCACAAACGGCGAACCCGAGGCGGCGCTCGCGTCGGGCGCGATGCGGGAGGACCTGTACTACCGCCTCCGCGTCGTGCCCATCTCCGTGCCGTCGCTGCACGAGCGCCCTGAGGACATTCCGCTCCTGGCGGAGTATTTCCTCACGACGTACTGGTCCCGGCACCGCAGCAAGGGCGTTGCGGCACCGAAGCTGACCGACGGGGCGATCCACGCGCTGTGCGCGTACCCCTGGCGCGGCAATGTGCGCGAGCTCCAGAACGTGATCGAGCACGTGGCCGTGGTCACCGAGCCAGGATCGGAAATCGCGCCTGAAAATCTCAATCTCGCAGAGGACGGAGCCCCCACCAGCGGGGCGAATCCCGCTTCCCTGATCTCGACGATGCTCGAGGAGAGTTATCACGTCGCGCGGGACCGGGTCATCGCGCAGTTCGAGCGCCAGTACCTGACCTGGCTGGTGAACCGGGCGGGTGGGAACATGTCGAAAGCCGCTCGAGTCGCGGGCGTGGATCGCACCACGCTGTATCGGATGATGGAGCGGCACGATCTCCAGCGGAGCCCCACCGCCGGGTGGGTGGTCGAACGCGAGCCGGCGGCAGAGGCGGCGGTCGAACCGGCCGACGCCGATGAGAACGTAGCGTAAGCGAGGGGAGAGCCATCGCATGACCGTGCAAATCGCTCCAGAGCGCAAGACGACGCTACCCCGGCGCACACCGCCACCCCCTCAGCCCGATCCCGAGCCCGAGGATCTGGCGTCGTGCCTGGAGGGACCGAACGGCCTCGACCTGGTGGTCGAAATGGCCCACGACCTTCGCTCGCCGTTGACCTCGATTCTCTTCCTGACCGAAGCCCTGCATCAGGGCCAGACAGGCCCGGTTACCGAGGCGCAACAGCGGGCGCTCGGCCTCGTCTACAGCGCGGCATTATGCCTCTGCACCGCCGCGAGCGACGTCCTCGAGTTGGCTCGGGGCGGGAATCAACTGATGGATCGCGAGCCCACGCCCTTCTCAGTGTTGGAATTGTTCACCGCCGTCCGGAACATGACCCTGCCGCTCGCCGTCGCGAAGCAGCTGGAGCTGCGCCTCGTGCACCCCGTCCCCGAGCGTCGCATCGGCCACGCCCGTGCGCTGTCGCGCGTGCTGCTGAACCTGGCCACGAACGCGGTGAAGTACACCGACTCGGGCTTCGTCGAGGTCGCCGCGCGACCCCTGTCCGCGTCGCGACTCGAGTTCTCGGTCCGGGATAGCGGCCCTGGCATCGACCCGGTCACGCTCCGTAGCCTGTACCAGCCCGTGCGCCGGGCGCCCTCCGACGCACGACATCACTTCTCGAGCGCGGGCTTGGGGCTCGCGATCTGCCGCAAGCTCGTGCGGGCGATGGGCGCGGAACTCCAGGTGGAGACGGCTCCTACCCAGGGTACGCGGTTCTTTTTCCAGCTGGACCTGCCTCCCGCCAAGTCGCTCGCCTAGCCCGCAGCACGTCGTCGCGCGTCACCCACACTCGCCGCCGCAGTGCTATGTGGCGCGCGCACCGCAGGCTCGACACCACATCGTAACTCACTAACTACCAATATGTTAGCAAAGCTCGCCGCGGCTCTACCGGTGCACGGAGCTTGCTAATACCACGAGGCATGACCACCGCTCTTCACTCGCTGACCGCGCCACACGCGCCGGCGCTTGGGGCGTACCCCGCGCCGCATGCGGCCGCCCGCGAACCGCGCACGCGCCGCGTGCTCAACGTGCTCGTGGCGGCGGTCGGGATCGTCCTCGCGCTCCCGCTGATGCTGCTCCTTGCCGTGCTGATCAAGCTCACGTCGCGCGGCCCGGTGTTCTTCACCCAGATGCGAATTGGCATGGACCGCCGCTCGCTGTCGCGCGTGGGCGGGAATACGCGGCGCCAGATGGATCTGGGCGGCCGGCCGTTCGTCATGTACAAGTTCCGCACGATGTACGTCGATCACGGGAACGGCGACCGCCACGTGTGGGCGCGCCCCGGTGACTCCCGCGTGACCGCGATCGGGCGAGTGCTGCGCAACCTCCGGCTCGACGAGCTGCCGCAACTCGTTAACGTGCTGAAGGGCGACATGAACGTCGTGGGCCCACGGCCCGAGCAGCCGGCGATTTTCGTCTATTTGCGGGAGCAGATCGAGGGGTACCAGCGCCGCCAACGCGTGCGGCCGGGCATTACGGGGTGGGCGCAGATCAACCAAGCGTACGATCAGTCCGTCGAGGACGTCCGCAACAAGCTCAGGCTCGACCTCGACTACATCCGGCGCCAGTCGGCACCCGAGGACCTCAAGATCATGGTGCGGACGCTCCCCGTCATGCTGTTCGGGCGCGGCGCCTGGTGACGACGGGTCAGCGCGCCGGCACGGGGTCGCGGCGCGTGGGCTCCCACACCGGCGCCAGCCGACCCGCCAGAACCCGCAGCCACGCGTGCAGCACCGCCAGATTCCCAGCCACGAAGTAGGTCGGCAAAGCGAGCAGCCGCGGCAGCGTCTTGCGCTCCGGCCACAGCCATCCGCAGGCGGCCAAGAGAGCGAGCACTGCCGAGGTGGCGAGAGCGGCACGGGCCCATCCTGACGTGAACGCCAGTACACCAAGGGCGGCCAGGAGCGACGCCAACGCCCAGGGCACGAGCCAGCGACAGAGCTTGTGGCTGAAGAGCATCCAGGCGAACACGCCGTAGCGCAGTGGGTTCAGCAGGGCGCGCTTGTAGGCCAGGGTGCCGAGGCCGCGAGTGATGGTCCTCACCTTCCGTCG
>Ga0066683_10000441_pt1 | contig 13071 bp, 9 predicted proteins | sample GraSoiAngelo_132_FD_62296 | JGI IMG/M metagenome (GOLD analysis project Ga0066683, IMG submission 62296) | Grasslands soil microbial communities from the Angelo Coastal Reserve, California, USA - 14_0929_02_40cm | ecosystem: Environmental > Terrestrial > Soil > Grasslands | place: USA... | reverse complement strand
CGGCGACAGCGACGCTGGAGCAGACGCCGGCGATCGAAGGCGCGATCCTCGCGATCGAGAATCGGACAGGCCAGATCAAGGCGATGGTCGGGGGCTGGAGCTTCAGCCGGAGCAAGTTCAACCGCGCGGTGCAGGCGTACCGGCAGTTGGGGTCGACCTTCAAGCCGATCGTCTACACCGCCGCGATCGATCGCGGCTTCACGCCTACGTCGATCCTCGTCGACGCGCCGGTCAGTTACGCGGCCGGGAACGGGCAGATCTACAGCCCGCATAACTACGATCACAAATTCCAGGGCGCCATCACCCTGCGGTGGGCGCTCGAGGAGTCCCGCAACATCCCGGCGATCAAGATGATGGACACGCTGGGGCCGAAGAACGTCCTCGACTACGCCAGACGGTTCGGGTTCGAAGAGGACTTCCCACCGTATCTGCCGATTGCGCTCGGCGCCGGGGACGCCACGCTGCTCGAGGTGACGAGCGCGTACACGACGTTCCCGAATCAGGGCGTGCGGATGAAGCCATTCGGAGTGCTCACGGTGAAAGACCGCGAGGGCAACCTGCTCGAAGAGAACCGCGCGGACCCGAGCGACGTCATCCGGGCGGACACGGCGTTCGTGATGACGAACCTGCTCCGCGGCGTGCTGATCCGCGGGACGGCGCTCAGGGCAGCCAGCCTCGCGGCAGAATGGCCGCTCGCCGGCAAGACCGGCACGGTGGACGAGAACACCGACGCGTGGTTCATCGGCTTCGATCCGGACATCACGGTCGGCGTGTGGGTGGGCAACGACGAGAAAAAATCACTCGGCGGCGATGAGCAGGGCGCCAAAGCGGCGCTGCCGATCTGGATGGAGCTCATGAAGGCCTACATCGACGGCAGGCCCGACAAAGACGTTCCGCCGGAATTCGAGGCTCCCGGCAACATCGTCTTCCTGGCTGTGGACAAATCGAACGGGTCGGTGCTCCCCGCCGAGACGCCGGGAGCGATCCACGAGGCGTTCATCTCGGGAACGCAGCCCGGCGCGAATTCATTCAGTAGACAGCCGTAGGTTCGAATTAAGAATTAAGAATTTGGAATTTGGAATGCGTGTTGCGAATTCCAAATTCCAAATTTCTAATTCCTAATTCTTTTGCGGCGCGTGAACCTCACAAACACCGACGACGCCTCTGGCACGCGCATCGCGAACGTCATCGCGACGAAGACCGCGCCATAAGGCCCGAGCACGAGGATGGCCGTCACTGCGGGGTGGAGCGCCGGCGTCGCGAGCTTCGATCCCCACGCGACCGCCGCCGCGATGCTCGCGGCGCCCCACAGCTTGGCGAGATATGCCGCGGGCAGACCTGTCCGGCCGATGCGTGCATTCAACGTCGCGCGCAGCAGCAGCATCTCGACCCAGCCGGCCATCCCGGCCGATGAGGTCAGGCCGGCGGCGCCCCACGCCGGTGGGACCCCGAGCAGCCGCGGCAACGGAATTGCGAACAGGTAGCCGAGCACCGTCGTCAGCACGACGCGGACGATCGCGTATCGCATGGGCGTGCCTGTGTCGCGCAGCGCGTAATACGTCGACGAGTAGAGCCGTCCGAGCGTTGACGCGAGCAGTCCGACCGCCGACCCCGCGAGAATGCCCCACACATAGACGGCGTCTTCGTGCCGGAAGCGGCCCGTCTGCAGCAGGGCGGCCGCGACAATGTCACCCAGCGCGAGAAACGCCACTGCCGAAGGGATGACGAAGTACGCGATCCGCCGCAGGCCGCTGTCGAGCCGCAGGCGCAGCACGTCGGCGCCGTCCGTGTCGGCACTTACTCCGGACATCGCCGGCAACTCGGCGGCGGCAACCGACATCCCAAACAGGCTGACCGGAAGCGTGTAAAGCACCTGTGCATTGGTCAGTCCCGCCACCGCCCCGGTCGGCAGCAGACTGGCCAGGAGCGTATCGATGTAAGCGCTTACCTGGACGACACCGCGGCTGAAGAACGCCGGCACGAAATTCCTGACGACGGCTTGCACACCCGCGTGCCCGACCTTCGACACGCTCAGGGCATCCCGTGGAGGGGTGAATGCTCCGCGCCACGGAGCAAGCCCGAGATGCGGCGCGACACGCAGCACGACGGGGATCTGAATCCCGAATTGCAGCGCGCTGCCGACCACCGAGCTCCACGCCAGGATGGCGACCAGGCGCGGAAGCGCCGTGCCGGCGCCGAACCAGAGGAGCGCGACGATCATCGACGCGCTCCAGATCACGGGTGCCGCGTAGGAAAGCAGGAATCGATGATGGCTGTTCAGGATGCCAAGGCACCACGCGGACATCACCAGAAGGCCGGCGCCGGGAAACAGGATTCGGACGACGGTGACGGTCAGCTCCCGTTTGGCGCCGGTAAATCCCGGAGCGATTGCACCGATGAGCCATGGCGTCGCGACGACGCCTGTGAGGACGATGCCGCTGACCACCAGAGCCAGAAGCGCGCCGACCCCGCTTGCGACGCGATCGGCTTCGCGCCGTTCCCCACGCGCGAGCAGCGCCGCGTAGATCGGGATGAAGGATGCAGAGAGCGCCCCTTCGCCGAACAGGTTCTGCAGGAAGTTGGGGATCCGGAAACCGGCCGCCCACGCATCGGCGGCGTCGGTGGTCAACCCGAAGTAGTGAGCGATGACTCGCTGGCGGACGAGGCCCGCAAGCCGGCTGCACAGGATACCGGCGGCCACCAACAGCGCGGAACGACTGGTGGAGCGCGAAGACTTCAGCCGAGCGTCCGCGTCGCCGGTTGTCTCAGTCAACTTCTTCGTCTGGCGCCGCCTGGCCGAGCGTGCCGCTCGATTTCTTCATCAGGTAGCTCTTGATGAAGACGTCGATGTCGCCGTCGAGCACGCGGTTGACGTCGCCGACCTGCTCTTTCGTCCGGTGATCCTTGGCGAGCTGATACGGGTGCAGCACGTAGCTGCGAATCTGGCTGCCGAAGCCGATCTCCTTCTTGACACCGCTGATCTGGTCGAGCTTGGTCTGGTTGTCTCTCATCTTGATGTCGTAGAGCCGCGCCTTCAGCACCTTCATCGCGGAATCGCGGTTGCGGTGCTGCGAACGCTCGTTCTGGCACGACACCACGAGGCCCGTCGGCAGATGCGTGATGCGGACGGCGGAGTCGGTGACGTTGACGTGCTGGCCGCCGGCACCGCTCGATCGGTAAGTGTCGATGCGGAGGTCTTTGTCTTCTACTTGAATGTCGACGTCCTCCGGCAACTCCGGCCAGGCATGAAGCGACGCGAACGACGTGTGACGGCGCGCCGCCTGATCGAACGGGGAGATGCGGACGAGCCGATGGACGCCCGCCTCCGCCGCGAGCAGGCCGTACGCGTACTCGCCGGCGATCGTGAGCGTCACGCTCTTGAGGCCCGCCTCTTCGCCCGGCTGGTAGTCGATCATCTCGCGCTTGAATCCGCGTCGCTCCGTCCACCGCATGTACATGCGCAGCAGCATCTCGGCCCAGTCCTGGGACTCGGTGCCGCCCGCGCCGGGATGGATCGTGATGATCGCGTTCTTCCGATCGTGCTCGCCGCCGAGCATCTTCTTGATCTCGCCCGCCTGAACCTCCTGATCGAGGGCCTCGAGGGCGCCCGCGAGCTCGGCGTCGACAGGCTCGCCCGCGTCGGCCCACTCGATGAGGACGGCGAGGTCGTCGCTCTTCTTCTTGAGCGACAGGATGAGGTCGCGATCCTGCTCGAGGCGGCGGCGGCGCTGCTGGACTTTCTGCGCTTCAGCCTGATCCTTCCAGAACTCGGGTGCGGCGGCGCGGGCTTCGAGGCGGGTCAGCTCTTCGTCTGGTCGAGCGGCTTCAAAGATAGCTCCGCAGATCCGCGGCGCGTTTGCTGAGATCCTCGTAGCGGCGCCTCAACTCGTCGAAGTTCGGCATGCGATTCTCCGTGAACAACATTCAAGTCTCAAGTCTCAAACGCTCAGCGTCATTGAGAGTTGAGCCCTGAAAGTTGAGACTTCAATCTATTGTACACGCCGTCTCGCAACGACCAGCAGCGCGGCCGTCGCGACAACCGAGGCGTACGCCAGGATGTCGCCGTGGCGCGCGTAGAACGTCGACGTCCGCAGAAATCGTGCCTCGCCGACGAGGACCGCCGGCTGGAAGATCGCGGTTCTCGCGAGGACGCGCCCGTACGGATCGACGATGCCGCTGACGCCGGTGTTCGCCGACCGGATCATGTACCGCCCCTCCTCGATCGCGCGCATCGACGCCTGCTCGAAGTGCTGGTACGGCGCGGACGTCGCGCCGAACCAGGCGTCGTTGGTCATCGTCGTCAGCATCTCGCTGCCGCCGGCCACGAACCGGCGCACGAGGTCCGGATACACGACCTCGTAGCAGATCGCCGTGCTGATCGTGTGATCGCCGAGGGGCAGGAGCGCCGGCGTCTCGCCGGCCGAAAAGTCCGAGACCGCTTCGACGAGGGGCGCGGCGAAGAAGAAGACCCGCTTGAGCGGCACGTACTCGCCGAACGGCACGAGATGCATCTTGCGGTACACGCCACCGGTCGTTCCGTCGGGACGCACGAGAAACGCCGAGTTGAAGTACCTCGCCGCAAGACCACCCGGTCCGCGCTCGATTTGATCGCTGCCGAGCAGGATCGGCACGCGTGCCTGCCGCGCAAGCGTGCGGACCTGGGCGGCCGCGGCCCGGTCTTCCTCGAACAGAAACGGCGTGGACGATTCCGGCCACAGGATGAATTCGGCGCCTTCGCGGATGGCCTGCCGCGTCAAGCGCAGGTAGTCCTGGAAGATGGCCCCGGCGCGCGTGACGTCCACCTTCTCGGCCTGATCCACGTTGCCCTGAATCAGCCCGACGCGAATCGCTTCGCCGCTCCGCCTCCACTCGGCGCCGGCCGCCCGCCGCGAGCCCCATACGGCCACGGCCACGAGGATCGCGAAGACGACGATGAGAGGGCCGAATCGCTCGGCCCCGCTCAAGCGGGGAACGGCACCGCTCAAGCGGCGCCCTACGTACGCGGGACCGGTCCCCACCGCGACGACCGCCAACGCCGCGCTCATGGCGGCCACGAGCATCGACACGCCATACACGCCGAACAGACTGGCGAGCTGCGCGATCGGGAGGACCCTCGTCTGGCTGTAGCCGAGCAGCACCCACGGAAATCCAGTGAACAGATGCGTGCGCCCCAGCTCCGTCGCGACCCACGCGAACGGCGCTGCCATCAGCGCGGGCCGTCCATGCACGATGACGCCGCGCCGCGTGACGAGGGCGAAGACCGCGGGAAAGAGCGCCAGGTAGGCGATGAGCGCGCCGTTGACGAGCACGGCGACCGACGTCTGCAGGTCGCCGTAAAGGACCATGACCCGCGTAATCCAATAGAGAGTACCTGAGAAATAAACGACGCCCGTCACGAGACCGAGCGCGAAGGCTCTCCGCAGCGGGGCGCCGGCAATCGCGACGAGCAGCGGCGCGAGAGCGATCCAGGCACAAGCCGCGTGACCGTATTGCGGAAAACTGAGGGCGAGAAGGAGGCCCGAGGCGGTCGCTAGCGCGTAACCCAGGGCTTGAACTGCTCTTCTTTTTGCAGCCTGGCGGCGACCGACTCGGCTTCGCGGCGCGTGGTGAACTTGCCCACGCGGACCCGGTACACCGTCGGCGTCCCGGTCGCCGGCGAGAGCACGTAGGCGGCGTATCCCTTCGAGCTCAGCCGCTTCGCAATCGCGTCGGCTTCGGTCCGGACGTTGAGCGCGGCGATCTGAACCGCAAATCCCTGGCCCGAAGGCTCCGCCGCCGCGGCATCCGTCAAAGGCGCGGGCGCAGGCTCCTTGGCAACGGGCGCTGGCGGCGGCACCGGAGGCGCAGGTTTCAGCTGCTCCGCCGGCGCGTTCGTCTTTTCCAGGCGATTGAGATAGCTCAGATCATCGACGGCCGGGGGCGGCGCAGCCGCTGTGGGATCGGATCCGGCTGGCGTGGGAGGCGGCGCCGCAGCGGGCTGCTGCGGCAACGTCTCCGCCCCGATGCTGGCCGGCGCCGCGTCCGCGACGGCGCCGCGCTCGGCGCGCACGCCCCGTCCCACCAGGACGCCCCACAGAAAGATCACGACCGACACGACGGTCGCGGCCATGAAGAGAAACACCAACTGCTTCCCGTTCAGCTGGATTTCGTGAAAGCCCTCGTCCTGGATCTGGTGAGCCAAAATCCCGGTGATTTTAACATGGCTTCATTCTCGCGAATCGAGCCGCTTCAAGAGCGCTTTCGCGTCGGCCGACGCCGGATCGAGGGCGAGCGCGCGCTGTGCTTCCGCGCGCGCCGCGTCCGGGTCCTTCGCCTCCCGGTACGCCTCGCCGAGCGCCACGTGCACCTCCGCGGTCTCGGCGCTCCACAGCGCGATCTTGAACGCCGCGATCGCCTCCCGGACGCGGCCGTTGCGCAGATGGATGCGGCCCAGCAGGAGGTGCGCGTCGGCGAAGTACGGCGAGAGATACAGCGCATGATTCAGCTCGACCGCCGCATCGCGATCGTTCTCCTGCTGAAACAGCCGCCGCCCGCGGTCGAGATGGAACCGGGCGAGCTCTTCCTGATCGCGCTGCTCGCTTGTGGCCAGCCGGGCCTCGATCGGCCGCACATGCGGCAGCTCGACCGGGTTCTTGACGCGCTCGAGCCCCTTCGGCACCGCCTCGCCACCCGGCCGCCTGTTCGACTCATACGCCGACGACAGGCGCCTCGCCAGCTCGCGCTCGCGTGTGGCTTCAGAGGCGTTGCCGGCGGCGGCGAGCGCCGCGCCGAGGACGAAGTGCGCGTCGGCATCGGCCGGATTGCGCCGCACCGCCTCGCGCAGCCAGTAGATCGCCGCCTGCGGATCGCGGTCCAGCCAGTAGGCGTATCCGAGATTGAACACGTAGTCCGCTTCGGCGGGGTCGGCGTTCGCGGCTTTGGCGAAGTAGTCGGTCGCCTGGCCGTTCGACGGCGTGGGGCCGCGACGAAGCTGCACGACGCCGAGGTTGTTCAGGACGGTCGGCGTCGACTCCGCGTCGGGCAGCGCCTTGAACGTCTCGAAGGCTTCGTCGAGCTTCTTCAGGTTGAGCTGCGAGAGCCCGGCGAGGAATCGGGCGCGCGGCGCCCACGGGGACTCGTCGCGCACGGGGGCCACCACCGCGAGCGCGAGCGCGTGGTCGCCCTGCTCCACGTAGATGTCCCACAACGCGAGGCGCGCGCGATCGAACGACGGCTGCCGGGCGAGCGCGGAATTCAGGTAGTTGATCGCGGTCGCCGGCGTTTCGGCCAGCAGTCCCTTGACGAAATCCTCGAAGACCGCGATCGGCGGATGCTGCCGCTCGATCTCCTCCGACGACCTGGAGGACGGCGGCGCCATGCGCCGAGCGATCCGCTCGAAGGTCTTGAACAGCTCAGCCAGCGGGCCCCGATCGGTCACGTCGGCCTGTACGCGTCCCGTGTCAAGCGCGATGCTCCGCGCGCGCACCACGAGCGCGTCGCTCTCGAGTTGGATCGATCCGACGACGACCTCGGCCGCCCCCACGAGCTGACCAATTCGAATCACCGTGGCGTCGGTGAGGGCGGCCACCAGGGGGACCTGCAGTCGCTCGAACGCCTGCTGCCGCTCCTGACGCGTGATCGCGTTCGCGCCGAGCGCGTTGAGATCGTCGGTCAGCAGGACCGCCGAGGCCTCGGCGAGCCAGAAGATACGGCCTTCGCGTTTGAGGTTCTCGAAGGGCATCACGAGGATGCGCGAAGGCGGGACGATCCGAGTCGTCGGGGCGGCGCCCGCCTGCCCCGAGCGAAGGTGAAGGGCCTGCCCTGAGCGCTCGCCCTTCAACCGTTCGACAGGCTCACGGTCGCCCCGCGCGAGGTCGAGGGGCGATACCGTCAGGGCGAGGGGCGAAGGATCGGCCTCGGCGCGAGGTGAGCACAGCGCGACTGCCACGACCAGCGCGGTGACACAGCGCTTCACGGCGCCTCCGCGCGCTCAACCGGCTGACCGTTGCCGAGCGCCACCTTCAACACACACTTCGGCTCGCCGGTGCCACGGCACGCGACGACGTCGGTTCGGGCGCCGATGTCGAACAGCCCAAGCAGCCGGGTGAACGCGGCCGCATAAAACCCGCAGAGGGGAAGCGGCACCGGCTCGCGCACCTGGCAGAACACCGATGCCCGCAGATCGATGCTCGCCGTCCCGCGGCGCACGTGCAAAATCGCGCGGCTGCCCTTGTAGCTGTTCCGCACCAGCCGCGACGCGAGACGCAGCAGCATCCACCTGCGCAGCCAGACCGGCGCGGCCTTGATTATCGCGCGATGCGTCGAATGCATCGACTGCACCGTCCACTCCGCGGCGTACTCACCCGCGCGCGTCGTGATTATCCGGTACGCGTCGCCTTCCTGCCGGAGAAAGCTCAGCACCGCGTAGAGCGGCGCAAGGCCGATCGTCCCCTCGCGCAGCCCCTCGGCATTGAGCCAGTTTTCATAGAAGCCTAGCCGCGTGGGCAGAATGTCCGCGATACCCTGATGGAGACTGGCGACAAGCACGCGGCCGATGCCGACTTCTCGCATGTCAGAGTAAGATCATGACTGAGCAATGAGACAGAGCACGCGAAGCGCAGCGATCCTCGCCGGCGGTCTGGCGAGCCGCTTTGGCGGGACCGACAAAGGCGCCCTGCTGGTGGACGGCCGTACGATCTTCGATCGCCAGGTCGCCGAGCTCTCGTCGCTGACCGGCGATGTCCTCGTCGTCCGGGCGACTGATGTCGTGCGAGATGGCGGCACACAAAGCCCCGGTCCACGTGTGGTCACCGACCTCGTGCCGGGGTGCGGCCCGCTCGGCGGCCTTCACGCAGCCCTCCTGGAAGCGCGCGGCGACACCGTCTTCGTGATCGCTTGCGACATGCCGTACGTGACCGCCCCGTTCATCGCGTACCTGTTCTCCCTTGCGGGCGAGGTCGACATCGTCGTGCCGGAGACGGAGCGCGGCTATCATCCGCTGTGCGCTGTGTACACGCGCGGTTGCCTGGAGCCGGTGGCCGCGCGGCTCGCCGGCCGCCGGCTGGCGATGCGCGATCTCGTCGCCGCCATGCGGACGCGCGTGGTGACGGCCGAAGAGATCGACCGGTTCGGCGATCGGTACCGGCTGCTCGCCAACGTGAACACGCCGGCCGAGCACGCAGGTCTCGAGGCGCTTCAAGGTCACGAACTGTAATCGTATCACGAGCTTAGCGTGCGCTCCCGGGCGCTCGCCGTGCGATCGGTACATGATTCTGAGTGTTCAACGACGGGTTCACGACGCGATTGCCGAGGCGATCCGGCAGCGGTTCGGCATGCCCGACGTGCCGCCTTTCGCCGTGGAAGTGCCGCCGACCCGCGCGATGGGCGATCTCGCCGTGCCGGTCGCCTTTCAGTTGGCGCGGACGCTCCGCAAGGCACCGCGCGCGATCGCGCAGGAGCTGGCGCAGGCGGTCGGCCGCACTCCCGGCGTGGCTCGGGTCGAAGCGGCGCCCAACGGCTATCTGAATCTGTACCTCGACCGGCTGGCGTTTCTCGTTCCGCGCATCCGGCAGCAGGTCCAGCCCGACCGCGCGCCCACCGAGAAAACAATCGTCGAGCATACGGCGATCAACCCGAACAAGGCGGCGCACGTCGGTCACCTGCGCAACGCCACCCTGGGCGACACGCTGGTGCGGGCGCTGCGGTTTCGGGGCACGCCGGTTGAGACGCAGAACTACATCGACGACATGGGCGTGCAGGTCGCCGACATCATCGTCGGGTTCCGGGAGCTGGAGCGTCGCACGATGGACGAGGTGCGGCAGATCGCCGACTCGACGCGCTTCGACTACTACTGCTGGGACCTGTACTCGAAGGTGAGCGGGTGGAACGAAGGCGACAAGTCGCGGCTCGCGGTGCGCGCCGCCGTCCTGCACGATCTGGAGCATGGCGGCAACGACACGGCCGCGATGGGCGCGTTCATCGTCGACCGGATCGTGCGGACGCATCTGAAGACGATGGCCCGCTTGAATATCGGCTACGACCTGCTGACATACGAGGGCGATATCCTGCGGCTGCACTTCTGGACGCACGCGTTCGAGACCCTCAAGGCCCAGGGCGCGGTCTTCCTGCAGACCGAGGGCAAGCTGGCCGGATGCTGGGTGATGCGCATCGAAGACGGCAGCGCGAAGGCCTCAGCCGAGCGTCGCGACGACGTTGAGCCCGCCACCGACGATGACGAGTCGCGCGAGAAAGTGATCGTCCGCTCGAACGGCGTCGTGACATACGTCGGCAAGGATCTCGCGAACCAGTTCTGGAAGTTCGGGCTGCTCGGGCTCGACTTTCGCTATCGCCTGTTCGCGACGCAGGCTGACGGCCGGCCGCTCTGGTCCACGACGTCGGACGACGGGGATCCGGGCGCGCCGCCGTTCGGCCACGCCGCGCGCATCTTCAACGTCATCGATTCGCGACAGATGTATCTGCAGGCGCTGCTCAGCCAGGCGTTGCGGACGCTCGGTCACCCGACGGAAGCCGAGAACTCCATCCACTTCTCGTACGAGATGGTCGGGCTTTCGCACGCAACCGCGCGCGAGCTCGGTTACGAAACGGCCGCGGAGAGCGAGGAGGCGAAGAAGCCGTTCGTGGAGGTCGCGGGGCGCAAGGGGCTGGGCGTCAAAATCGACGATCTCCTCGACCTGCTCACAGCCAAAGCGAGCGCCGAAGTCGCCAGGCGCAATCCTGAATTCACGCCGGGAGACTGCGAGCGCGTCGGCGCACAGATTGCCGTCGCGGCGATCCGCTACTTCATGCTGAAGTATTCGCGCGGCAAGCTGATCGTATTCGACATCGAGGAGGCGCTCAGCTTCGAGGGGGAAACCGGGCCCTATCTGCAGTACGCCGTCGTCCGCGCCAACAACATCCTCAACAAGCTCCAGGAGCGTGAAGGGCTGTCGGAGGCCGACGTGCTGGCGGTGCTCGACCAGACTCCGGCCGACGAAATGCTCGGCCAGGGCGACTCGCTCGAGCCGGGGGAAGATACATTGTGGGCGCTCGTTTTCGAGGCGTCACGCCTCGACGAGGTCGTCGAACAGGTGGTACGGTCGCTCGAATTCTCCGCGCTGGCCAAATACACCTTCGGGCTGGCGCAGACGTTCAACGCGTTCTACCATCGGTACCCGATCCTCAACGAAGAGCGGGTCGATCGGAAGCGTTGGCGGGCGGCTGGCGTCGCATACGTGCGCGCGCAGCTGACGCGCGCCCTGGACCTCATGGGCATCGAAGTGCCGGGTCGAATGTAATTATGGCTGTCATCGGTATTGCCACCTGCCGCAAGCTCGAGGATTACCGGCAATCGATTCTCCACGTCGGAGGCGAGCCGCGGATTCTCGATTCCTCGATGGCCGTCGAGCAGGCGCTGACCGGGATCGACGGGCTGATGCTGACCGGCGGCGACGACGTCGCGCCGTCGCGCTACGGCGAGCCGCCGCACCCGACGGTCGTCGAAGCCGAGACGGGCCGCGACGCGTTCGAGATCGCGTTGATCGAGGCGGCGCGCGCGCGGCAACTGCCGATTCTCGCGATCTGCCGCGGCGTGCAGGTGTTGAACGTCGCCTGCGGCGGCACGCTCGTGCAGGACATCCCGTCGCAGCTCGCGGGCGCGCTGACGCACAGCCTGCCGGTGCCCCCCAACGAGGCCTACTCGCTGGCGCACGAAGTGTGGATCGAGAAGGACTCGCTGCTGTCGACGCTGATGCGCGAGCGGCTGGCGGACGCCGACACCTGCGAGGTGAACAGCCGCCACCACCAGTCGGTGAAGGACCTGGCGCGCGGCTTCAAGGTCTCCGCCACGGCTCCCGACGGCGTGATCGAAGCGATCGAAGATCCCGCTTCGCGCTTCTGCCTCGGCGTCCAGTGGCACCCGGAGAACTTCTTCCGCACCGGAGAATTCCGCCCGCTCTTCGAAGGGTTCGTCGAGGCGTCGACGCGACAGGCCTGAAGGCCTGCACCACACCTCCCACGTCAGGAGCGCGAGTCTTTCCGCCGGGCGGATCGGCTCGCCTGAAAGGCTCGCCCTCCAGTCTTTGACCAAGTCCGCCTGAATGCGGACACGACGGAGATTTAGATCCTCATCTTCGCGTGAACACGACGACCGTCTCGACGTGCGGCGTGTTCGGAAACAGATCGAACGCATCCGCGCGATCGATCGTGTAGCCGGCGTCGACCATGCGGCGGACGTCGCGGGCAAGAGTGGCGACGTCGCACGAGACGTAGATCACACGAGGCGCGTCCAACCGCAGCGCGCCGTTCAGCGCCTCGCGCGACAGGCCGGTGCGCGGCGGATCGACGATGATGGTCCCGGCGCGGAGGTCCGCACTCTCGAGAAAGTGTTCGACCGACTGGTGGACCGCCACGATCGAGCCGCCCGCCGCTTCCGCATTCGCGGCGAGATCGGCCGCCGCGTAGCGATCGCCTTCGACCGCCGTCACGCGCACGCCGCGAGAGGCCGCAAGGCTCACCGCAAAAACTCCAACGCCCGCGTACAGGTCGACGACCTCGCCCTCCGCCCGCGCCTGATCGATGACGTGGGTCACCAGATGGCCCAGCAGGTGACGGTTGCCCTGGAAGAACGCCAGCACGTGGCGCCGCAAGGCCACCGGGGCGCCATCGCCGAGGGTGAGGCGGTCGGTCACATACGCGTTGCCGCACACGCCGAACGCGGACGCGACGCCCGTGAGCCCGTCGATCGCGGCGAGACGCTCGATCGCGGCCGCATCGATCGTCGCGGCGGCATCCAGATGGACAACGCGGTCGGACGCATCCACGTTCTCCGACAGGTCGATCTCGCGGATCGCCTCCAGGCCTGCCGATCGGATCGCCGCGCCCAACCGGTCGAGCGCGTCGCAGGTCGGGAGCAGGAGTTGACGCGTCACCCGCGCGTCGCACACCTCGTGGGTGCTTTCACGAAAGAACCCGAGGCGGAAGCCGCGCACGTGCAGCCGCGCGCGCATCCGATACCCATCTTCCGGGGAAGGGGCGACGCGGACGGGCGCCGGAAGCTCCAGCCGGCCGATGCGCCTGAACGCGTCGGCGATGATC
>Ga0066683_10000439_pt1 | contig 13085 bp, 14 predicted proteins | sample GraSoiAngelo_132_FD_62296 | JGI IMG/M metagenome (GOLD analysis project Ga0066683, IMG submission 62296) | Grasslands soil microbial communities from the Angelo Coastal Reserve, California, USA - 14_0929_02_40cm | ecosystem: Environmental > Terrestrial > Soil > Grasslands | place: USA... | reverse complement strand
CGGTAACCGCCGCCTATTTCGGCGAAGGCGCGGCCAGCCAGGGTGATTGCCACGAGGCGATGAACTTCGCCGGTATTCACAAGCTGGCGGTGATCTTCGTTTGTGAAAACAACGGCTATGCGATCTCGGTCCCCCAGAGCCGTCAGATGGCGATCCAGAACCTCGCCGACCGGGCGGCCGGGTATGGATTCCCCGGCGTCGTGGTCGACGGCAACGACGTGCTGGCCTGTTATGAAGTGACGCGGCAGGCGGTCGAGCGGGCTCGTCGCGGCGAAGGACCGACGCTGATCGAAGCCAAGACCTACCGCTTCACCCCGCACTCCAGTGACGACGACGACAAGCGTTACCGGCAGGCCGAAGAGGTCGCCATCTGGCGGCAGAAGGATCCCATTCAGCGCTACGCGACGTACCTGCGAGAGAGTGGAATCCTGACGGATCCGGTCGAACAGGAGATTACCGAGCGGGTCGACCAGCAGGTCGATGAGGCGACGGAGTATGCGGAGCAGGCACCCGACCCAACGCCGGACGACCTGATGACCTTCGTCTACAAGCAGGGAACGGTGAGCTGATGGCACAAAAAACCGTGATCGAGGCCATCCGCGAAGGGATGGATGAGGAGATGGCCCGCGATCCCTCGGTCTTCCTGATCGGGGAGGACGTGGGCCAGCGCGGCGGGGTCTTCCTCGCCAGTGACGGGCTCTACAAGAAGTACGGCGAATACCGGGTGATCGATTCGCCGCTGGCCGAGTCGTGCGTGGTCGGGGTGGCGATCGGGGCCGCGGTCAACGGCATGCGCCCGATCGCCGAGATCCAGTTCGCGGACTTCATCGCCCCGGCGATGAACCAGATCATCGAGGAGGCAGCCCGCTTCTGCTACCGGACCGCCGGGGACTTCAACCTGCCGATGGTGATCCGGGCGCCCTGGGGCGGTGGGGTGCATGGGGCGCTCTACCATTCGCAGAGCATCGAGGCGACCTTCGGCCACATCCCGGGCCTGAAGGTGGTCGCGCCCGGAACGCCGGCCGATGCCAAGGGGCTGCTCAAGGCGGCGGTTCGCGACCCGGACCCGGTCCTCTTTCTCGAGCACAAGCGCACCTACCGCCTGGTGAAGGGCGAGGTGCCTGACGGCGATGGGGTGGTGCCGATCGGCAAGGCCGACATCAAGCGGGAAGGCACGGATCTGAGCCTGATCGCCTACGGCTTGATGCTGACCTACTGCCTCCAGGCGGCTGAGAAACTTGCGGCCGACGGCATCTCCGCGGAGGTGCTGGATCTCCGCACCATCAAGCCGATCGACCAGGACGCCATCGTCGCCACGGCCAAAAAGACGGGGAAGGTCCTGGTCGTACACGAGGACACGCGCTTCGCCGGGATCGCCGCCGAGGTGATGGCGATCATCATGGAGCATGCCTTCGATGCCCTGGATGCTCCGATCATGCGACTGACGGGGCCGGACGTACCGGCCATGCCCTTCAACCATGTGCTGGAGGAGGCGTTCATGCCGAACGTCGACCGGATCCTCGCCAAGGCGAAGGAGCTGGCCGCCTACTAGGGCGAGCCAACCGGCAGATGGCGTCCGTCAAAATGCCACAGCTCGGCGAGTCCATCACCGAGGGCACCATCTCGAAATGGCTGAAGCAGCCAGGGGACCAGGTCAAGAAATACGAGGCTCTGGTCGAAGTCATCACCGACAAGGTGAACGCGGAAATTCCCGCGCCGCTCGCCGGGGTGCTGAAAGAGATCAAGGTCAAGGAGGGCACCACCGTGACGGTCGGGACGGAGATCGCCGTAATCGAAGAATCCGCCACCGCCACGCAACGCCCGGCGCCCGCCGCCCCGACAGCGGCAGCCGCCCAAACCCACGATTCCCCCTCCCCCCTGGCGGGGGCCGGTGAGGGCCGAACCCGCTTATCGCCCGCCGTTCGCGCCCTGATCGAAGAGCACCACATCACCGATGCCGAGCTCGCCCGCATCGATGGATCCGGTGTCGGCGGACGGATCAGCAAGAAAGACATCGAGGACTTCGTCGGGCGGCGCGCCCAACCCGTCGCGGCAAATGGTGAGCAGCGGCAGGTGGCGACGGAAGCGCGACCCGCGCCGGCCGCGCCGGCGGGGGAGACCAGGGTCCCGCTGACCCCGATGCGCCGGTCGATCGCCAGCAACATGCTGAAGAGCAAGCAGACGATTCCTCATGCCTGGACCGTGGCCGAGGTCGATATGACGAGTGTTGTCCGCTTCCGTCATCAGGTCAAAGACAGCTTCAAACAACGCGAGGGTGTGGACCTGACCTTTGTGCCGATCATCGTCAAGGCCGTCGTCGAGGGACTCAAAGCCGTGCCGATCCTGAACGCCAGCTGGAGCGACGAGGGCGTTGTGCTGCACAAAGACATCAATATCGGGGTCGCGGTGTCGGTCGACGATGGGCTGGTCGTGCCGGTCGTGCACCAGGCCGACCGGATGTCGATCGCGGGCCTGGCGAAATCGATCGATGACCTGGCCGGGAGGGCGCGCGCCACAAAACTGACCATCCCGGATGTCCAGGGAGCGACTTTCACGGTCAACAATCCGGGCACCTTCGGCACGATCCTGTCGTACTCCATCATCGCGCCGCCCCAGGCGGGCATCCTGGCGATGGACGCGATCGTGAAGCGGCCGGTGGTGCTGGAGGGGGATGCGATCGCCGTCCGGTCGATGATGAATCTGTGTCTCAGCTTCGATCATCGGGTGCTTGACGGCGTCTCCGCCGCCCGCTTCCTGCAGGGTGTCCGCCGCTGGCTGGAGGGCTTCTCGGAGCGGATCCCGCTCTATTGAGACGGAATTCGTGCACCCTTTGGGATACTGATAGCAATGGCTGACGTCGCCCCCATCAAGTTCTACGGCCGCTCCAAGCGCAATGCAGTGGTGCCCATCGATACCCGGCGGCCCGAATGGCTGCGGGTAAGGCTCCCTGGCGGTCCGAACTATTCGGAGCTGAAGGACATCATGCGCGGGCTCGAGCTGCACACGGTGTGCGAGGAGGCGCGCTGCCCCAACATCGGCGAGTGCTGGGAGGCCCGCACCGCCACCTTCATGATCCTGGGCGATACCTGCACCCGGGCCTGCGGCTTCTGCGCCGTCAAGACCGGTCGGCCCACGGTGCTCGACCTTGGCGAGCCGGTGCGGGTCGCCGAGGCCGTGGAGCGGATGGGCCTGAAGCACGCGGTCATCACGTCGGTGAACCGCGACGAGCTCGAGGATGGCGGGGCTGCCATCTTCTCCGGCACGATCCGGCAGATCCGACAGCGTATTCCGCAGTGCGGCATCGAGGTGCTGATCCCCGACTTCATGGGCGACGAGGCGGCGCTCGCTACCGTGATGCGGGCCCGTCCTGACATCCTCAACCACAATGTCGAGACGGTGCCCAGGCTCTATCCGCAGGTTCGGCCGAAGGGCCGCTACCCCCGCTCTCTGGAGCTGTTGCAGCGGGCCAAGCGGATGGACGCGACCGTCTTCACGAAGTCGGGCATCATGCTCGGGCTGGGAGAGGAGATCGACGAGGTGATCCAGGTGTTCCGCGACCTGCGCGCACACGACGTCGAGATCCTGACTGTGGGGCAGTACCTGAGGCCAACTGCCAACCATCTGCCGATCGCCCGCTACGTGACCCCGGACGAATTTGCCGAGCTGAAAGCGGAGGCGCTCAAGCTGGGGTTCCGCCACGTGGAATCAGGGCCGCTGGTGCGCAGTTCGTACCATGCGGCCAATCAGGTGCCGGCCCGGGCGGCTGCCGGCTGATCGTGGACGTACGCCGCCTCGGTCTCGTGCCCTACCCGGCGGCGTGGGCGCTGCAGAATCGGCTTGCCGACGCTCGGCGCGCCGGACTGGCGCCCGACACCCTGATCCTGCTCGAGCATCCGCACACCTACACCATCGGACGAAGTGGCACCCGTGACCATGTCTTTCTGACGGAGGCCGAGCTGGCGACGCGCGGCATCATCTGCCTCGACGTCGATCGGGGTGGCGACGTCACCTATCACGGCCCCGGCCAGCTGGTCGGCTATCCAATCTTCGACCTCGGGCCCCAGCCAGATGTCGGACGGTATCTCCGCAACCTGGAGGATTGCCTGATCGATACGCTGGCCGATTTTGGGATTGCGGGCGGACGCCTGAGCGGGTACACCGGCGTCTGGATCGGGGACCGAAAGATCGCGGCCATCGGCGTCAAGGTCTCACAGGGCGTGACCACCCACGGATTCGCGCTCAATGTGACCACCGACCTGAGCCTGTTCACACACATTTTGCCCTGCGGCATCTCCGACAAGGGCGTCACATCCATGGCCGTCGAGCTCGGCCGCGCCCCCGTAATGGCTGGGGTCGAGGACCGGGTGGTTGCGCACTTCAGCGAACGCTTTGCGATGCCGGAGACGTTCGCCGCCCACGTTGCATAATTAGTCGCCGCGGGCGGTTAGCTCAGCTGGAAGAGCGTCTGCCTTACACGCAGAATGTCGGGAGTTCGAACCTCTCACCGCCCAGTTGTGAATTTGCTGCCTTGACTCTCGCCGCGGACGGCGTATCGTCGGCTCCAGGCGGGCGGCCTCTGGGGCTCGGGAGAGGGAATTGTCCTTGACCGGTCGTGGAGGGAGGAGGGGCAGCATGGAGGCTACCCGCCGGCCCCGCTCCCGCTCGACGCACCCCGCATGGCTGCGCTAGGATGAGCTTGAACTCGATCTCGTAGCAGGGGAAGGTGGAAGCTACGGACTACCCCTCGCGTTTGGTGCGCTCCGGTCACACCCCGCACGCGCCCTGACCCAGGCCCCGCTGTGTTCGGCTCAGAACCGTAAATCGACATTCGACATGAGGAGTTGATCATCAATGGCACAGGAAATGAGGACCGTGGCAGCGCAACCCGTTGTGGCAGATCCTGGCCCCCTCGGGCTCGCCGCCTTCGCCCTGACGACCTTCGTCCTGAGTGCCCACAACGCGAACCTCTTCGGATTTGGCGATCATGGGAACGCGATCGTGATCGGGCTCGCCATCTTCTACGGCGGCCTGGCTCAGTTCATGGCCGGAATGTGGGCGTTCAGAAACCGGAATACCTTCGCGGCCACTGCGTTCTCGACCTACGGCGGCTTCTGGCTGGCGCTCGGCACATACCTCGCGTTCGCCCTGTTTGGCAAAATAAAGGCTGACGACGTGCTCGTGTCGCTCGGCTGGTTCGTGCTCGCCTTTGCGATCTTCAATACCTACATGATGTTTTGCGCAACGCGCATTAACACGGCCGTCTTCGGGGTATTTCTCACGCTTGAAATAACGGAAATCCTGCTGTTCCTCGGATTTTTCGCGGGAAACACCCAGCTGATCCAGGCCGGTGGCTACATGGGCATCATCACCGCCGGGGTCGCCTGGTACACGTCCGGTGCGGATGTCATCAACAGCTTGGCTGGACGTACCCTTGCGTGGGTTGGAGCGCCGGTCTGGAAGGAAACGAGGAGGAAGTAGCCGACCTGACAATGAACAAGGAGGCTGTATGAGGCGATGACGATCCAAACCGACGAGGTAATGAAAGCGGCGCAAGACGTGGAAGTCTCCGAAGCTCAGATCGCGGTCCACTGGCGAGAAGAGGAGTACTTCCCCCCGCCCGCGAAATTCATTGGCCAGGCCAATGCGAGCGATCCGAGCATCTTCGACCGGTTCAAGGAGGAAAACTTCCCGGAGTGCTTCAAGGAGTACGCGGATCTGCTGAGCTGGGACAAGTACTGGCACACCACCCTGGACACCAGCAACGCACCGTTCTGGAAGTGGTTTGTCGGTGGCCGGTTGAATGCCTCCTACAACTGCGTCGATCGGCACCTGGCGAAGTACCGGAATAAGGCAGCCTTGATCTGGGTGCCTGAGCCGGAGGACCAGGTCACGCAGGCGATCACGTACCAGGAGCTGTACAAGCGCGTCAACGAGTTCGCGGCGCTGCTGCGCGACTTCTGCGGGCTCAAGCAGGGTGACCGCGTGACGTTCCATATGCCGATGGTCCCTGACCTTCCGGTCGCCATGCTCGCCTGCGCGCGTCTCGGCGTGATCCACTCCGAAGTCTTCGGCGGCTTCAGCGGTGCGGCCTGTGGTGGTCGGATCGCCGACTCAGGGAGCCGAGTGCTCGTCACCATGGACGCCTACTACCGGAACGGCGAGCTGCTGGATCACAAAGTCAAGGCCGAAGAAGCACTGGCGGCTGCCGAGAAGGAAGGCCAGAAGGTCGACAAAGTGCTGGTCTGGCGGCGGCATGCGGGCAAGTACTCGTCCAAGACCGAGATGGTGAAGGGTCGGGATTTCTTCGTGGATGAGGTGCTCGCCGACTATCGCGGCAAAATCGTGGAGCCGGTGTCGATGCCGGCCGAAGCGCCGCTCTTCCTGATGTACACGAGCGGAACGACCGCCAAGCCGAAGGGCGCCCAGCACAGCACGGGCGGTTACCTGTCGTACGTCGCCGGGACTTCGAAGTACTACCAGGACATCCATCCCGAGGACACCTACTGGTGCTTCGCCGACATCGGCTGGATCACCGGGCACTCGTACATCGTCTACGGTCCGCTGGCGCTGGCCGCGACCAGTGTCATGTACGAAGGCGTGCCCACCTACCCGGATCCTGGGCGTCCCTGGAGGATCGCTGAGCGGCTGGGGGTCAACATCTTCCACACCGCGCCCACGACGATCCGCATGCTGCGCAAGCTCGGGCCGGAAGAGCCCAAGAAGTACAACTACCACTTCAAGCACATGACCACCGTGGGAGAGCCGATCGAGCCCGAAGTCTGGCGCTGGTATTACAACTCGGTCGGAAAGCGCGAAGCGGTCATCGTTGATACCTGGTGGCAGACCGAAAATGGCGGCTTTCTAGGCAGCACGCTGCCCGCCTTGCAGCCGATGAAGCCTGGCAGCTGCGGTCCTGGCGTGCTGGGCGTCTTCCCGGTCATCCTCGATGAGGAGGGAAAGCCAGTCCCCAAGGGCAGCACAAAGGCCGGCAACATCTGCATCCGCAATCCCTGGCCGGGCATCTTCCAGACGATCTATGGCGATCCCGATCGTTTCGTATCGACTTACTACCAGAAGTACAACAGGAACAAGACCAGCAAGGACTGGCGGGATTGGCCGTATTTCGCGGGAGACGGGGCGTTGCAGGCGGAAGATGGGTATTTCCGCATCCTCGGACGCGTCGACGACGTGATCAACGTAGCCGGGCACCGGCTGGGCACCAAGGAGCTGGAATCGGCAACCCTCACGGTCGAGGAGGTGGCCGAGGCTGCAGCGGTGCCGGTGATCGACGAGTTGCGCGGCCGGGCGGTGGAGATGTACGTCGCCCTCAAGCCGGGGCATAAGGCCAGCAAGCAGCTCGAAGAGAAAGTGTCGGGGGCGATCGAGAAACTGATCGGCAAGGTCGCGCGGCCGAAGAATGTCTGGATCGTGCCGGACATGCCCAAGACGCGGTCCGGCAAGATCATGCGTCGCGTCATTGCCGGCATCTCCAACTTTACGAGCCCGGGCGACATCACGACCCTCGCGAACCCGGAGGTGGTTGACACGATCCGGGAGCAGGTTCAGTCCGAGAAGACCAAGCGGGGAGAGCGCCCGCGGGAGCTAACCACCAAAGAGCAGGAGGAAATCAAGGCCTTCGGAAAGGCGGAGTAGGCGAATTGGGGCCGGCCCAGCGGGCCGGCCCCGACCTATGGGCGGGCTTGCTGCAGGATGCGGTAGAGCGCGCTGAAGTCGAGGTGGGAGTCGCGCAGCTGGTCCAGCCGGTCGCGCAGCGCATAGACGTCCGACTGCAATCGGTTGATCTCCTCCGCGTGGTCCTCGTTGGTCTCTTCCTGCCGGGCGATCAGCTCGCGACGCCGGCGGATCTTCTCACTGATGGTCCGTTCCACGGCCTCCCACTGCTCCGAGAGGTCGCGCAATTGCCGATCGAGCGCCGCCAGCTCGGTGGTCAACTCCTGCCGCGAGTCGCTGTCACCGGTCGTCATCATCATTTCGGCCGGCCCTTGCGTCGGGGGCTCTTGCTCTCGACTTCGCGGTAGCCCTGGCCTTTGACGGCGTCGACGACGTCGAGGCCATCCATGACGATCCGCGAGCTCTCCTTCCCCTTGCCGAGATCGCACTCCCCTGGGATAGCCAGCGTTCGCGAAAACGTCCCGCGAGGTATTTCCTGGACGGCGTAGTCGCGGTCGACTGCTGAGACCTGACCCCGGACCGTGAGCAGCCCTTCCTCGCAGGTGAGCTCGAGATCTTCGAGCCGAGCGCCCGGCAAGGCGCCCTCGATCACGATCTCATTGTCCAGCTGATACACGTCGACCGGGATGGGCAGGTCGCGCTCGCGCCGCGTGCCCATCGGCTGCTGGCCGGCGAGCTGCTCGACCGCGTTGCGCAGCGCATAGGGGTCGTTGTAGACGAAGCGCATTTTGACCGGCCCTTCCTCCCGGCGATTGTAACGCGGGCCCTGATCGGCCAGGGTCAGCCGATTCGGGTCTTGCGGAGGAACGTGACGCTCGCGATGGCCACGAGGCTGAACATGATCGCGAGCACGGCGAGGCTCATCACCACGGTCGGCCCAGACCGGCGGTTGAGCAGGCGAAGGGCGAGGAAGCCGGCGACGCCCGCGAGGCCGAGCTCGATGAGGATTGTCACCAGGACGACGGAAGCGGCTTGCACTACGGTATGAGCATGCCATGTTGGCAGGCAGATTCGCCCAGCCCTGAAGGTGGCGGGCTACAATACCGACTCGTGCCGAGGTAGCTCAGTCGGTAGAGCACATGACTGAAAATCATGGTGTCGCCGGTTCGATTCCGGCCCTCGGCACCATATTGCTTCAGTCGCCATGCACCTCCCGGTACTTGGTGAGCGCGTCGCGAAGCGCACTGAGGCCCATGCGGTTGAGGCCGATCTGTTCGGTCCCCGCGACGATCAGGACTGCCTGAGCCGCCTTCGCCAGATCCTCGGCCGCGTCCGCGACCGCCAGCGCCCGCTCGATCTTCCGGCGCATGTTGTCGACGACGGCCCGGCGGGGTCGCCGCTTTGTGACAGAGTCTTCGTCTTGGGGCGCGCCTGTTGGACCCTGGAACCGCCTTCCACGACCCATCGTTTTCACCTCCTCCAGGCGGAACCTGTAGCGGTTCCGTGATCCCTCGCCCTTGATCTCGATGGCCACCGAGCGTACTGTGACCCTGTGCATGTGCTCGGGCTCCGCTCGATTGGCACTCTCCTCATCGTCGCAGCCGTTATCGTCTTCGTGCTGATGGCCATCTCCACTGGCTTCGACATCATCAACGGTGGTTGGGACACGGCGGGCCAGCCCCAGTTGTAGCGGGCGTGGCTCTCCAGCGGCGCAATCTAGAACCATCGATGGCGAGTGATCAGCGTTCCGCTGGCTCCTTGTCCCGGCCGGCGAGGCGGACGGGTGGCACGTAGTCGCCGACAAGATCCCGAATCCACCACTGGCCAGTTTCGCGCCGCTCCCGGGCCGTGCTGAAACGATAGCGATACAGCCGAGCGCGCACGAACGCCGGCGGAGCGTGGGGGAATGGATTTCGGCGCAGCAGCCTGAGCATCGGCGTGTCGTTCTGCAGGAGCTTGATCAGGAACGGGACGAACCAGGGATGATCGACTGGCGACGACATGGCCGCAAACCACATCAGCCAGTCCAGTCGCAGGTGATAGGGGGCGACCTGGGGCGGGATGCGACGTAGATCGCCGGGTTTGCCCTTGAACTCATACTCGCTCCAGGTCGCGCCGCCGGCGGTGAGGTCCGACGCAGTGGTTCCTTCGACCACGATCTCGTAGCGGACCCTCGTGATCGAACCGAAAGCCCCATACGCGTTGACGAGGTGATAGGGGTTGAAGCTGAAATTCATGAGCTGACGACGCGATAGCAGGTTGCGTGCCGGCCAGTAGCTCAGAACCAGAACGCCGACTGTCAGCGCGATCAGGACGCCCTCATACCAGACCGGCGGCGCGGCTTGCGACGGAACCTGGACCGGCAATACGCTGCCCAGCGCGGCGTTGTTGAACGCCGCCACGGCGCATACGACGGTGACGGCGTTCAGCCAGGAGAAATTGCCACTCAGGACAAGCCACCCCTGGGTGACGATGATGACCACCCCGGCGGCGTCGGAGATGGGCTGGGGAAAGGCGAGGCCCAGCGGAGCCACCAGCTGCGCGAAATGATTGCCCAGGACCTCGACCCGGTGTAGGGGCCGGGGCAGATGGTGAAAGAACCAACTCAGCGGATTCGGCATCGGCTGCGTCTCGTGGTGGTAGTCGAGGCAGGTGAGATCGCGCCAGCAGGGGTCACCCCGGACCTTGATCAGGCCGGCGCCGAATTCAACGCGGAAGAGGAGCCAGCGAAACATCCAGATGACGACCAGCGGGGTAGCGATCCGCGCAGGCCCGAGGAAGATCGCGAGGAATCCGGCTTCCAGCAGTAGCGACTCCCAGCCGAAGGCGTAGAAGGTCTGGCCGATATTGACGATCGATAGGTAGAGCGCCCAGAGGACGAACCAGACGAGCATCCAGATGGCGAGCGGTGCCGCCTCGACCAGTCCGACGACGATCGCGGCCGAAAGGAGGACGCCAGACCAGGACGCGATGGCGAGCAGCCGGTCGGAGTAGCGGAGATGAAACAGGCTGGGCGCGCGCCGAAATGGAACCCGATCGAGGAACCTGGGGGCGGGCAGGAGCCCTCGCTCGCCGAGCAGCGGCCGAAACTGATTGACGGCGACCAGGAACGCGATCAGATAGATCACGCCGAGCGCCCGGGTGATCACGAGACGGCTCAGCCAGTAGTCAGGGGTCGCGAGCCAGTCTGTGAAGGGCACGGTGTGTATGGGTTACCTTTCCAATATAGGTGGGTACACTTCGATCGTGAGCACCAAGATTTCCAAGACCGATGCCGAATGGCGCGCCGAGCTGACCCCTGAGCAATACGACATCCTGCGCGCGAAGGGGACGGAGCGGCCGTTTAGCGGCGAGTACGTTCATACCAAGGCGGACGGCACCTACTGTTGCGCCGCCTGTGGCGCGCAGCTGTTCAGCTCGAAGACGAAGTTCGAGTCGGGTACCGGCTGGCCCAGCTTCTACGAGCCGGCCAACCTGGAGGCGGTGGAGCTGCGCTCCGATAACAGCCTCTTCATGCGCCGAACTGAGGTCCTCTGCCGCAACTGCGGGTCGCACCTTGGTCATGTCTTTAACGACGGCCCGGCGCCGACCGGCGAGCGCTACTGCATCAACTCCGTGGCGCTGGAGCTGAAGCCAGAGACGCCGACGTCCTAGGCCTCAGGCGGCCTTCACGGCGGCGACCAGCTTCGTCAGCGAGTCCTTGGCGTCGCCGAAGAGCATGATCGTCTTGGGATCGTAGAGCAGCTCGTTGTCGATGCCGGCGAAGCCGGGACGCATGCTCCGCTTCATGAACACGATGTTCTTGGCCTGGTCGACGTTGAGGATCGGCATGCCGTAGATGGGGCTGCCTTGCGTGTTGCGGGCCGCCGGGTTGACCACATCGTTCGCCCCGACCACGAGGGCCACGTCAGTGGAGGGGAACTCGCCGTTGATCTCATCCATCTCCTTGAGTTGTTCATAGGGGACGTTGGCTTCGGCCAGCAGCACGTTCATGTGGCCGGGCATGCGGCCGGCGACGGGATGGATGGCGTACTCGACTTCGACGCCCCGCTTCTCGAGCTCGTCGGCGAGCTCCTTCAACGCATGCTGTCCCTGGGCGACGGCAAGTCCGTAGCCGGGGACGACGATCACCTTGCGGGCGTAGGCGAGCATGGTGCCGACATCCTCCGGGCTGCCCGCCCGGACGGTCTTGCCCTCGGCCGTGGCGGCGGCGGCGCCGGCGCCAGCCTGGATCTGGCCGAAGGCTCCGAAGAGCACGTTGGCGAGGGAGCGGCCCATTGCCTGGCTCATCAGGGTGGTCAGCAAGGTACCCGAGGCGCCTACCAGCGTCCCCGCCACGATCAGGGCAAAGTTGTTCAGCACGAAGCCGGTGGCCGCGACCGAGAGACCGGTGAAGGCATTGAGGAGCGAGATCACCACCGGCATATCGGCCCCGCCGATCGGGAGGACAAAGGCCACGCCCAACACCAGGGCCAGTACGAGCAATGGCACGAAGAAGATCGGCTGCGACGCCACCACGAGGTTCGCGATTGCGAGTCCGACGATCGCGATCGCGATGAAGGCGTTGACGACCTGCTGACCGGCATACGTGATCGGCGTGCCGGTGATCAGCCCCTGCAGTTTGGCGAAGGCGATGGCGCTGCCGGCGAACGAGATGCCGCCGACCACCATGGAGAAAATGCTCGGGAACCCGATCTGGAACGCGGGGTGCAACCCCTGGTGCAGGAGTTCGGAAATGGAGACCAGTGCGGCGGCCCCGCCGCCGACCCCGTTGAAGGCGGCGACCATCTGTGGCATGGCGGTCATGTGTACTCGGCGTGCGGAGATGGCTCCGACCGGCGCCCCGATCGCGAGGCCAAGTAGCGTGACGACGATGCCGGCGACGGTGAAGTGCAGCAGCGGGATGGTCGCCAGCAAGGCGATCACCATCCCCACGGCGGCGGTCTGGTTGCCGCGACGAGCGCCGCGCGGACCGCTGAGCTGCTTCAAGCCGAGGATGAATAAGACGGCAGCCAGCAGGTAGGCGAGCGCAATCCAGACGTTCACTTCTTTTCCTGCTTGGCGGGGGCCTGGCGGCCTTTGAACATCTCGAGCATGCGGTCGGTCACGACAAAACCGCCCACCACGTTGAGCGTCGCCAGCAGGACGGCGACGAATCCCAGGATGATTTCGAGCGGACTCGTGGCATTGGCCGCGATCAGGATCGCGCCAATCAGGATGATGCCGTGGATGGCGTTGGTCCCGGACATCAGCGGCGTGTGCAGGATGGTTGGAACCTTCGAGATGACCTCGATCCCGACGAAAATCGCGAGGATGAAGTAGGTGAATTCGGTAAGGAGTTCCGAGTTCATGCCTTCGAGGTTTCCAGCAACGCCTTCGCCTGAGGATGGACCAGTTCGCCCGCGTTGGTCAGGCAGCTTCCCTTGACGATTTCGTCGTTGAAGTCGATGTTC
>Ga0066683_10000436_pt1 | contig 13096 bp, 15 predicted proteins | sample GraSoiAngelo_132_FD_62296 | JGI IMG/M metagenome (GOLD analysis project Ga0066683, IMG submission 62296) | Grasslands soil microbial communities from the Angelo Coastal Reserve, California, USA - 14_0929_02_40cm | ecosystem: Environmental > Terrestrial > Soil > Grasslands | place: USA... | reverse complement strand
GACCACATACGGACCGCGTGTCGCTACACTCTTCGAGCGGGTCGGTCTTGTCAGAAAACTACGTGAGACGAGGGCGCTCGCAGGGTTTACGCGGCTACTCCCGCCTGATGACCCAAGCGACCTCAGACTACAGTCGCTTAAGTTGGATGATCGCATCGACTGGCTGCCCGCGACGATCGTACGCGGCGAAGGGATTTTCCTTGAATTGAAGGTCGAACTTCTCGACAGGTGGCATCAAACGGATCATGTCGTGCGACGAGCAGCCGCATTGCTTACCGCGTACAACCGACGGCGTCTCGAACGAGGCCAGGCGCCCAGGAATGTGCCACCGAAATTTCTATTGATGCACACCCTCGCGCACGGGCTCGTCACGCAACTGAGCTTTGACTGTGGCTACGGCAGTTCATCTCTGAGAGAACGCATCTATTGTGAAACGGATGACCCCACCCGTCCAATGCACGCAATCCTGCTCTATACGGCATCCGGCGATGCGGATGGGACAATGGGTGGGCTGGTGAGGCAGGGCACGCCCGAGCGATTAGAGCACACTCTAATCGCTGCATTAAATCGGGCTCAATGGTGCTCATCCGACCCAGTCTGTATTGAGAGCACCGGTCAAGGTGTCGATAACGCGAATCTTGCAGCGTGTCACGGCTGCGTATTGCTTCCCGAAACCTCCTGCGAAGAGGGGAACAGGCTCCTCGATCGGGGAATGATTGTCGGAACGCTTGGTGCTCCGGGTCTTGGTGTCTTCACTCGCGGCTAACGGGTACTTCCGCCTGCGCCGCCAACAACGGACTTATGGAGCATGACTCCCATGACGACGCGGGTTCTCTTCGTCTGTACCGGAAACACGTGCAGGAGTCCGATGTCGGCCGCGCTGCTGCAAGATGCAGTGCGAAAGGCGGTAGATACCGCGATCGAGACGGTCAAAGTTCAGTCGGCGGGTACGGCCGTGCGGCCCGGCGATGCGGCGACCGACTTGGCGACTCGAGTCATGATGAGACAAGGAATTGACCTCAGTAGTCATCGGGCCACCGCACTGAGCCGAGACGTCGCCGAGTGGGCCGATCTAATTCTCACGATGACGAAGAGCCACAAGGAAACGGTCGTGCGTAAGACGCCTTCGGCCGCCGATAAGGTATTTACGATCTGCGAGTACGCTGGTATCGACGGCGAAATCGAGGACCCCCTAATAAAGAGCACGAAGGAAGCTTACGAGCGCTGTGCCGAGCAGCTTGTCGCCCTCACGCCCAGAATTTTGTCCCGGCTCCGATCCAGCTAAGCTCCAGTGTATGGATCATCAAGGCGCGGCGATACCGCAGACCATTTGGAGATGCGATCCGCTCTCCTTATGGCCAGGGTGGTTCTCAAGACACTCCGTCGTTCCAGCCGACCAGGACGAGTTGCTCTGCGTTTGGAGCGAGCTGGATAGGTGTCAGAGATGCCGCGACCAGGCGTACGCGTTGCCGGACGCCCCCTCTCCGGGGCGCCCCTTCCTAGCTCCGCGCGACGAGTGCATTCTCTTCATCGGTGAAGCGCCGCCGCGGGGCGGTGGCTTTTGGAAGCCGGGCAATTCTGACGAGCTTCGTGAGCGTCTCCTGACCATGCTGCCCGAGTGGCCCTACGGCCTTGAGCGTCACTCGGTGGCGGCGCTCGAGCGGTTTGTCGATGCCGGATACTTTTTCGTTCAAGCGATGAAGTGGCCGTTGCGCGCGTCGTACAACTCGCAGAGAACGACTTCTCGGGTCGCGCTCCAGCACGCATTGGCATCGCACCTTGAGAACGAGATCGAGGCGATCAATCCGAAAGGCATCATAGCGCTTGGTGCTGCTGCCATGGAGGCCTGCACAGCGCTTTCCAAGAAGCATGGGCTCCATACGGCCACCCGAGCCGGTGTCGACGCCGAGAGGCTTCACCACCATGTCTTCAGGATGGGCAGTGGCAGGGACGTGCCTTTGCACACGACACGCCTTCCAGGAAGGCAAAATGACCGCTTCAAGTGGGCTTCCATCATCGCGCATGATCTCAAGGTGTTTGGGGTCTGCGATCGTCCGGAGGAGAGCTGCGAGCGCGTTGACCGCCTGAAAGCTCCGCCGACTGCAGGACGCGGTCGCTCGAAGGCTGATCGCAATCGAGAAGCGCACTTTGCTCGTGAGGCGCTGCGCCGGCTGAAGGCCGCCGGCCTCTGGCCTCCTCCAGAAGGGCGTCCATTCGAGGAGATCATGGTGGAGCTTGAGCGGCGGGAGAGCGACTCGTTCGGACCGAGGATATCAGGGCGTCGCGGGCCCGATGTTTCGGGCGATGTCGATTCAGGGAAGAGGCAGGGGTGACTCAAGCTGGGGAAGACGCTTTCTCAGAACGACTGGCCGAGGAGCTCGTACTGCTGTATCTGCGACTGAACGGATACCTGACGCTTGGTGGATATCTGCTCCACCGTCCCTTAGACGAAGGGGAAGGCCTCCGAACAGAGATCGACGCCCTCGCCGTCCGCTTTCCGACCCAGCGTGAACCGCTGCATGGTGGACCCTGGTCACAGCAAGCAAACGATCCCGTGCTGGTACTGCCTGCCGACGCACGAGTCGTGGACTTCGTCGTGGCCGAGGTCAAGACAGGTCGAAGGCAGCCGAGGTTCAACGACCCGCTGTTGAAGGAGGATGCCGATGCCCAGAGGAATCTCGAAGACCTCCTGAGCATGCTCGGGTGCTTCGGCGACCAAGAGGATCTCCACTCGGCCGGAACCGAGATCATCAGGCAACTTCGCAGTCCCCCCACGGGGCGGCCGGCCACATATGACCTGAAGGACGAGCGGACGAGGATCCGCTTCATCCTGTTCTGGGAGCCCCAGGGACAGCAGACAAGCAACAGGCATTTCATCGGGATCTCGCATGTGATTGAGTTCATCGAGAACCGCACCCGGCCTGGTGTTGCCTGCGCGGACTACTCACGGTGGCACGCGAAGTGGAGAGGATTGCACCGCCACGTGTTGGAGGCGCTGGACGAGGCTAGCTTGGCGGGCCGGTCGCTTCGTGATCTGGCCTCCCTCTGCGACGAGGTCCTGCGAAGACTGGGTGCCGAGGCGGCAGACGGTTGGTGAGGTGTCAGGCCCGACGTTTATCCGGTTGACCTCGAAACTGAAAATCAGCGACGAGCGGTACCCGGGAACACGTGAGCTGGCCCATGGCGTGGCTGACCACCTCCTGAGCACGCGTACATCACATGTCGCGGACGATCGAGCTGGTCCATAAGTTCGCCAGGATCCGCTGCGCGATCTCCCGCTGAACGCGAAGCTAAAGACACGCTGCCCGCCTGCCTTGCACCGACCCCCAATTGGGCCGCCCGCCGCATCTTACGTCGCCACGGCGAGCAGGCAGAATCCATTTACCAGCATAGCCACCTGCCAGCCAAGGGCCCATGAGATATAGAGATTCATCTATTAAGTGAAATGTAATTGACTTAATCGCTTGTAGGCGCGAGACTGAACGTCAGGAGGCCCGAGCTGCGGAGGGAACGATGTCGAAGAGATTGGTTGAGATAGATCTCCTCATTGTCGGCGGCGGCCTTCTAGGCATGTCGGTAGCACTCCTGGCATCGGATCATAACTATCGAGTACTCGTGTGCCGCATGTCAGATGCGGACGTGCCGCAGGCCGAGACGCTACGAAACCAGGGGTGGCTACAATCGGGGATACGCTATTTCGACGAAGGTGATCTTCAGAAAACAACCACATTCGCGAGGAGGATGCGTGCAGCCGGGCGGCAGTTGCATTGGGCTGTTGGCATGGAGCCTCCCTCGGGGCTCCAAGGAATCTTCCGGGTTCGGAATGAAGCAGAAGCGGACCGGTTCCGCGGGAGGGCGACTTCGCTGGGGATTGATATCGGTGACCCGCTGGCGCCCGACATGGCCAAAGGCGCTGTAGGGCCGCTCTTTGTTCCGGGGGCGATCTACATCAGGACCCCGGAGGTGCCCTTCGACGAGGCCGCAATTCTTACGGCGATGCGGGATATCGTTCAGGCTCGCAAAGGATACGTCATGGATCTCGACCAGCCTGTGGAGCTCTTGCCTAAACCTTCCGTGGCACGGGGATTTGTCGTCCGGATTGGAGCAGACGTTTTCGACCCGCCCACCACGGTTCTTACGGCAGGCGCAGGTAATGTTCCGATGCTCACCGGACTCGGGATGACGGACACGTTAACGCTTACTCAGACACCTCTTCTTGTTGTGCCATCCGTTTCAGTTGTCCCGACGCCTGGTATTTTCGTAGATAGGGTCGATCGGTTCAGTATTGTAACGCATCCATCGTCACAACGCGTTCCAGGAGGCGCCATGATCATCGGTGTCGACGGCTTCTCGCGGCTGACAAAGACTCAGCCATCGAGCGAACGTAAGATTTCGTCCGAGGATGCGAATCAGATTTGGGAACGTCTGCCTCCGACCCTCCGCCAGCATCGTGGCGTTTCGCGATTCACGGCGGGTGTCGAAGTCGGCGTGAGAGGAGAGGAGAATCATGCGCGTCCGTGGGTCGCCAAAGTCCCCAAATATGTCGGCCTCGTGGCCGCCGTTCCGGGCCGCGCAACTCTATGTTACTCCGTAGCGGCGAACGACATCATGCCCTTGCTTACGGAGCTCCAGCCTGCTGTTGTTCCACTGTGCGGGAACCACTCTGCAGGCGAGATGTTGATGCACTTCGAACCCTACTACAACAGTCTCAATGACGCAGAAGAGACGAACAGCACATGATCCATGTCGGATCGCACTTGGATGATGAGGACATAAGTCATGGAAAAGAAGGGTCGAGGGACCGCAAGGCCGAGTGAATTTGCCGGTGCCCTACGGGAACTTGTTGATGGATCCGGTCTTTACGAGCGAGCTCAATGGAGCGAGATCCTCGGTGTTAGTCTGCCCGCAATCTCCCAGTGGGTGTCGGATGAAACAATCCCGAAACCTGAGCATCTTCGTGGAATCGTGGACACCCTGGTGGAGGACACGCGCATCAAGGACGAAATACTTGAGAAGTTTGAGAGCGTCGCTCGCCGTCCGGCACGTGAGATCTCTCCTCACGGTGACCGCCTCGGCCCGACTGTGGGGCATTACATGGTTCGGCCGCTAAAGGACGGCGTCTGGCGAGCACTCGATGCGTTGCCTCCGCTTCTTCAGGAGGCGGTCTTGTATGAAGCGGGTAAGCGGTGCTGGGAGCTGCGTCGGGGGCACCCAGGGATTTTGAGTATCAGAGAGCGACGCCGGATGCTCCACGACGGCAAGAGCCTCACAACGTTGCTCGACGACAACGGTCACAACGGAGTGGCGTTAGGCAAGCGAAAGAAGACAGGTTGACAGCAGCCGGCTGGCAAGCGGACGCTCAAAAGGCGAAGTCAGCGAAGCGCCCCAAATACCATCCGGATAGGATGCCGCTTGGCGATTGATCGAGCGAACAGTCCTAGGTGCGCGACCGGTTCCGAGAGTCGTAAATCACGGGCGCCATGCGGTATGGCGGCGGTGCGTTTCAGGTCGCAGTCGCCGCCAGCGCGAATCAGCGCGTCGCACGGTATCACCGTCGCTTTGTTCCGCTCGCCCCAGGTCACGCCCGGCGGAAGTTGCCGGACCCTAGACTAAGAGCCTATATCGCGCCCGACATTTCGTAGTGACCCATGGCAAACAACATCGCCCTGTATCAGCCCAAATATGTGACCAGTTGGGCGCTCGTCATAGGCATTGACGACTACAAAAACGTCGCTCCTCTAGGATATGCACGAAACGATGCAGTAGGCCTCGCGAAGGTCTTGCAGGAGCGGTTCGGATTTCAACCCTCGAATATCACTCTGCTGACAGACAAGGCAGCAACGCGAAAGAGAATCATGTCCGCGTTCTTGAGTTACGCCAGCGATCCTGGAGTCGGGCCAGATGATCGGCTCATTGTCTTCTTCGCTGGCCACGGACATACCGTCTCGGGAAGGCGAGGCGAGACGGGATTTCTTGTCCCAGTGGACGGACAGCTCGGTGACTTAGCGAGCGTCATTCGATGGGATGAATTAACACGGAGTGCTGATCTGATCTCAGTCAAGCACATACTCTTCCTTATGGATGCGTGCTATGGCGGCCTCGCGTTGACGAGGCAGTCCCGGGCGCCTGGGAGCATGCGATTTCTTAAGGATATGCTTCAGCGCTACGCTCGTCAGGTTCTTACAGCCGGTAAGGCTGATGAGGTGGTGGCGGATGGAGGTGGCCCACGCCCGGGGCACTCGATTTTCACCGGACACCTTTTGGATGCTCTCGAGGGGGCAGCAGTAAGCCCCGGCGGCGTCTTAACTGCGAGTGCGGTAATGGCGTACGTCTACGAACGTGTAGGTCGGGATGTGCATTCGAAACAAACACCTCACTACGGTTTTCTTGAAGGTGACGGTGACTTCATCTTCGATACCTCTCCACTCGATGCTCTCGCGAAAGACGGCAAGGCCGATGAGGACTTGTTAGTGAAAGTCGCTCCCTACGGGATTTCAACTGCTGGCCTACGAGAATCAGTTGCTGATCGAACTAAAGAGCTTCTATCGGCGCCAAATAATCAGATTCGGCTAGACGACTTCATCTCTGATCATGTGCGTCGGTTCCTGGATGTGACACGCCCCGAACTGTTTCCCCTACAAGGTATCGCTCCGAGCTCCGAGGAATTCATTAAACGTCTTGGTCGTTATAACGACTACACCGCGGATCTGGAAACGATCGTGTCGCTGCTTGCGCGATGGTCCGAGAAAGACCAACTACCGTTGCTGCGAAGGATATTCGGACATCTCGGCGAATCCGAGAAGGGCCGAGCCGGCTATGCATTCTGGATATCATTCGCATGGTATCCCTGCCTTCTACTCATGTACGCAGGAGGTATCGCCGCACTGTCTGCTGACAGGTATGACGCACTCGCGGCAATGCTGACCACACGCATCCAAAGGGATCCCCACTCGGGCAAGATCGATTCTCCGCTTCTTCTAACAGTCATCGCTGAGTCTGGAAAGTTGAGCGAGGGATTCAAGTGGTTGCCCGGGCACGAGCGGCACTACACGCCGCAGAGTGAGTACTTCTTCAAGGAACTGCAGCCTCCACTTGAAGATCTGCTGTTTCTTGGCCGCCAGTACGAGACGGTATTTGATCGCTTTGAAATGCTTCTTGCACTGGTGCACGTCGACCTTGCAAACGTCGCGTGGGGGCCCGTGGGGCGCTTCGGCTGGAAGCATTCCAGCCCGGTGAGTGGGGGCAGCCCATACAACGCGCTTCTCACAGAAGCTGAGCGGGATGGTGCGAATTGGCGGCCGCTCAAAGCAGGGCTTTTCCAAGGCAAGCTCGAGCGATTCCTTGAGGCGGCAAAGGCCTACAAAGAAACGCTCGACAAACTGAATTGGTGGTAAGTCAGTGCACGATCCTCCTGACGCGATCGACCTCATGTGGTTCGCTCTCCGGCCCCACGAAACGGTCCCGAAGGGTGAGGAGATTCTCGAGAATCGCAAAGAGCAGGGGTCACATGGACCTTATCGGAGTCGAGACAGAGGCTTAGGCCGCTTGACGCAGCATTTCCCAATTCCGCAGTGGGACCTTCGCTCTGTACAGGTGCGACTTAATTCGAGTCGGTTATCAATCGGACGCTGGATGATTCCGCTCAGCGGAACGGCGAGCCTAAAGCGAGCGGGGCAGGTTGGGCTACTAAAGCCCAGTTTTCTAGCCGGGGATTAGAGCTACGGGCCTCGATTTACTGGGCTCTCACTGCCTTTATCCTGCCTCCTGATGCAGCAGCTGCTCTCTGTAGGCCGCGAACGGTCCCGCGTACGTCTGACTCACCAAGAATCGGAGCTGACCTTGAAGTATCTTTAGAGCCTCGTCGCGTAACTTGAGGTTGCGAGGCTCGAGATGCGCCTCATAGACCGCTTGCGCCTCACCAACACGAGCATACGACGGCACAGGCAGCACACCAGCGTGCGGCGGAAGGTATATGAACTCAGGGAACTCCAGTAGTCGCATCCTCTCGATGAAATCTGAGTCGTATTTTGTGTTTCCAGTGAAGCGGTCCGCTAGGCTGAATACAGGGATGACAATTGCAAGGGGTCTGTGCACCCGTCCACCGCCTGGAATCGCTTGGGCCTGCCGCACTGGCGTCGACGGGCTCATCAGTATGACCGGACGCACTTTCGCCCGCGTTACAAGAAACTCCTCGTTGGTTTCCAGCTTTGGAGTATGAAGCGGCGTCCGCCTCCTGAAGACATCAGGGCCGGGCGGTACTATTTCGAAGGCGGCTGCCGAGGTTCCCGATACATCAAGAGCCACCGGGCGCCACAACTGTATATTCTGTTGCGTGTATGAGATATGGATCCAATGAAACTGGCCCCTGACAAAGAGATTCCGAAAGTGATTGCCGACGGGTTCGTAAAATGGATCGACGAGGTCCTCTAGGAAAACCGGCACGGAGGTCTCCTAATAGGCATCCTCCTCGTCTTCCATCATTCTTCGAGCGCGCTCGTAGATCTCGTCGTAGCGCGGGGGAGTGAAGAACTCTTCTGGCTCGGGGGCTGATTCTGCCTCGCGGCGCTCGACGCCTCGCTTCAGTCGCTTAAGGACGCGGCGGTCGATGCGTGCGCGCTCAGGGAACCGTTGCTCGACTCGATCTCGCCGGACTGTGGAGAAATCGAGGTAGTCCCCGCGCCGCGCGGCCTCCATCGGCTCTGTGTGGAAATATACATAGTCGAGCATCTCGCCGAGACGGCGATCAGCCCACTGATCGACGATGTGACGAAACTCAAAGCCAAGAGTCACGTCGTCGACTAAGTTCGTAACGTCCACCCGGTCCCCCGTCCTGAGAAATTCGGTGTCGAGATCAATGCGGTTTCCCGTCGTGACCTCAATATCTCCGTTTCTTGTTAGCTCCTGATACAGTGCTTCGAAGTCGTCCGCCCACGGGCCGTACAGGTGAAACCGCCATGGGAAGCCAGTAAGCGTGCGACCGGTACGGCGGTAATGTGCGACATCGAAGAGGTAAAGAAACTTCACCAACTTCGTTTTGTTTGTGTAGCCTTCCCTCTCCTGAACTCTAGAGATGATGGCCCTGACGACGGATGAGAGTGCGTTAGGCATTAGCTCATGCGCGCCGTTGGTTCGCCGCGGCCCTCAGCTGCGCATCTACCCCGGTCACCCGAAGCCGGTACGTCACTAACATCTCGGTTACGCCAAAATGTGCGGCCATTTGATCCGGGGTCATCCGTTGACGGCGAGCCCAGATGAGTCCATCGCGCGGAAGTAAAAGGCACCGCGAGAGCCAGTCCGCTTCTTCCTCATCTTTTCTGTCGTAGCTCCGCATCACCATCGTACCGTCGTGGGACAGAATAAGTTTGGCGGCGTCATGATTGAGGACGATATGAGCGAGCTCGTGGGTGATGTCACCGTTTTGACGGCCGACACTGTGTCGAGGATTGTAAACGACGACTGCACTCTCGCCGACCACAGACGTTACTGCGGACCAACCCCACGGATCGCGGACTAGAAGCTGATCCCGGTATTCTTTGCTGAGGCCGGGAACGTCGTGCGGGGTCCATAGCGTCACGTCAAGGGACGCTGCCAACGCCTTTGGATCGAGGCGAGCCTGGACCGAGAGACCGAGTTCACGTCGCAGGCCCAGTGAAGTCCGTTCGGCCCAGCTCTTAAACCCGCGGTCCAGAGCCGCCATCTACGGACGCCTCCTGCTGCGTTTTCACGACCAAGGACAACATCTGAGCCAATGCTCGGACAGTGTCCTGATTGGGGTTTGGGTCCGCTTTAAGGTGCGCCGATAGCGTTACGAGTGGCGACGTTTCGGCAGCACGTTTCTTCTCGAAGCCAAGGAATGTACCCGGGTCGACATCTAGCCAGCGACACAGCTTGCCGAACGTTGCGACGTCCGGGATTCTCCCGTTTTCAACCCGCATTAGCGTCGCCACGCCGATGCCGATTTCGGCCGCAACCTCCCGGAGTTTGCGGTCACCACGCTGCACTTTCACCTTGGCCCCCAAGCTCTCAAGGGGCGTTCGTGGCATAAGAGTGTGCCTCCTTTCGTGGAGCAGATATTGACTTGTGGAACACAGCGCGTTATCCTCAGTCTAGCATTGCGGAGCGTAACTCCACCCGAGAAACGGCCCCGAAAGCCAGGGAGGCCAGCATGAAGCTGGAGATCGAGGTCGTAGAAGAAGGTTCTGTTGTTCGCGCCGCCACGACCGACGCGCAGCCCCACGAGACGGTCGAGGCGGTCGCCCGGCGGTTGGCGCCGGAACTCGCCGTGGATGTCGAGGAACTGCTGGCCGACCTGGCCGTCGACGACGAGATCCTCAAGCTGGATGCAACGGTGTCTGATGTGCTGAAACAGGGTCCGAAGATTCGCCACCGGCGGGTCTGCGTCGACCTTCACTTCGAAAGCGAAAGCATCAAGCACATGTTCGCTGCCAACAATCGCTGGGCAGCGGTTCACAGGTTCGGGTGCAAGCACTTCAACGTGGCCTCTGACGCATGCGCCAACCTGGAACTTCACGAGAGTAGTCCCACCGGATCCGCGCTCAACGATCAGGGGCGGATCGGGTTGTTCACCGGCTGCAAGACGGTGTGGCTCGTGAAGCCCGGCGCGGAGCCCAATGGCTAGGGTATGGAACCTTGAGGCGGACCTCCGCTCTGCAGACTTTCTGCACGGCATAGAACAGGGCTTCTGGACGTTCGTGGACCGGGCAGGAGCGCGCGTGTACATGCGCCTGTACGCCGCGGACGGCCGGTCATACCTGCTCGAACTCGAGTGCACCCGCTACGGTGACGAGGCGCTGCTCGGCAGCTTCGTCACCGAAGATAGTCACCAGTGCGTGGCGGCTGCGTGGCCACGTGGCAATGGCGTCTTTCAACAGTGGATAAAGCCGGACCCTGGAAATCTGTTCATCTGTTGGGATCAAGACCGAGCAGGCATCGGCCACCACGGCAACTGGAGGTCAAACGAGGCATGGAAGAAAACCGGAAATCCGCTCGTCTCGTATCTCGATTTCATGCGCCAGCTGCTAAACAACCCAATGAGAGGCTACGAGCGGCTACCGGCGAAAATCTCTTAGTACTCTCCCGCGGGCTGTTTGAGAACACGCTACGCGTTCTTTCGGAGCGTAGCGCTGGCTGGCGCGAAAGCGCCGCAATATGGGTTGGGCGAGTGGTTGACGATGAATGGATCGTGGAAGCTGTGCACTTTCACCACGAACTGGGTGACGACCAGGCGGGTGCTCTATCGCTTGAACTTTCAGAGGCTGCGAAATTTCGGCTCTACGCTGAAATTGGAAAACAGAATCGGCGCGTTATCGCGCTGATTCACACCCACCCGGGAGAGTGGGTGGGCCTGAGCGACATAGACGAGCGCAACCAGATCGGGTCACGCATCGGCTTTTGGTCGCTTGTCGCGCCCTGGTACGCGCGCGAACCCTGGGATATCCAATCCATCGGTGTGCACGTACGATGCGAATTTGGTTGGGCGCGTCTCGATCAGGCCGAGATCCCGCAGCGGGTCAGGATTTCGTGATGGAGATTTGGGAGGACCGCCTCATCAATGGTGTTCTCAAGACGGGGCTGATATCCGATCCAAGAGAGGCGGCACGTTTACTAGCGAGCGACATAGAAATCGTAGCGGACCCGATCCGTGCCTCGGCCGACCTGTGGCCCTGTGTCTGGGCCACCGCCGCGATTCTAGGCCGGCAGTTCAGGGGTAGGGTCTTTGTTCGATGCGGACTCACGCAACCTCTACCGGCACCCGCCGCTCTTCCCGCACGCTGTGAATTCGTCACTGTGCCGCGCGGCGCTGCATTGTCGGTCGGCATTGGTGTGAGGTCGTTCGATCGTCATGAGATTTGGGGTGACAGTGGAGGAAATCTAGTTTCGTTTCGAAAGACAGTACCCTCGCGTGAGCCCGCGAACCCTATCTCCGCCTTCGCGTTGGCCGGCTACTTGGGCTATGCGGCCTTGGCGTCGATTGTTGGCGTGCCGGCGTTCCGGGAGGAATTCGCGCTCAGCGCCCTGTCTCTCCCGATACCAGCGGTACCTTCAGGTTTTGTATCGGAAGGCTTAACCTTCATCGGCTCGGGACAGCTGGGCCAAGCTTACCTGGCCCTTCTATTTTTTCTGGGGGCCCAGATCCGGCCTTCGACCATCGTGCTAGTGGACAAGGAATCTTTCGACACACCAAACCGTTCAACCCAGATACTTCTTGGTCCCGGCCGTCGGTGGGTGGGACGCGGCAAGGCCGCCTTTCTCGCAAAGCACTTCAAGACACTGGGCTGGAACATCACAGGTGAAAAAACAGGGCTGACTTGGCAATGGAAGAAGCCCGCGCATCATCCGATGATTGCGGTGTTGGGCCTAGATGGTCTTGAAGTCAGGAGAATGGCGATTTCCGCGGGCTATGACTGGTTCATTGACGCCGGCGTCGGTACCTCACTGTTGCAACCGCGCATTTCGTGGCACTCACTGCCACCGGATAGGAGGCTAGCCGAAGCCCTATTCCCGCCGGAAACTGTCCAAGGCGGCCAAGAGACGTTCAATGAGAACTCAAAGCTCGCTCAATCGCTTAAGAACACACCTGGCGAGTGCGGCTGGGTGACATTTAAAGGTATCCGAGCGACGGCGCCTTCGATGGGAATAGTGGCTGCGGCTTACGCTTGGTGTTTAATTCTAGAGGTACTGTCCGGCCAGCGTTCGAAACGCCAGGGCCGGGCATGCCTGTGGAGTCCACTATTGCCTTACATGCTGGAGCCGATCAGTTGATCAGGATCAATTCGCTGATTTGAGGCGGCAACTGAATTCGAACCGCGGCGAGCCAGACGCTGATTCAGCGTTGGGCTTCCCGCGATCTCTACGGGATGCGCGTGTGAGAGCGTAAACACGGGTTCGGGGGCCGCGACGAAGGCTAGATCAAGTCCACCTCGAATCCGAGGATGTTTGATATCGGTGATTGCGGGCCCCCGCAACCATGAACGACGAGGGGTTAGCGGACGCAGCAGCCGCTAACCCCTTTCGTTTACCCAGACTTCACCCAGGAATCGGTCGTGCGGCTGGGGACGCTGCATCCCGCACCGCC
>Ga0066683_10000433_pt1 | contig 13129 bp, 14 predicted proteins | sample GraSoiAngelo_132_FD_62296 | JGI IMG/M metagenome (GOLD analysis project Ga0066683, IMG submission 62296) | Grasslands soil microbial communities from the Angelo Coastal Reserve, California, USA - 14_0929_02_40cm | ecosystem: Environmental > Terrestrial > Soil > Grasslands | place: USA... | reverse complement strand
AGGTCGACCGCCTCGGACACGCCGACGGTCACGAGGATCTCGCGCTGCGGGTCGTAGCGGACGCCGCGTAGCTTCGCGGTGTGCTCGCTGATGGCATCACGGAGCGCCTTGATGCCGTAGTTCGACGTGTACTTCGTCTTGCCCTCTTTGATCGAGCGGATCGCGGCCTCGCGGAAGCGGTCCGGCGTGATGAAGTCCGGCTCGCCCACGCCGAGCGAGATGACGCCCTCGACGCCGGCGATGAGATCGAAGAAGCGGCGGATGCCGCTCGCGGGCAGCCGCGCCACACGTGCGTTCGTCAGCGGGCGCATCGTCCTCATGGCGCGACCACCCATGCGTCCGTCATGCCGCTTTCCTTTCCGGCCGCGCTTGGTGGTGCGGCGTGGCCCGTTCGTACGCGGCGGCGACGCGGAACATCGTCGCTTCGGCGAATGAGTTCGCCATGATCTGCAGCCCGACCGGCAGACCGTCCGACAGACCGCACGGGATGCTGATGCCCGGCAGACCCGCGATGTTGCCCGGCAGCGTGAACACGTCGTTGAGGTACATCGCGAGCGGATCGTTCACTTTCTGTCCGATCTTGAACGCCACCGTCGGCGACGTCGGCGTGACGATCGCGTCGCACTTCGCGAACGCCGCATCGAACTCCGCCTTGATGAGCGTGCGCACCTTCTGCGCCTTCACGTAGTACGCGTCGTAGTAGCCGGCCGAGAGCGCGTATGTGCCGAGGATCATCCGGCGCTTCACTTCGGCGCCGAAGCCCTGACCGCGCGTGCGCCGGTACGTCTCGAGGAGGTCGGGCCCCTCGGCGCGCAGTCCGTAGCGCACGCCGTCGTAGCGCGCGAGGTTCGAGGACGCTTCGGCCGGCTGGATGATGTAGTAGACCGCGAGCCCGTGGTCGGTGAGCGAGAGGCTCACCTCGACGATGTTCGCGCCTTGGCGCTCGAGCTCGCGTAGCGCGTCGCGCACCGCCTTCTCGACACCGGGCTCCATCCCCTCGATGAAAAACTCCTTCGGTACGCCGATGCGCAGGCCCTTCACACCTTTGGCGAGATCGCGTCGTAGGTCCTCTCGCGCGAGCGGCATCGTCGTCGCGTCGTGCGGATCCTTGCCGAACAGCGCCTCGCAGACGATCGCCGCGTCCTCGACGGTATGCGTGAACGGGCCGACTTGATCGAGCGACGACGCGAACGCGACGACGCCGTACCGCGACACGCGGCCGTACGTCGGCTTCATGCCCGCGACGCCGGAGAGCGCCGCAGGTTGGCGGATCGATCCGCCCGTGTCCGTGCCGAGCGCGAACAGCACCTCGTCTGCAGCGACGGCGACCGCGCTCCCGCCAGACGAGCCGCCGGGCACGCGCTCGACGCACCACGGGTTCTTCACCGGCCCGAACGCGGAGTTCTCGTTCGACGATCCCATCGCGAACTCGTCGAGGTTCGTCTTCCCGACCATCACCGCGCCCTCGGCATCGAGCCGCTCGACGACCGTCGCCGAGTACGGCGGCACGTAGCCCTTCAGGATGCGCGACGCCGCGGTCGTTTCGATGCCCTTGGTACCGATGATGTCCTTGCACGCCCACGGAATGCCGCAGAGGAGCGGAGCATCGCCGCGATTCAGTCGCTCGTCCGCGACCTTCGCCTGAGCGCGCGCGTGATCGTCGGCGAGGAGGAGCCAGGTGTTGAACCGATCAGCGTGCGCGCGCGAGAGCGCGGCTTCGGTCAGCTCGAGCGAGCTCGTCTTGCGCGCTCGGAGCAGCTTCGCCGCGTCGACGATCGACGGCGGGAGCGCGGTCATCGCTCCTCCAAGACCTCTTGCACACGGAAGAACTCGCCGTCGCGGCCGCCGCGGGGCGCGTTCGCGAGCGCCTGGTCCGTCGTGAGTCCGGGACGCGGCTCGTCCTCGCGCTGCACGTCCTGAAGCGGCAGCACCGACGCGGTCGGCGCGATCGTACTCGTGTCCACCTCACCGAGGCGCGCGACCGCGTCAAGGACGACGGAGAGCTGCCCGGTGAAGCGCTCGACCTCCTCGTCCGTGAGCGCGATACGCGCGAGATCGGCCACGTGAACGACCGTCTGACGATCGATGGGCATGCGTCGAGTCTAGGACGCGCTACCTGCAGCGAATGTCGCCTCGCGTGACGCTGACCGGTGTTCGGCTGCCGCTCGAAAACTGCTTCTCAGTGAACCGCCGGCAGTAGACCAGCGTGTCCCCCGTGTACGCACGCACGATGATGTCCGGCGCTGGGTCCGGCGGTCCACCGATCTTGCCGAGATCCCGCGTAATGCCGGGGCCTATCTCGGCGGTCTGAAACACGAACTCAGGCTTACCAGCGTTCTGCGCAGCGACCTTGAACGTGAGCGTCACTTCCGCGTCGTTGCGCACCGTCACGCCCTCCCATCGATCGCAGCCGACGAGGACCGTCGCGACGAATGCCAGCGCAACCGGTCTCAATGCGCTTGCAGCGTCACGATCCGCCCATCGGGGTCGCGCACCTGCATCACCTTCGTACCCCAGTGCGTCGACGTGAACGGCTCGACGATCTCTACGGGCGACTTCGGCACGAAGCCATCCGAATCCGTCACGTCGAAGTAGATGTCAACCGATGGCTTTCTGCTCGGCGCGACCTCGTTGAGCCAGATGTACGCACCACCGCCGCGTGCGACGAGCTTCCCGGAGTCGCCGTGGTCTTCGACCAGACGCCAGCCGAGCTCTTGCCAGAACTTGGCGCTCTTACCGAAGTTGTGCGTCTCGACGAGCACGTGATGGATGCCAACGACAGCCATTACTGCTTCCCCTTCTTTCGTTTGGCCGCCGCGAGGTACTCGCGCAGCGCCTCGTCGGCGATCGCGGAGAGGCTCATCTCGCGGTCGACGGCGAGGTGCTTCACGTCGCGGATGAGCTCGACCGGCAGGTACACGTTGAACTGCCGCATGTCGTCATCGACCATAGGATGCTAGTAGACTAGCACGGTGGGAAGGCCGCGATTCTGCACGCGTTTACGCTGCTGTGATGAGGTCGGCGGCGTCCTGCGTGGCCGCGTTCGCATTGCTCCTCGGTGCGTGTGGCCAAGCGGCGCCGCCCGTGACTACGTCTGCGCCACAGGCAGCCGCTTCGCTCCCCGCCGACGCGACACCGCCCTCGCTCACGCCGGCAGCGACGCCGAGCGCGGCAGCGGACTTCCCGCACGTCTTCGTCATCGTGATGGAGAACACCGGGCTCCAGCGAGCGCTGCGGGCGGGATCGATCGACGCGCTCGCCGCGAAGTACGCCGTGGCGACGAACTACCACGCGGTCGCGCGCCCGAGCCTTCCGAACTATCTCGCGATGACCTCTGGCAGCACGCACGGCATCACTGACGACGGTTACCACGCCCTCCCCGCGGGCGACATCGGCGCGCAACTCACGCGCGCCGGCATCTCATGGCGCGCCTACATGGAAGGTATGACGGCGGCCGGCGGGTGCATGCGGAGCCCGTACCCCTACGCGCTCAAGCACAACCCGTTCGCCTACTACGGCGGCGCATGCCCGCCGAACGTCGTCCCCCTCGAGTCCCTGGATGCCGATCTCGCGGGTGCGACCGCGCAATTCGTCTGGATCACGCCCGGCCTCTGCCATGACGGCCATGACTGTCCGATCGATCAGGCCGGCGCGTGGCTCGCGAGCGTCGTCGCTCGCATCACCGCGTCGCGAGCCTGGAGCGAACGCGGCATCCTGTTCATCGCCTGGGACGAGGGTGACGGTGGCGATGCGAACCTCGTGCCGCTCATCATCGCGACGAGCCGGGGCCTCTCCGGCGAGCTCACCGGCGCGTACGACCATTACGCACTGCTCGCGACGGTCGAGGATCTGTACCGCCTGCCACGGCTGGGCGCCGCGACCAGCGCGCGTTCGCTCCTCGACGTTCTCGGTAACAACTAGAGCGCGACGACGAGGCGTGAGCCGAAGAGCGCTACGCCGACCGCGACGGAAGCGACCGCCGCGATGAGGACCGCCGCAGCGGACACATCTTTCGCAGCGCGCGCGCGGGGATCGAAGCGCTCGCTCGCGAGCGTGACCGCGTTCTCGATCGCGGTATTGACCGCTTCCAGGATGAGGACGAGCGCGATCGTGAGCGCGAGTACAGCCCACTCCCAGTGCTGGAAATCGGAGGGCACCGCGGCCGCCAGCGCGACCACGCCGATCACGAGCTCGATGCGGAAGTTCCGCTGCGTCGTGAGCAGGTACCTAAAGCCCGCGAGCGCGAAGCGGAACGACCGCACCAACGGCACACTGGGATTGTGACCGACACCGGCGTCCTCGCCAGAGACTCCGTCGCGCGGCGAATGAACCGTGAGACGTTCCTGCTGCTCGGGGGTACAGCGGCGCTCCTGCTCCAGGTCGCGCATCCGCTCGTCGCCGCGGGAGTGGCCGAGCACTCGGACTTCCATCACCAACCGTTCGGCCGATTGTTGCGGACCCTCAACACGACACTCGCCATCGTCTTCGGCACGACGCGGCAAGCTCGCGCGGGCCTCGCGCGCATCGATCGGCGGCACGCACCGGTCCGCGGTCAGACGAGCGAAGGACGTGCCTACGACGCTCGCGATCCGAAGCTCGTCGTGTGGGTGCAGGCGACGCTCGTCCTGACCTCGCTACGGCTGTACGAACTCGTCCTCGGCCGCCTGAGTGACGCGGATCGCGAGTCGTACTGGGCGGAAGCGCGCTTCTTCGCCTCGCAGCTCGGGGCGACGGACGCCGCGCTGCCGCGGACGTACGCGGATCTCGTCCGATATGAGCGCGTGATGCTTGCGCATACGGTCATCCCCGACGACAACGCCGTCGCGGTCGCGCGCGCCGTCCTTCGCCCGATGCGCTGGCTGCCCGCGCCGCTCTACTGGATGAGCGACGCGTTCACGACGGGCTTGCTCCCGCCGTCGGTTCGTCTCTCGTACGGCCTGCCGTGGCGGACGCGAGAGCGGCTCTGGTTCCGGTTCGTGATCTCGGCGTTGCGCCGGTTCGTGCCGGCGACGCCCGGACCACTCCGCGTGGTCCCGCACGCGCGGCGTTACGAGCGGCGAATCCGCTAAGCGCTATTTCTTCGGCTTCGCCTTGCCCTTCTTGCCGCCGCGGCCCCACCCGCCACCGGGCGGGTTCGTGCCACGGCCGCTGCGCGATGGGCTGGGCTTCTTCATCGGCATGTCGCTACCTCCCTAGCCCGGGAATGCCTTCAAATTGTGCATCGGTCTGCCGCTAGGTGAACGCCACCTTCACGAGTGCGCACGCGTGCGGCGCGAGCGTGCGGTCGTAGTAGCCATCGCGCTCGCCGACATCGGCGCGCTCCCACAGATCGCGCACGTTGCCGCGGCGTGAGCCCTTCGCATCGAGCACCTCATCCCAACGCGCGACGACGTTCGCGCGCGCATCGCCGCGGTTGACGAGCAGCACCGCGTGCGTGCCGTCGGCGAGCGGACGCGCCCAGACCTCGCTCACGTCGTCGCGGCGCACCCGCCGCGCCTGCGATCCGCGCGGATCCTGATCGACGGCGAGGACCTCGGGTGCCGTCAGGATCGCGCGCGCGCCCTCGCTCATCGCGCGCACGTCGTTGCCGGCCACCAGGGGCGCGGCGAGCATCGCCCAGAGCGAGAAGTGCGTCCGGTACTCCTCGTCGCTCATGCCGCCGTTGCCGACCTCGAGCATGTCCGGATCGTTCCAGTGATCCGGCCCCGCGTACTCGTGAAGATCGGCCTGCCGAGCCGCGATGTCCATGACGCTCGCCCACGTGTCGGCGATGTCCGACGTCGTGCGCCACATATGGCCGACGCTGCCGGCCCACTCCCACGGCTTGTCGCGCGACCACTCGCAGATCGAGAGGACCATCGGCCGCCTCGTCGCGCGGATGGCCTCGGTCCACTTCGGATACGTGGTGCGTCCGCGGAGGCCGGCGGTGTGGCACCAGTCGACCTTCATGAAGTCGACGCCCCAGTCCGCGAAACGCTGTGCGTCACGTGCTTCGTTGCCAAGGCTGGCCGGATAGCCCTGGCACGTGCGCGTCCCGGCGTCGGTGTAGAGACCGAAGCTCAGCCCGCGGCGATGGATCTCGTCAGCGAGATTGCGCATGCCGCGCGGGAATGCCCAGCGGTTCTCAACGAGGTCACCGTCGTCATTTCGCGCGCTCTCGTGCCATGCGTCGTCGACGACGACGTAGCGGTAACCGGCGTCGCGCATCCCGCTCTCGACAAGCGCGTCTGCGGTCTCGAGGACGAGACGCTCCGAGACGAACGGGCCGAACCGGTTCCACGAGTTCCAGCCCATCGGCGGCGTCGGCGCGAGCCCATCGGAGAGGACACCGAGACCCACGCCCGAAGACTAGCGGCGGTACTCCGGCAGTCTCGCGCGCCTAATCTTTCGGGTTTCCGGAGGGATCGAGCGACACGAAGTACGAGTCGCACGCCATCTCGATCAGCTGCGGCGTGAGCGCTGGCTGCTGGCCGAGGAAGCGCGACGTGTCGATGAGCTGCTCGATGATGTCGCGCGGATGGCATGAGCGCAGGCCGATGTTCTTCTTGCGGTAGATCGAGAGGATCTGGCTTATCGCCTCGGCGCGGTACTCGATGTTCTTGCGCGCGCACATGCGCTTGAAGATCTCCTCGTACTGTGCGACGGTCGGCGCCTCGATGCCGATCTTGTAGCGAATGCGGCGCAGGAACGCCTCGTCGACGAGATCCGCAGGGTCGAGGTTCGTCGAGAAGATGATGAGCATGTCGAACGGGATCTCGATCTTCTTCCCGGTGTGCAGCGTGAGGTAGTCGACCCGCTTCTCGAGCGGGACGATCCAGCGGTTGAGGAGGTCCTTCGGCGAGACGCGCTGGCGGCCGAAGTCGTCCACCATGAAGATGCCGCCGTTCGCTTTCAGCTGGAACGGCGCTTCGTAGAACTTCGACGTCTCGTCGTAAATGAGGTCGAGCGTCTCGAGCGTGAGCTCGCCGCCGGTCATGACGATCGGACGCTTGCTGATCACCCAGCGGTGGTCGTAGCGGATGCGCTCGGCGGCGGCCGGCTCGAGCACGAGCCGGTGGTAGACCTGGTCGAACACCTTGATGACCTGCTGATCGACCTCGACCGCGTACGGCAGCACGACCTCGCCGGTGAGCAGCGACACGAGGACCTCGGCGATCGTCGTCTTCCCGTTGCCGGGTGGGCCGAAGAGGAAGATCGACTTCCCCGAGTTCACCGCGGGCCCGAGCTGCGCGAGCGTCTCGCGCGGGATGACCATGTGCGCGAACGCGCGCGCAAGGTCTTCGGGCGTGACGTGGATGTTCGAGATCGTCTGCCGCTGCACCGCGGAGACGTACGTCGCGAGGGGCACGGGCGCCTTGCCGACGTACTGACTGCGCGCGAGCGCTTCCTGCGCCTTCTCCGAGCCGCGGTCGACGATGACGAACTGGTACGACGCGGACGAGATGCCCGCGCCACCGCGGATCTCGACGAGACGCTCGCTCTTCAGGAACTCCATGACCCGGTCCGTGACGCCGGTGATGGCCAGGCCGAGGGCCGACGCGATCTCGCCCATCGTCATCTGGCCGCGCAGGTAGAGCGTCTTCAGGGCGAGGTCTGCGAGGAACCCGAGCGTGAGCCCGGTCTGCTCGATCGTCTGCGGCTCCGGCGGGAGCGGGATGGCCGGGACGCCGACGCCCTGCGCAGGGGCTGCCGCCGTATGGACAATGGGTCGCGGCGCGGTCTGCGGCTGGTACACGGTCACTACCCTTCCCGAATCAGCGTTCGCAAACGCTAACGGAGCATAGCCTCGAAGGTCGCTTCATCCACCACTTTGACACCGAGCTGCCGAGCCTTTTCGAGCTTGCTGCCCGCGCCGGGGCCCGCGACGACGAGGTCTGTCTTCGCACTGACCGAGCCCGTTACTTTCGCGCCGAGCGACTTCGCGAGCGCTTCCGCATCCTCACGCGACCGGTTCTCGAGGTTGCCGGTGAAGACGACCGTCTTGCCGGCGAGCGGACTGCTCGCCGCGATCGCCCGCACTACGGGAGGCACGACCTCGATGTCCGCTTCAGCGAGGCGATCGAGGCCGCGCTGCTCTTCGGGATCGTGCAGATGGTCGTAGATGCTCTTCGCGACGATCGCGCCCACGCCTTCGATCGCTTGCAGATCCTCCGCGCTCGCCTCGCGCAGTAGGCGCAGCGCGTCCGCGAAGCGGGGCTTGTCCGGCAGCTTCGGCGCGAGCCATTTCGCGAGGTCCTCTGACGTCGTCCACCCGACGTGCGGCATCCCGAGCGCATTGAGCACGCGCGCGAGGGGTCGCCGGCGCGCCGCCTGGATGCGCTCGTAGATGTTCGTCGCGCTCTTCTCCGCGAAACGGTCGAGGCCGAGGAGCTGTTCTTTGCTGAGGAAGAAGACGTCGGCCGGATCGGCGACGTACCCGCGCTCCTGCAGCTGCGTCACGAGAGCCCAGCCCATGCCCTCGATGTCCATACCTCCACGCCCGACGAAGTGACCGATGCGCTGACCGGTCTTTGCGGGGCACGCGGGATTCCCGCACCGGTACGCGACCTCGCCCTCGCTGTGCTCGACGTCGCCACCGCACACCGGGCACGTCTCCGGCATCTCGAAGACCGGGAAGTCCTTTCCCTTCTCGCGTGCGTCGACCTCGGCGCGCACGACCTCGGGGATGACGTCGCCGGCGCGCTGGATCACCACGCGGTCTCCCTTGCGCACGTCGAGGCGATGCACCTCGTCGAGGTTGTGGAGCGTCGCGCGCTTCACCGTCGTGCCGCCCACGAGGACCGGCGCGAGCGCCGCGACCGGCGTGAGCACGCCGGTGCGGCCGACATAGATGAGGATGTCCTCGATCGTCGTCGTCGCCTGTTCGGCGGGGAACTTGAACGCGGTCGCCCAGCGAGGGTTGTTCGCAACAAAGCCGAGCTTCTCTTGATCCTCGATGCGGTCGACCTTCACGACGACGCCGTCGGTGCCGTAATCGAGCTCCTGCCGTTTCTGTCTCCACTCGTTCACGAACGCGAGGACCGCATCGACCTCCTTCGCCGCACGCCAGTGCGTATTGGTGCGGACGCCGAGATCGCGCAGACGCTGGAGCAGCTGCGCCTGCGATGCGACGTCGAGACCGGCGGCCGAATACGCGAAGAACGCGAGGTTCCGTTTCGCCGTGGCCGCGGGGTCCAGCTGGCGCACCGCACCCGCGGCCGCGTTGCGGGGGTTCGCGAACGTCGGCTCGCCGCGTTCGGCGCGCTCCTTGTTCGTCGCCTCAAATGACTTCTTGGGGAGGTACACCTCGCCTCGCACATCGACGCGACCGCTCACTTTCTGGCGGAATGACAGCGGGATCGACTTGATCGTACGCAGGTTCGCGGTGACGTCCTCGCCCGTCGTCCCGTCGCCGCGGGTCGCGCCCTGGACGAACGTGCCGTCCTGATATGTGAGGTTGATCGCGAGACCGTCGATCTTCAGCTCGCACACGTACCCGATGTCGTCCCGACCGAGCGCCTTGCGCACGCGCTGATCGAAGGCGCGGAACTCGGCCTCATCGAAGACGTTCGACAGGCTGAGCATCGGGCGCGCGTGCTCGACCGGGGCGAACCGCGTCGAGGGCGCCGCCCCGACGCGCTGCGTCGGCGACTCCGGCGTGACGAGCTCGGGGTGCTTCTCCTCGAGCTCCCGCAGCTCGCGTATGAGCGCGTCGTAGGCCTCATCGGCGATCGTCGGCTGATCGAGCACGTGGTACTCGTAATTCGCCTTCTCGATGCGCTCCCGTAGGTCGGCGATGCGCTTTTGGGCGGCGGGCGGCATAGAGTCATTTTGCCTGTGAGCCGACTGGTGCCGTGGATCGGACCGCTGATCGTCCTCGCGATCGAGCTGCCGTCCATCTGGACCGTGCCGCACGTCGGCGAATGGTTTTACTTCTGGTACGCCGGGCATCTCGTCGCGACGGGGATGTCGCCGTTCGAACCCGCGAACTGGTTGCCGACCACGCATGGCTACGGCCCCCTCGCCGGTGGACTCGCTGTGAACACGCTCGACGGCCTCGACCTCGCCCAGCTTCGGACCTATTCGCGCTGGCTGTGGCCGCCGATCGCGGCGATCCTCCTCGCTCCGTTCGGCGCACTCCCGTTCGAGATTGGGGTGCCCGCGCTACACGTCGCGACCATCGTCATCGCGATCGGCTCTGCTCTCTGGCTCGTGCGCGTCCTCATGCCGCCGGCGCTGCGGCCGCTCGCGTTCGCCGTACTCGTCGCATCGCCTCCGCTCGTTCAGGTGATGCGAGCAGCCACCGTGACGCTCGCGATCCTCCCGAGCACAGCGCTCCTGTTCGCGGGACTGAGGCGGATCGACGGCCCGCGCATCGGGCTCGCGAGCTTTGGGCTCTCGATCCGGCCGCAGCTCTTCCTCGTCGTGCTCGCGGGCCTATTCGGCGTCATGAGCGCACGACCGATGCGACGCGCGCTCGTCACCTCGGCCGTCGTCTGGATCGTTCTCAACACCGTAGCGTTCGTCGTGTCGCCGATCCCGCTCGACCCATCGCTACTGGATGCCGCGCGCGAGTACGCGTTGCACGACAACTCGTCGACGTGGCGGCTCGCGTGGGAGGTCGCGGGCGACGGCGTCGCGATCCTCGCGCCGCTCATGCTCGCAGGCGCTCTTGTCGCGAGCGCCGTCGCGGTGCGGCGTTCGTCGGCCGCATCGCGCACCGAGATGGTGATCGCGTGCGCCCTCGCGCTGGCGGTGGCCGCGGCGCCCTACGCCCACACCTACGACCACCTCGCGCTCTTTCCGGCTTGGCTCCTCGTGCTTCGCGCGGCGAACACGCGATCGCGCGGCCTGCGCACCGTCGGGTCGCTCGCGGTGATCCTCGCGGCGCTCGGCTACGGCTGGTCCGCGTACCTCGTCGGCGCGGCGGGATTTCGCGCGGCCGTCGCGGTCACCCCATTCCTCGCGATCGCGCTGTGCGCGTCGGTGGCGCAGCGGCCGGAGTTACAACCAGGTACCACCCATCCTCGCTATTGACACGCTCTCACGCGCTGCGCAGGGTTTCAGCGTGAGGACGGGCAGCCATGACGTCGACGTCTGCGTCGTCGGCGGCTGCGGTCGCGCGGGATTGCCTCTGGCCATCGCCTTTGCCAAGGGTGGCCTTCGCACCGCGGCGTACGACGTCGACAAGCAACGCGTCGCCACGGTCTCAGCGGGTCGCATGCCGTTCATGGAGCAGGGCGGCGAAGAGGCACTTCGCGACGCCCTCGTCGGTGAGGCGCTGACCGCGACGACAGACCCCGACCTCGTGCGCCGGGCGCGTTCGATCGTCATCGTCATCGGAACGCCTGTCGACGAGTTCTTGAATCCAGATCTCGCGACGTTCCGCCGCGCGATCCGCGATCTGCGCGCCTACATCTCGCAGGGCGCTCTCGTCGTGCTGCGCAGCACGGTGTATCCCGGGACGACGGAATGGCTCGCGCGAGAGCTGCATGAGCAACGGATACAGGCGGACGTCGCGATGTGCCCAGAGCGGATCGTCGAGGGGCACGCGCTCGACGAGCTCGCGAGCCTCCCCCAGATCATCGGCGCCGATACCGAGGTCGCGCGTTCGCGCGCCCGTGCGCTCTTCGCCGCGATCACGTCGAGCTTCGTCGACGCGACCACGCGCGAGGCCGAGGTGGCGAAGCTGCTCACGAACACGTGGCGCTACATGAAGTTCGCCGTCGCGAATAGCTTCTTCATGGTCACGCACAACGCGGGCGTCGACTACACGCGGGTCCTCGAGGCGATCCGCCACGACTACCCGCGCGCCGCAGATCTCCCCAGTCCCGGATTCGCCGCGGGGCCGTGCCTCCTCAAAGACACGATGCAGGTCGCCGCTTTCGCGCGGAACACGTTCTCGCTCGGCCTTGCCGCGATGGCGGTGAACGAAGGCTTGCCGCAGTACGTCGTCGATCAGGTGCAGCGACGCATCCCGCTCGCCGGCAAGACCGTCGGCATCCTCGGCATGGCGTTCAAGCCCGGCAGCGACGATGGCCGCGCCTCACTCAGCTACAAGCTGCGCAAGCTGCTCGACGCAGCGGGCGCGACCGTGCTGTGCACTGACCCGTACGTCGCAGACGACGGGCTCGTGCCGCTCGATCGCGTCCTTCGCGACGCCGAGGTCCTGTTCGTCGGCGTGCCGCACCCCGTGTATCGCTCGCTCGACCTCCGTGGTCGTGAGCTCATCGATGTCTGGGGAGCCCTCGCGCCCGAGATCCGCGTCTAGACTTCGCGCGCGTGAAGGTCCTTGTCACCGGCGCGAAAGGCTTCATCGCGGGCTACGTCATCGAAGATCTGCTCGCGCACGGCCACCATGTCGTCGGGATCGATAACCACAGCAAGTACGGCCCGCTCCGAAAGTCGTACGACGAGCATCCGCGCTACCGCTTCGTGGAAGGGGACGCCAAGGACGCGACGCTCCTCACCGAGCTGGCCGCGGACTGCGACCAGGTGCTGGCCGCGGCCGCAATGATCGGTGGGATCGCCTACTTCCACGCGCGGGCGTACGACCTCATCGCCGAGAACGAGCGGATCCTCGCGTCCACGTTCGACGCGGCCATTGCTGCGCGGGCGCGCGGCCGGCTCGAGCGCATCGTCGTGCTATCAAGCTCGATGGTGTACGAGAACGCGACGGTGTTCCCCACCCCAGAGTCAGTCGCGCAGACGAGCCCGCCGCCGTTCTCGACGTATGGGTTCCAGAAGCTCGCGAGCGAGTACTTCGCGCGAGGGGCGTGGGAGCAGTACCAGCTGCCGTTCACGATCCTGCGGCCCTTCAACTGCGTGGGCATCGGCGAGCGTCGCGCGGTGCTGCCGAGCGACGCCCAGCCGGGCAACGTCACGCAGGCGACGTCGCACGTCGTGCCCGATCTGATCGCGAAGGTGCTCGCGGGACAGGACCCGCTGCACGTGCTCGGCGATGGCAAGCAGGTTCGTCACTACACCTACGGGGGCGACCTCGCGATCGGGATCCGTCTCGCGATGGGGTCGCCGCGCGCCGTGAACGAGACGTTCAACCTCGCCACCGCGACGCCGACCACGGTCGAAGAGGTCGCCGCGATCATCTGGCGCAAGATCCATCCAGACCGGCCGCTGCGGATCGTCCACG
>Ga0066683_10000431_pt1 | contig 13175 bp, 12 predicted proteins | sample GraSoiAngelo_132_FD_62296 | JGI IMG/M metagenome (GOLD analysis project Ga0066683, IMG submission 62296) | Grasslands soil microbial communities from the Angelo Coastal Reserve, California, USA - 14_0929_02_40cm | ecosystem: Environmental > Terrestrial > Soil > Grasslands | place: USA... | reverse complement strand
GCGGTGTAGCGCGCGGTCGCGACCGCGCGCGTGGTCGCGGCGCTGGGCGGCCTCGCGGAGACGAGTACCGCGATCGTCCCGAAGAGCAGCACTCCGCTGACGGCGATGACGAGCCGCATATACTCGGAAACGCTAACGCGCCACCTTTAAGGACCGGTCCTGCGAGGCCGGGAAGGAGTGCGAGAACGACCACGCTGCTCGGTGCCGACGACGTGCGTCGCACCGTCAACCGGATCGCGCACGAGATCGTCGAGCGCGAGCGCGACCTCTCCTCCCTCGCCATCGTTGGCATTCGCGCGCGCGGGGATGCGCTTGCGAAAAGGCTGCGCGACGCGATCCGGGCGAACGAGGGTGTCGAGGTACCGCTCGGTGCTCTGGACATCACGCTGTACCGCGACGACCTCACGCGCGTCGGCTACGCGCCCGTCGTCCGCGAGACCGCGATCGACTTCACCGTCGACGACCGCGTCGTCGTGCTGGTCGACGACGTCCTCTTCACCGGCCGCACGGTGCGCGCGGCGATGGATGCGCTCGTCGACTACGGGCGGCCGCGGGCGATCCGCCTCGCGGTGCTCGTCGACCGCGGTCATCGCGAGCTGCCGATCCGCGCCGACTTCGTGGGCAAGAACGTCCCGACGTCGCTCGGCGTCGACGTGCGGGTCCGGCTCGTGGAGTCCGACGGCCGCGACGAGGTCGAGGTCGTCGAGATGGCGCGCGTATGAAAGTGACGTGGAGCCGCCGCCACGTCCTCGAGACCGACGACTGGTCACGCGAGGAGATCGAGCACGTCCTCGATACCGCGAACGGGATGCTCGAGGTCCTCTCGCGGCCGATCCGCCGCGCGCCGCCGCTCCGCGGCCGCACGGTGATCCTCTTCTTCGCCGAAGCCTCGACACGCACGCGCGTCTCCTTCGAGCTCGCGGCGAAGGCGCTCTCGGCCGACGTCGTGAACATCACGGCGACGGGCTCTTCGGTCGAGAAGGGCGAATCGCTCCTCGACACCGCGCGCACGCTCGAGGCCCTCGGCGGTGATGTCCTCGTCATACGGCACGGGTCGTCGGGGGCGCCGTATTTCGTCGCGCAGCGCGTCGGCGCGGCCGTGATCAATGCGGGCGACGGCGCTCACGCACATCCGACCCAGGGCCTGCTCGACGCGTACACGCTGCGCGCGAAGCTCGGGGATCTCGCGGGGAAGCGGATCGTCGTCGTCGGCGACGTCCTCCACAGCCGCGTCGCGCGCAGCGACATCAACGCGCTCGTCCCGCTCGGCGCCCGCGTCACGCTGTCCGGCCCGCCCACTCTCCTGCCGGCGGCGTGGCGGTGCGGCGATCTCCCGAGCGGGGTCGGCTACGAGCCCGACGTCGATCGGGCGCTCGACGGCGCCGATGGCGTCATCGCCCTCCGGCTCCAGCGCGAGCGCCAGGAGGCCGGGCTGCTCCCCTCGATCCGCGAGTACGCGCGGACCTGGGGCCTCACGGAGCCGCGCGTCGCGACCATGCGCCCGGGCGCGCCGGTGATGCACCCCGGACCGATGAACGAGGGCGTCGAGATCGACGCGGCCGTCGCGCACGGTGCTCGCTCGCTCATCGAGGAGCAGGTGACCAACGGTGTCGCGGTCCGGATGGCCCTGCTGTATCTCCTCATCGCAGGGGGAGAACCCCGTCTCATCGTGGGGGCGGAACCCCCCACATCCATCGCAGGGGGAGAACCCCCTGCAACCCCCCTGCCTACGGGGGTCGTATGACAACCTTCGACCGGCGCGCGCTCGAGGCCGCGGGCTACCTGGTCGTCCCTGGGTTCATCGACCTCCACGTCCACCTGCGCGAACCTGGCTTCGAGGATTCGGAGACCATCGCGAGCGGCGCGCGCGCGGCGCTTCGCGGCGGGTTCACGACGGTCTGCGCGATGCCGAACACCGAGCCCGCGATCGACTCGCCGGGCCTCATCGCCGAGCTGGTCGCTCGGGCGAAAGCGGCGAATGCCGCCCGCGTGCTCCCGGTCGCGACGATCACCCGGGGCCGCAAAGGAAAGGAGCTCGCGGATCTCGTCGAGCTCGCGGCGGCGGGAGCGGTCGCCTTCTCGGACGACGGCTCTCCGGTCGACGACGCGCGTCTCTTCCGCAGCGCGCTCGAGTACGCGCGCGCCGCCGATCGGCCGGTCCTCGAGCACCCGCAGGACCTCGCGCTCTCGGCGCGGGGCGTCATGCACGAGGGGCGCGTCTCCGCGGACCTCGGCCTGCCGGGGATCCCCGCGGCCGCGGAGGAGGCCGCGATCGCCCGCGATCTCGCGCTCGCGAAGCTCAGCGGCGCCCGCCTGCACCTGCAGCACGTGTCGACAGCGCGCTCGGTCGAGCTCGTCCGGCGAGCGAAAGCCGACGGCCTCGCCGTGACATGCGAGGTCACGCCGCACCACCTCGCGCTCACCGACGCTTGGGTCGCGGGTGACCGGACCGTCGCGTGGGAGGGCCGACCGTCGCCGCGGGCCACGCCGTTCGACGCGTCGACGAAGGTGAACCCGCCGCTGCGGACCGAAGGCGACGTTCGCGCGCTCTGGGACGCGCTCGCCGACGGGACGATCGACGCGATCGCCACCGACCACGCGCCGCACGCGTCGGTGAAGAAGGACGTCGAGTACGACCTGGCGGCGTTCGGCATCTCGGGTCTCGAGACCGCGCTCCCGCTCCTGCTCGGCGGCGTCGACGCAGGCTGGGCGGCGCTCGACACCGTCATCGCCGCGCTCACGACGGGGCCGGCGCGCGTGCTCGGGATCGACGTCCCGGACGACGATTGGACCGTCGTCGACCGTGCCGCGACCTGGATCGTCACCGCGGCGGGGCTGGCCTCGAAGGGAAAGAACACGCCGCTCCTGGGGAGGGAGCTGCGTGGTCGTGTGGTCATGAGCGTCGTGGGCGGCGACGTTCGCTACGAAGGAGACCTTCGTGCAGCGCCGCTCGCCGTCCGCTGACCGTAGCGTCTCATCGCGGGGGCGGTCCCCCGCACCCCCTGGGTACCTCGCGCCGATAGACAGCCGGCAGCAGTTGCATCTTTATGCATCGTTAACGTATAGTTATGCACCGATGACCAGGGCGGCGGTCCTCGGGCTGGAAGACGGCTCGGCGTGGTGGGGCGAGGCGTTCGGGGACGCGCAGCCGGCGTCGGGCGAGGTCGTCTTCAACACCGCGATGACCGGCTACCAGGAGATCGCGACGGACGCCTCGTACAACGGTCAGATCGTCGTCCTCACGTATCCCCTCATCGGCAGCTACGGGACGTTCGATCGTGCCGCGGAATCGCGGCGCCCGTGGGTCGAGGCGCTCGTCGTCCGCGAGCTGGTCCCGACATGCCGTGAGCGCACGACCGACCTCGACGCGTACCTGCGCGCGTACGGCGTGCCGGGGCTTGCCGGCATCGACACGCGCGCGCTCGTGCGACGCCTGCGCGCGAAGGGGACGCTGCGTGGCGCGATCCTGCAGGTGGCGCCCGAGCGATCCGGCGACGCGAGCGTCGCGCGGGAGGCGGTCGCGAAGGCGCGGGCGACGGCACCGCTCGCCGCGAAGCCCCTCGTCGTCGAGTCGACCGGGATCGCGCGCCAGGTCGGAAGCGGCGCGAAGATCGCGCTCCTGGACACGGGCGTCAAGGAGAACCAGATCCGCTGCCTCGTAAAAAGCGGCGCGACGGTGAAGGCGTTTCCCGCGACCGCTACGGCCCGGGAGATCCTCGAGTGGTCGCCCGACGGCATCGTGATCTCGAACGGCCCGGGCGACCCCGCGGCGATCCCGCAGATCGCCGCGTCGACGCGCACGCTGCTGGACGCAGCCTTCTCGCGCGCGTCCGGCCGCCCGCTGCCGATCCTTGGCATCTGCCTCGGCCACCAGCTCGTCGGCCGCGCGATCGGCGCGACGACGTCACGGTTGCCGTTCGGCCATCACGGCGCGAACCATCCCGTGCAGGACCTGCGCAGCGGCCGCGTCGTGATCACGAGCCAGAACCACGAATTCCAGGTCGACGAGGCCTCCGTCCCGGCCGGCTCGGGTTTCGTCGTGAGCGCGCGGAACCTGAACGATGGATCGGTCGAAGGCCTCGCACACCAGACGCTGCCGATCCGCACGTACCAGTACCACCCCGAGGGTGCCCCGGGTCCTCGCGACAACGAGCCGGTCTTCGACGCCTTCCTGTCCGACGTGCGCGTGGCCGTCGCGGCCCGCGGATGACGCGCCATGAGTACACGCTCGTCGACGTCTTCACGGAGCGGCGGTTCGGTGGCAACCAGCTCGCCGTCTTTCGCGATGGACAGGGCATCGCCGACGCGGACATGCAGGCGATCGCGAAGGAGCTGATGATCTCGGAGACGACGTTCGTCCTTCCGCGCGAGAAGGATGGCGACCACAGAGTGCGGATCTTCACCCCCGGGCGCGAGCTCCAGTTCGCCGGTCATCCGACGGTCGGAACCACCTGGGTCCTGAGCGGCGGCCGCGACGGCACGCTCCGGTTGGAGCTCGGCGTCGGCACGCTCTCGGTCCGCGTGAGTGGCGGCTTCGTCGAGATGGACCAGCCGCTGCCGCAGTTCGGCGCAGGACTTCCCACCGAGCCGCTCCGTCCCAAGGTTCGCGCCGCGATCGGCGACGTGCTCGATCTGAGATCGACGGCGCCGTACCAGGTCGTCTCGTGCGGGAACGCATTCCTTTTTGTGTCGGTCGCCGGGCTGCGCGGGATGCGGGAGCTGCGCGTGGATCCGAGCGCTCTGGCCGTGGTCCTGGGCGACGTCGGTGCGATGGGGATCTTCGTCTGGACGACCGAGACCGAGCGGCCGGGATCGGCCGTGCACGGCCGGATGTTCCCGACGGGCGTGGGCATCGCCGAGGATCCGGCGACGGGCAGCGCGGCCGGTCCTCTCGCCGCGTACCTGGTGCGCCATGGCCTCGCGAAGACAGGCGAGCGGTTCGTCATCGAACAGGGCTTCGAGATCGGCCGGCCGTCGTTGCTCTACGCGCGCATCGACGGCTCCGCCGAGCGGATCACGGCCGTCCATGTCGGCGGCAACGTCATCCCGGTCGGGGGCGGCTGGTTCGACCTGTGAAAGTCCTGATCATCGGCTCCGGACCGATCCTCATCGGGCAGGCTGCGGAATTCGACTACGCCGGGACGCAGGCCTGCCGCGCCTTGCGCGAGGAGGGCGTCGAGACCGTCCTCGTGAACTCGAACCCGGCGACGATCATGACCGACCCCGGCGTCGCCGACGTCACGTACCTCGAGCCGCTCACGGTCGAGGTGCTCGAGCGGGTCATCGCGAAGGAGCGGCCCGGCGGTCTCCTCGCGACGCTCGGGGGCCAGACCGGCCTCAACCTCGCTGTCGCGCTCGCCGAGGCCGGGGTGCTCGAGCGCCACGGCGTGCGGCTTCTCGGCACGCCGCTCTCCGCGATCCAGCACGCCGAGGACCGCGAGGCGTTCAAGCAGCTTCTCCTTTCGATCGGCGAGCCGGTCCCGGAGTCGCGGACGGTCACGGCGGTCGACGACGCGATCGCGCTCGCCGGCGAGATCGGTTACCCGCTCGTCGTCCGTCCCGCGTTCACGCTCGGTGGCACGGGCGGGGGCATGGCCCATGACGAAGTCGCGCTGCGCGAGCGCGTCGCGCGCGGCATCGCCGCGTCGCCGATCGGCCAGGTCCTCGTCGAGCGATCGCTCCTCGGCTGGAAGGAGATCGAGTACGAGGTCATGCGCGACGGCGGCGATACGTGCATCACCGTCTGCAACATGGAAAACGTCGACCCGATGGGCGTCCACACCGGCGACTCCATCGTCGTCGCGCCGTCGCAGACCCTGACCGACAAGGAATACCAGATGCTCCGCAGCGCGGCGCTGCGGATCATCCGCGCGCTCGGCATCGAGGGCGGCTGCAACGTCCAGTTCGCGCTCCATCCCGATCGCGCGCCGAGCGACGATCCCGAGGCGCAGATGCCGTACTACGTCATCGAGGTGAACCCGCGCGTGTCGCGCTCGTCGGCGCTCGCGTCGAAGGCGACCGGCTATCCGATCGCGCGCGTCGCCGCGAAGATCGCCATCGGCAAGCGGCTGCACGAGATCCCGAACGCCGTCACGAAGCGGACCTCGGCGGCCTTCGAGCCGGCCCTCGACTACGTCGTCGTGAAGATCCCGCGCTGGCCGTTCGACAAGTTCGCCGCCGCGGACCGCACGCTCGGGACGCAGATGAAAGCGACCGGCGAGGTCATGGCCATCGACCGCTCGTTCGAGGCCGCGCTACAGAAGGCGCTCCGCTCCCTCGAGGTGAAAGGCCAGGGCGTGCTCTGGGAGGACCGGACCTGGGTCGACGTCGTCGCGCCGGACACGTTCGTCGACCGCTTCCTCTCGGGCGCGCCTACCGACGATCGGCTGTGGCGCCTTCTGGCGGCGCTCCGTCGCGGCGCCTCGGTCGAGCGCATCCACGAGCGAACGCACATCGATCGCTGGTTCCTGCGGAAGATGGCCGCGCTGGTCCGCTTCGCCGAGGGCGAGCTGCAAGGCCGGACGCCGACGCCCGCGCTGCTTGGCCACGCGAAGCGTCTCGGCTTCGCGGATGCCGACATCGCGACGCTGACCGGGATGCTCGCGACGGACATCCGCCGGCTTCGCGCCCAGTGGGGGATCGCTCCCGTCTACAAGATGGTCGACACGTGCGCCGCCGAGTTCGAGGCGGTGACGCCGTACTTCTATTCGACGTACGAGCAGGAGAACGAGGCCGAGCCCCTCGCCGGAGAGAAGGTCCTCATCCTGGGCTCCGGGCCCATCCGCATCGGACAGGGGATCGAGTTCGATTGCTGCTGCGTCCAGTCGGCGGGTGCGCTCCAGGAGCGTGGCGTCGCGCCGATCATGGTGAACAGCAATCCCGAGACCGTGTCCACGGATTTCGACGCATCCGCGCGGCTCTACTTCGAGCCCCTCGACGAGGAGTCGATCGCCAGCGTCATCGCGAACGAGCGCGCGGGGGAGCCGGAGGGGGCGAAGCCCCTTCCGACCGTCGTTCAATTCGGCGGGCAGACCGCGCTCAACCTCGCCGACCGCATCGCCGGCATCGGTGGAGAGATCGCCGGCACCAGCGCGGACGCGATCGCGCTCGCCGAGGATCGCCGCCGCTTCCACGACTTCGCCGACGCGCTCGGCATCCCCCAGCCGCCCGGCGGGACCGCGGAGTCGCTCGCCGAGGCGCTCGCCGTCGCGGGCGAGGTCGGCTATCCGGTGCTCGTGCGCCCCTCGTACGTGCTCGGCGGCCGGGGCATGGAGATCGCGTACAGCGCCGAGGATCTCGAGCGCTACTTCCACTCTGCGCTCGAGGCGGGAACCGGCCGGGTTCTCGTCGACAAGTACCTGCGCGGCAAGGAGGTGGAGGTCGACGCCGTGAGCGACGGCCGCGACACGCTCGTCGCCGGGATCATGGAGCACATCGAGCGCGCTGGGGTCCACTCGGGCGACAGCTACGCGGTGTATCCCGCCCAGAATCTCCTGCCCGCGGAGCGCGCGGAGATCGTGGCCCTCACGCGTCGCATCGCCGAGGCGCTGCCGGTGAAGGGACTGCTCAACATCCAATTCATCGTTCAGTCGGGGGGCTCGGCCCCCCGGCCCCCGACAGACGAGACCCTGGTCTACGTGCTCGAGGTCAACCCCCGGGCGAGCCGCACCGTCCCGTTCCTCACGAAGGTGAGCGGCGTGCCGCTCGTGCGCCTCGCCGTGGCGATCGCCCTCGGCTCCACGCTCGCCGCCGAGGGCTACGCGCGCCCGGACGGCATCGCTCCGGAGCCCGAGCTCGTCGCGCTGAAGGCGCCGGTGTTCTCGATGGCGAAGCTCCTCGACGTCGATACGTACCTCGGCCCTGAGATGAAGAGCACGGGGGAGGTCATGGGGGTCGATCGGGCGTTCGCGCCCGCGCTCTGGAAGTCGCTCGTCGCGGCCGGCCTGGCGCCGGCGTCGAGCGGGAAGGTCCTCGTCACGGTCGCCGACAAGGACAAGCAGGAGGTCGTCCCGATCATCGAGGGCTTCCACTGGCTCGGTTACGAGCTCGTCGCGACGAGCGGCACGGCCGCGCTCACCCGCTCGCTCGGGATCGAGGTCTCCGAGATCGGCAAGCTCGGCGAGGGCGACCAGTCGATCCTGCGGCTCATCCGCTCGGGCGAGTGCGCGGCGGTCATCAACACGCCGACCCTCGGCAAGACCGTCGACCGCGACGGCTTCCTCATCCGGCGCGCCGCCGTCGAGGCGCGGGTCCCCTGCCTCACCTCGCTGGACACCGCGCTCGCGGTCGTGACCGCGCTCCGCGCGAGCGGTGTCACGCATACGGTCGCGCCGCTCGCCGAGTATCGCGCCGCGCCCGCGCTCGCCGCCGCGGACTGATGCGGCCGGCCGTCCCGGTCGCGCTCGTCGTCGCCGCGTCGCTGCTCGGCGACACGTTCCTCTACACGGTCCTGCCCGTGAGCGCGGCGCGACTCGGGGTCGCGCCGCTCATGGTCGGGATCGTCCTGTCGGTGAATCGCTGGGTGCGGCTCTTCACCAACCCGCTCGCCGCCCGGCTGTACGCGCGCTGGCCCGCCGGCCGGCTCGTCCTCGTGGCCATCGTCGTCTCGGCCGCGTCGACCGCGCTCTACGTAGAGCCGGCGTGGGTCCTCGTGTTCCTCGGGGCGCGGTGCGTCTGGGGATTCGCCTTCTCGCTCCTCCGGCTCGGCTCGATCGTGTCCGCCGTCGATGAGGCCGGCGAGGGTGCGGGCCGCCGGCTCGGCGAGACGCGCGCGATCTGGGGCGTCGGCTATCTCGCCGGGGCGCTGTACGCACCGCTGGCGGTCGAGGCGGTCGGCTGGGAGCTCGCGGTCGCCGGCGCGGCCGTCCTCACGCTCGTCGCCGGGATCGGCCCGGCCGTCGTCGCCGCGCCCTGGCGGCGGACCGTCGCGATCGAGGTCGGCGACGTGCGTATCAGGCTCCGGGACGCGAGGCTCGTGCTCCTGCTCGTGATCGGCGCGGCGCAGCTGGCCGTGAGCGCGGGCATCCAGGGCGTCGCGGGAGGCCTGCGCATCGCCGAGCTCTTTCCGGCGGGCGCCGGCGTGCTCGGCGTCGTCATCCCCGCGACCTTCATCGCGGGCGCGTTCGTGCTCACGCAGCGCGTCGCGCAGGTCGTCTGGCAGCCGTTCGCCGGTCGCTTCGCCGATCGCGCCATCGACGCGACGTTCTTCGCGGCCGCCATCGTCGTCGCCGCGGGAGTCGGTGCGCTGACGCTCCCGCTCGACGCGGTGACGTTCGTCGTCGCCGGCGGCGCCGCGTACTTCGCCGGGCTGAACGGGGCGATCGTCGCCGAGCTCGCGGTCGCGCGGCTCGCCTCGAGCGCCGATCGCCCGCGCGTGCTCGCGGCATTCCACACGGCACAGGACGCCGGCGCCGCGGCGGGCGCGTTCGCGGGTGGCGCGCTCGCCGCGCTCGGGACTGGCGTCGCGCTCGGCGTCGGCGTCGCGCTGGTGGTCTTGACCATCCCCGCGTGGGCGCTCGCGCGTCGCGCCCAGGCGCGCGTTACGGTGGCGGCGTGACCAGGAAACGTACCGGTCAGCCCTGGATGAGCGCCGATGCGTACGGCCGCACGCTCACGGGACTGACCGTGAACCTCATCGTCCGGGACGTCGCGAAGAGCGTGCCGTTCTACACCGACGTTCTCGGGTTTCGCGCGCAGTACTCGGACGTCGACTTCGCCGCGCTCGAACGTGACGGCGTGCGGCTCCAGCTGCACGCCGACCACGCGTACGACGGGATGCCCTGGGCGTCACGGCTGGGCCAGACCGGCAAGCGGGGTCTCGGCGCCGAGATCCGGATCTTCGGGATCGACCCCGACGCCGCGGAGCGCCGCGCGCGCGAGCGCGGCGACCTGGTCCTCGTCGCGACGAAGGATTGGCCGCACGGGTGGCGCGACTGCATCCTCGAAGATCCCGACGGGTACACCTTCGCGGTAGGGGTGCCGCTGCCCGGCTGACGCGAGGCGGCTACTTCCGTTCGACTCACGGGTCAGCCCGACGATCCGCACCAGCCTCGCCCGGCCATGATCGTCTCGGCGGACGTTCGAAACAGGCTCGCCGATGATGTCATGGTCGTGCCGATCTTCTCTCGAGGAGCCGCTGGACCGACGCACGTGCGCCTTATTCGCGGCGCGGGTGGGATCAAGCGAGACAGCATCCTCTTCTGCGAAGAGCTGACGACGCTGGATCGGGACCTCCTGACCCATGGGCCCTTGGGCGCGCCGGTCGACGCACACGTGCTCGCCGCTGTTATTCGAGCGGTCCGGCGTGCACTTGGCGAAACGGTGCCCGGCACGATCGACGGTGCGTGACGTGCTCGATCTTCATATCGCTCTGTGCGCCTACTCTGACGGACGAGATGCCCACCGGCAGGCGCCGCGCGAAGGTCAGCGAAGCCGAGCGGCTGCGGCGCGAGCGTCAGCAGAAGGCCGCGAGCCGGCCGATCGGCGAGGAGACCGCGCAGGAGGCGGAGCGACGCCGCTGGCGCGAGGCCCGCGACGCGTCGGCGCGACGCCGGTTCGGACGCTGAGCCTGAGCGGGTCGCCGTGATCATCCAGCAGGGCGCGGTGACCGCGAGCGCCCGCATCGGCGACCTCGGCACCGTGCTCGGCGTCAGCGCGCCGGGGATCGCGGCGCAGGCGCGCGCCGGGCAATTCGTGCACGTTCGGCCAGGCACGTCGTTCGAGCCGCTCCTCCGCCGCCCGTACTCCTTCAACCGGATCCGGCGCCAGGAGGGCGAGATCGAGCTCATCGTGAGACCGCTCGGGCCGGGCGGCGAGTGGATCGCGTCGCGCCGGCCGGGCGACCTCCTCGATCTCCTCGGGCCGCTCGGCACGGCCTTCGTCATCCACCGCTCCGCGCGCAACCTGCTCCTCGTCGCCGGCGGGACCGGCATCGCGCCGATGCGCGTCCTCGCGGAGCAGGAGGCTTCCCGCCGCAACGTGACGCTCCTCATGGGTGGACGGTCCGTCGCGTACCTCTGGCCGTCGGATCGTCTGCCGCCGAGCGTCGAGTACGTGACGACGACCGAGGACGGCTCCTTTGGGATCGGCGGCCGCGTCACCGAGGCCCTGCCCGAGCTCCTGCGCTGGGCCGACCAGCTCTGCGCCTGCGGCCCCTGGCCGATGCTCGCGGCGATCGGGCGCATGCGCGAGGAGGCAGAGCGCGCACCCGCGGCGCCAGGACGCGCAGCACTCCTCGAAGCGCAGATCGCCGTCGAGCAGCACATGGGCTGCGCGATGGGCGTGTGCCGAGCGTGCGTCGTGGTCACCTCGCAGGGGAACGCGCGGGTCTGCCGCGAGGGGCCGGTGTTCCCGCTCGGTGACGTCGCGTTCGCGGAGGGTGAGCCCGCGACCGTCGGGCTGGTGTCCTGATGCCCTGGCGCCGCCCGCGCAAGAAGGTCGAGCGTCCGATCGAGGTCACGCGGTCCATCGAGGAGTCGCTCGAGGACGCCGCGGCTGGCGAGGAAGAGGAAGACAGCGTCGACCTCGCCGGACTCGACGACGCGACGATCGTCGAGGCCGCGACAGGTGAGCCCGAGCCCGAGCGCGGTGCGAGCGACCTCGCGCTGAAGCTCCGCGAGACGCTCGCCCGCGAGCCCGCGCCCGCACGCGCGCGGCCGCGGGCGACGACCTACCCCGAGAGCGGCGTCGACCTCGCGGTCGACGCGGCGCGCGGCCTTCGTCTGCGGAATCCGGTCCTCACCGCCTCGGGCACCTTCGGCCAGGGCATCGAATACGCGGAGCTCATCGACGTCGCGCGCCTCGGCGCGATCGTGAACAAGGGGACCACGCCGAACATGCGCCCCGGCAATCCGCAGTACCGGATCGCGGAGACGCCCTCGGGGATCCTGAACTCGATCGGCCTCGAGAACCCGGGCGCGGTCGAGGTCGCGCGCAGGTACGGCGTGCAGTGGGCCGCGCTCGGCGTACCGGTGATCGTGAACGTCGCCGGCTACAGCGTGGAGGACTACGTCTACGTCGTCAGCGAGATGGCGGGCACGCCCGGGGTCGTCGCGTACGAGCTCAACGTCTCATGCCCGAACGTGAAAGACGGGATGATCTTCGGCTCCGATCCCAGCCTCGCGGCCGAGCTCACCCGCGCGGTGAAGGCCGAGACGGACCTGCCGGTCATCGTGAAGCTGACGCCGAACGCGCCGGACGTGGTCGCGGTCGCGCGGGCGTGCGAGGAGGCGGGAGCGGACGGCGTCACCGCGATCAACACGGTGCTCGGCATGCGCATCGACACGCGGCGCCGCCGTCCGATCCTCGGGACCGGGAGCGGCGGGCTCAGCGGCCCGGCGATCCGGCCGATCGCCGTCCACATCACCTATCAGGTGGCGCAGGCGGTCGGCATACCGATCATGGGGGCGGGTGGCGTGACCAGCGCGGAGGACGCGCTCGAGTTCCTCATGGCCGGCGCCTCCGCCGTGCAGGTCGGGACGGCGACGTTCGCCGACCCGCTCGTGCCGCTCAAGGTGATCGAGGGCCTCGCCGCGTACGTGCGCGAGCACGGCCTGCGCTCGATCCGCGAGATCGTGGGGACCGCGCTTCCGAGGATGGAGGAGTGAGCCGGCGGCGCCCCGGCCGTCCAATGTGACGACCCGGTAACGGCGAGCCTGCGATGCTCCCACGTCGACCCATCCCGGCCCCCTTGTTGCATGGCTACGCATCTTCATCCCGGGGAGCAAGTGCAAATGAGTAGGCTGGCGGCCGAGCAAGAGGAGCGCGCCGAGGTCGCGAAGGCGGCGCCGGCCCGTCGGCGCGTGCTCGTCGTCGACGACGAGGACGACATTCGGCTGTTGCTGGAAAAGGAGCTCGGGAACGCGGGCTTCGAAGTCGTCGCGGCGGTCGACGGGCTTCACGCCCTCCGCCTGGCCATCGCCGCGCGCCCTGACGTGCTGGTCGTCGATCTCGCGCTTCCGTACATGAACGGCGCCGAGTTCCTCCAGCGATGGCGCCAGCGCGTGGGCACCCACGACGCGCCGGTCGTCGTCATCAGCGCGCACGCCGACCTTATCGAGGCCGCGCAGGATGTGCGGCCCGACGCGATCTTCCGCAAGCCCTTCGACGTGAACGCGCTCATTGCCGCGGTGACGGAGTACGCGCGCCACAGCGAGCCTCGCTAGCCCGCCTCCGGG
>Ga0066683_10000425_pt1 | contig 13200 bp, 7 predicted proteins | sample GraSoiAngelo_132_FD_62296 | JGI IMG/M metagenome (GOLD analysis project Ga0066683, IMG submission 62296) | Grasslands soil microbial communities from the Angelo Coastal Reserve, California, USA - 14_0929_02_40cm | ecosystem: Environmental > Terrestrial > Soil > Grasslands | place: USA... | reverse complement strand
CTTGATCAGCCCAAGCGACAGAATCTATGATCAAGTCTGCGGATCAGAAACGTGCTTCCATGAGAGATCGACGGAGATACTTTTACTGGATTTTGCTTCTGGCGCTCCCGGCCTTCGCGGCGGACGCCGGCATTTTGGGAAAGCCTTACACGACGTGGACGCTGGAAGAAGCCGTCGAAGTTCTGAATCAATCTCCGTGGGCCAGGCAAGAGACTTTCACCCGTGTAATAGGGGGGATCGGCAGCGGTATTCTCGGAGAAAAGGAAATCTACAGCACGTTCTTTGTGCGCTTCCTCTCGGCGCGACCGGTCCGGCAGGCCTACGCGCGAGTCAAGCAGATTAAGGCGGGCTACGACCAGATGGACAGAGCCGCCAAACGAAAATTCGATGCCGCCCTGAACCCCGGTCTCAAGATGGATGTAAGCAACTGGATCGTCGTCGCCGTGAGCTTTCGATCCAATGACCCCAGTCTCGAGCTTCAAATAACGCAGTTCCTCCAGGGCCAGACTACGGAGACGATGAAAGCCAGGGCCTTCATCTCCACGCCCCGATTCCACCAGGTCAAGCTCTCCGCATATTTCGCCCCGCAGGATGATGTCGTAGGCGCGAAGTTTGTTTTTCCACGCAGGATCCAGGGCGTTCCTGTAGTTATCCCGGAAGATCAGGTCGTCAGCTTCGAGCTCGACGTCCCTTCGTTTGAACAAGATCTGAGAGCCAACTTCTTCGTCACCAGGATGGTGGTCAAGGGCGAGCCGCTATTATGAATGGCTGCACGACCGCATTGCGCGGCCTGCTTCTATTCTCCTTGTTTCCCGGGGTCCCGCTCGTTTGCGAAGCAGCCACCTTGAGCGGCAACGCTCAGGACGCCCAAGGCAAGCCGGTCGCGTCGCTGATAGTTTTCATCGTGGACCGGCAAACCAACAACAGGATCCCTGTAGCCACAAACCAAAAGGGAAACTTCACGGCAGAGCTTCCCAAGGGTCACTATGTCGTTTACGCCGAGCAAGAGAACAGGACCACGTTCCTCGTCTTCCTGTCGCTCGACAGCAAAGAGCGGCGTCACTTGCGGATCCAGGTGACCGAGAAGGGCGTCCGGGCGATGGAGCTTACCGCGCCCCGGGAAGAAACCGGCGCCCCCGATCCGCCGATCGAGGCAGATCCATCGCTGGCGACAATTCGAGATTACAGGGTTCAGGAAACCGAGCCTGCCCGGACGAACGTTCCCGGACCTCGCTCCATTGCGGAGATCGTCAATCCCTTTTCGGCCAAGAGAATCGGCCGCTTCCACGGCTCTCTCTACGAGTTCCTCCGCAACGACAACTTCGATGCGCGCAACTTCTTCGACCCGGTCGGGGAGCCTCTGCCCGAGTACAAGAGAAACCAGTTCGGCGTCACCTTCGGCGCGCTGCTAAGCAGCAAGTTGAACCTGCTGGGCACCTACGAGGGCCTCCGAATCATCCAGGGATCCACGCTTGTGTCGCATGTGCCGGACCCTGCCATGAAGCGCGGCGACTTTAGCGCTCTGGCAACACAACTGCGGGACCCGGTCAGCGGTCTGCCTCTGGAAGCCAACCGGATTCCGGAATCCAGAATCCATCCGGTGGCAAAGCGTCTTCTCCCCCTCATACCGGATCCTAACCAGCCGGACCCGGATCGGAACTACGTGAACAACAAACCTGTCGTTCGCAATCGAGACTCCTTCTCCTTGAGGTTCGATTCCCAACTCAGCGACGCGTCCAAGATTTTTGTCCGCTACGAGCTTTCCGATGCCGACGACTCCTCGGCTAACTTCCTGCCGGCCTTTGGATCCATCCGGAAAGGACGGGATCAAGCGGCCTCGGTCTCGTTTACGCGCAAGCTGACCAACCGGCTTCTAGGCTCGTTGCGACTCGATTTCAGCCGCAATGAAGATGTCCTTCGTTCTGTAAATGCAGGAAAGGCGGACCTCCTCGGCTCCCTGGGAATATCCGGTTTGTCGGTGGCAGACCCGCAGGACGAAGGCTACCCGGATTTCCGGTTTTCCGGTTACGCCTCCTTCGGAGATGCGGTCTTTCCTATTACCGGCGTGAACAACAGGATGTCCTGGGATGTCGCGCTGACCTATGCTCCAGAAGACCACTCGATCCGCATCGGCGGAGGGTTCGCGGCGCATCAGACCAACAACAACCGTTCGGACGGCCTGCGCAAGGGGAGATTCGCATTCGACGGCTACTACAGCGGCGATGCGTTTGCCGACTTTCTTTTCGGTTTTCCGGATACGGCTTCGAGGGGAGTGGGGTCGGACCGCGCCGACCTGAGGCGGAAGTCATGGTATCTGTTTGTCAGCGACGAGTGGAAGATCAGTCCGAACCTCAGCCTCAACACGGGGCTCAGCTACAACTACGCCTCCCCTTACAGGTCTGTGGGCAACAACGTTTCGGGCTTCTTTCCCCTTCTGTTTGAACCGCCCCTGGACGGGGAAATCGTTATCGCGGGAAGCGAGCGGGCCCACCAGTTGGGACTGAATGGCGCAGGGAAGGGCGGACTGGTCTTCCCTGACCGCAACGATTGGGGACCGAGCCTGGGTTTCGCCTATAGCCCCTTCGGCCGCAACCGCCTGGTGCTCCGAAGCTCGTACTCGACGTTTTATTCTCCCGTGGGTGCGGGATTCTTCGTGAATAATCTGGCACGCAATTTCCCTTTTTACTTTGTCGAGACCGCGCAGTCTTCCGTAGACAGAGCGGGGCTCAATTTGGCCACTCCCTTTGAATCGAATGTGGCCGCCGAACTGGGTGTGCGCGGGATTGATCCCCACCTTCGGACTCCTTACATTCAGAGCTGGCATCTCATCGCGCAGAACGAGTCATTCCAGCATTGGAATTTTTCGGCTTCTTACCAGGGGAGCAAGGGGACTCACATTGCGCAGACCCTCGCGGCTAATGTTCCGCTCCCGGGTCCCGGAGACATTCAGCCTCGCCGCCCCAATCCGAACTTCGGGCGTTTCGCAATCCTGACGGCCAGCGGTTCGTACACCGCCCACGCCTTGCGTCTGTCTGCCGAGCGGCGACTGGTGGAAGGTCTGGCATTGAAGTCGGAGTTCGCCTGGAACCGGACATTGAATGATCTTTACCGCAGCTTTCCCTCGAACCCGCGGAATCTCCGCGCCGAGCGCGGTCCGGCAGATTCCATCCCGGCAAGAGAGCTGTTCCTCAGTTACATCTTCGACCTGCCGTTTGGGAAAGACGGCAAGTTCAGTCGTGACTCGCCAGGGTGGGTGCAGAAAATCGCAGGAGGTTGGCGCCTCTCGGGCATTACGCGCGTCCAGACGGGCGCTCCCTACAATGTGCTGCTCCCAGGCGATCCCGGAAACGACGGCGTCGCCAGCGACCGGCCGGACCGGCTCGGTCCCGGCACGTTGGATCCGTCCAAGCGCAGCGTGAACCAATGGTTTGCGGTCTCAGATTTCGCTGCGCCCCAGGCCTACGCCTTCGGGAATTCGGGAAGAAACATACTCGCCGGGCCCAGGTATCATAACTGGGATGTGAGTGTCATCCGCCAGGCCCGGCTTTCGAATGGGCATTTGTTTGAGTTTCGACTCGAGCTCTTTAATGCCTTCAATCACGTCAACTTCGAACAACCGTATGCCGTCTTCGGGACTTCCCTCTTCGGCAAGATCTTCGGCGCCCGGAGAGCCCGGGAAATAGAAGTCGCCCTCCGCTACAGCTTTTGAGAATTCATTCCCTGCCGCCACGGATTTGCACTAACTGAAAAAAAGGCCACGAATTTCACGAATTACAAAAAAATAGGCTAGGACGAGGATCCCTATGTCAGGGCTTACAGCAACAACCCGCTCTTCATGACCTTTGTCAGTGCGGAAATTTTCCCTGGATTCCCACTCTCGGGGTACCCCGGCTCGTCCGGCTTCGTGTGTCCTTCTCTTGAGCCTGTGTAAGATACCGACACGAACCCCAGACTGGCACGGCTGTTGCAACGGATACTACAGATTGTCAAAACATTTGTAACTCAAGGCCGCTGTAGACAATCCTCCCACAACGCATCGGCTCCCATTGGAAAACGGAGGCATCAGATGAACCGACAGAAAGTTCTCACGATCGTAGCCTGCATCATACTCATTGCAGGTATCATCGTTAACGCACACTATGCTTCAGCAGACACGAGGAACAAGAAGACCGTTGTGACGACGAATCAACCCCTGCGCGTTCCCGGGGCTACCTTGCCCCCAGGGAAGTATGTTTTCAAACTGGTTGATTCTGTATCCGACCGGAACATCGTGCAGGTCTTGAACGAAGACGAAACGCAGATTCATGCAACGATCCTGGCTTTACCCAACCGTCGACTCAAACCCGCGGGGGACAATCAATTCGCGCTCTGGGAAACACCCAAGGGCTCCCCGCGGGCATTAAAGGCGTGGTTCTATCCGGGGGACACTTTCGGCCAAGAGTTCGTCTACTCAAAGAGCGAAACCGCCCAGATTGCCGCCCAGGTCAAGGAGGAGGCGCCCAGCATTTCCGATACGAAGATGAAGGAAGTCCCCAGCACCGCGGCCGAAACGGCTTCCGTTCAGCCGGTCAACGAGCCCTCCGCCCCAGAGAAGGATCCCGTCGAGTCCCCTGAGCCTGAAAGCGCTGCTATCCAGCCGAGCACGGATCCGGTTCAGAGCACGCTGGACACCGCACAACCGCCGGCAACGGTTCAAGAGTCTGCGACGACTCAAGAGTCTGCATCATTGCCTAAAACAGGCAGCCCCTATCCACTCTTGGGGCTCGTCGGTCTTCTGGCGTTGGGAGCGGCTTACAGTTTCCGCACACTGAGGAATTGGTCCTCCTAAAAGCTTCATGCGCGAGGGAGCGGAAAGCCGGCCCTGGCCCTGCTCCTTCGTCGCGGGCTGTGACCACACCGAGCTGTGCTGGAGACGACCTGGACCTACTTGGTGGCCGCCAAGCCCAGAGACTTTTTGGCCACATAGGGAGCAACGTCGTACGGCTGATGCGCAACGACTATGAAGATCCGAATTCATCTTAAGACGTGGCCGAAGGAAACTTTCCACGCAATTCTGCGGACAGCGGAACGTCTTTGCATGGTGATAGGCCTGGCGGCTCTAGCCGCTTATGGTGTCATGCTTGCCCATTCGAAGGTGTTCCAGATCTATGACAGGTGGACTTTCCGGGGAACTCTCAACGGCGAGAACAGTCCCGCGAAGGACATTCTAGAAATCCCTTCAGTTATAGGCCGGCTGGAAATCCCTGCAATTGATCTCTCCGTAATGGTCCTGCGAGGAACCAATGAATGGACGCTCAACCGGGCGGCAGGACACATAGAAGGAACGGCCCTCCCCTGGCAGCAGGGGAATTTTGCGATTGCCGGGCATCGGGACGGTATGTTCCGGCCACTGAAAGGAATATCCCGAAACGACCTTATCCGGCTGACCACGTTCAAGGGAACCTACCAGTATCGCGTGGACAAGATTCAGATTGTCGAGCCCACAGACATCAGGGTTCTGGCGCCTTCTCCAAAGCCGGAAATCACGCTTGTCACCTGTTACCCGTTCTACTTCATCGGGGATGCTCCAAAGCGTTTTGTCGTGACGGCACACCGGGTCGAAGAGAATGATTCAGAACCCCGAGCGACTTCCTTACCGGCGCTTCCACGATGAAAACCTGCGGCAATTCGCCTTCCCACGCGTTCAAACCGTTGGAAGAGCTGAAAAAAACGGCCACGAATTACATAGGACAGCATAGCCGCAGCCAAAAGTAAAATCACACGCCACTGCGCTCTTTGGAGTGCGGCAGCTTGCTGCCGCTTTGGTGCGGATGGAAATGTTCCATCGCCCTTAAAGCGCAAGCAAGCTTGCGCACTCCAAAGAAGACACGCAAAATCTTGTAAGGAAAACACGAACGAATTACACGAAAAAAACAGGCCAGCGCCGGACCCCCGATTTCGGGTTTGCGGATTAAATTCGTTTAATTCGTGAAATTCGTGGCAAGTTTTTCTCTGTCAATGTAGTCTCCAGGGTTCCTCCCGGTCAAACCGTCTCTTCTTTGCAAGGGACTCCTCTTGTGGCATACTCCGCTCACACATTTAGGGTTTCTATCCGGCAGGCGACGTCCAAGGAGGATTTTCTTGACGATTCCTGGTTACGAGCTCATCGAGGAGCTCACGCGTAATGACTGGCACGCTCTCCAGCGCGGCCGGAGCCTGAAGGACAAAAGGCCGGTCCTCCTGAAGGTCCCGCACCGGCAACCGCCAAACCACACCGACATCGAGTTGCTCGAGAGGGAGTTCCAGATCCTGAAGGACCTCTCCGTTGCGGGTGTCCTGCGTCCGTACGAGATGTTTCGGATGAATGGGCGCTGCTGTCTTGTGCTCGAAGATCGCGGCGGGGCGCCGCTCCACTCCTTGCGCGGCAGCCGGCGACCGAGTCTCGCCTTCTTTTTCAGAATTGCCGTTCAGCTTTGCACTATCCTGGCCGAATTGCATCGGCGCAAGGTCGCACACAGAGGCCTCAACCCCAAGGGCATTCTCGTATTCCCTGCCACGGGGGAGGTGACTCTCGCCGATCTGGGTCTGGCGGCCAGGTCCTCCGCCGATTTCCAGGCACTGATGCCTGTCCATCTCATGAGGGGCATGCTGCCGTATATTTCGCCGGAACAGACCGGCCGCATGAACCGCGCGATTGACTATCGCACTGATTTCTACTCCCTCGGCGTCATCCTGTACGAGTTCCTGACCGGAGCGCCTCCCTTCACGTCGGGCGACACCCTGGAGATCATTCACGGTCACATCGCCAAGACGCCTCCCTCCCCCAGCCATCTTGACGCGACGATCCCCGAACCCCTTTCTCAGATTGTCATGAAACTGCTCGCCAAAACTGCCGAGGAGCGCTACCAGAGCGCGCTCGGACTCAACGAAGACCTCCAGCACTGCGAGCAGGAGTGGAATTCTCGCGCTTCCATCGCCGCGTTTACTCTCGGGCGGCGCGACGTTTCCGACCGCTTCCTGATTCCCCAGAAACTGTACGGACGAGAGACGGAGTTATCCCAATTGCTTCAGGCCTTCGAAGGCGTTTGCGAGGGATCCACCGCCATGATGCTTGTGGCCGGTTACAGCGGGATAGGAAAAACGTCTCTCATTCAGGAGCTTTACAAGCCTATCGTTCGTCAAAAAGGCTACTTCATTTCCGGGAAGTTCGACCAGGTCGTGCGCAACATCCCTTTGGGCGCCTTGATTCAAGCGTTGCGGGCGCTCGTTCAGCAGTTACTCACCGAAAGCGAGCAACGGCTAAGCCTCTGGCGCGCCCGGCTCTCAGAAGCTCTCGGCAGCACCGGCGGCGGCGTGGTGGCCGAGGTGGTCCCCGAGATTGCGCTGATCCTGGGCGAGCAGACACCGCCGCCCCCGTTGGGACCGATCGAGGCGCAGAACAGATTTCAGCTCGTATTCCAAAACCTGCTCACGGCACTGGCGCGCCGGGACCATCCGCTCGTCATTTTTCTGGACGACCTGCAATGGGCCGACGCGGCCACACTGGGTCTGCTGAGACCGCTCCTCACCAGCTCCGACATCGGGCACCTTTTCTTGATGGGCGCCTACCGTGACAATGAAGTCGATGCCAGTCATCCGTTGACGAGAACGCTAAGCGCGCTGGAATCGGCCGGCGCTCCGATACAGCGCCTCTTCCTGAATGCGCTGGGACTTCGAGATCTTACTCTCCTGATCGGCGACACCCTCCATCGAAAACTCGAGGAGGCCGAGCCTCTCGCCCGTCTGGTTCTGCAGAAAACTGATGGAAACCCTTTCTTCGTGCAGCAGTTCTTGAAGGCGTTGCGTCAGGAAGGGCTGCTCGAGTTCGACTACGACCGCGGCTTCTGGATTTTTCAGATGGATGCCATTGTAGGAGCGGCAATGACGGACAACGTCATCGACCTCATGACGCGGAAGATCCAGCGCCTCTCGCCCAAGACTCAGCGCGCCCTGACGCTTGCCTCTTGCATTGGAAACCCTTTCGACCTGTCCACGCTTGCCATCGTCAGCCAGCAATCACGCGACGCGGCCGCAAACGATCTCCAGCAAGTTTTTGATGAGCAGCTGCTCTTGCCGGCTGCACCGTCGTACGATGCGTCTCCAGAGCAGTCCGAGGACGTCGCCCATCCCATCCCCGCATACTCATTTCTGCATGACCGTGTTCAGCAAGCGGCCTACGCCTTGATCCCGGACGGAGAAAAACAGCTCATCCACGGTACTGTCGGCCGTCTGCTCCTGGAGCGGTCCGATCCCGCCGTCCTGGACGAGAAGCTTTTTGACATCGTCCACCACTTGAACCGCGGCGCGGGTTTGATTACGGACGATGCCGAGCGCCTTCAATTGGCGCGGCTGAACCTGAACGCCGGCCGGAAGGCGAAGTTCTCGACCGCCTACGAGGCCGCCCTGACCTATCTCAAAGCAGGAAGGGATCTCCTCACGGAAGACTCGTGGAATTCCGATTATCAGCTCATGTTCGACCTCCAGATTGAGGCTGCCGAATGCGCGTACCTGTGCGGCCATTTCAACGAGGCGCAGCGCTGCTTCGACCATATCCTTCAACGAGCTCGAACGCGATTGGACAAGGCTCAGGTCTGCAATCTGAAAGTCGTCCAGTACGAGAACATGTCTCGCTACGCTCTCGCCGTTCAGGCCGGCAAGGAGGGCCTTGAGCTCTTCGGTGTTACGTTTCCCGATTCCGAGGCCGGCAAGGAATCCGCGCTCGAGGCCGAGCTGAACGGCATCCGGAGCATCCTCGGCAACCGGACCGTTGATTCCCTGGTCGATCTGCCTGTGATGGCGGATCCGGAGATCCGGTTGGTGATGGGAATCCTCACCGCCCTATGGGCGCCTGCCTATATCTTGGGAGATCAGGCTCTCACCCGCCTTATCTCCGCAACGATGGTCCGCCTTTCACTGACGCACGGAAACATCGAGGAGTCCGCGTACGGTTATGTGACTCACGCGATCACAGTGGGTCCCGTCAGAGGAGACTACGAGTCTGCGTACCGGTTCGGGAGGCTTGCGTTGAGCGTCAATGAACGCCTCAACGATCGCAAGCGGCGAGCCAAAGTCCATCAGCAATTCAACGCCCATGTCAACCTCTGGCGGCGGCCGATGCGGACTTGCATCCCGCATGCGCGCGAAGCCTGCCGCAGCGGCCTGGAGACCGGCGATTTCACTTACGCAAACTACGGGGCCTTCACCGAGACCTGGCCCGCGTTCCTCACCAGCCGGGACCTGGCCCTCTTTGTCCGCGATTATTCGCCGAACCTGCAACTGATCAAGAAGCTCAAGATGGACAGCTTCGTGGACGCTCAAAAGGTCATTCTGAATTGGGCGCGGGCCCTCCAGGGCCTGACCTCGTCCGCGCTCCAACTTACCGCCGAGGACTTTGACGAGGATGCCTATGTCCGGGCTTACAGCAACAACCCTTTCTTCATGACCTTCCTTTACGTGGTCAAGCTTCATCTCAGTGTCCTGTTCGAAGAATACGAGAAGGCCTACGAAAACGCTCGAAACGCCCGCCAGGTAATACACTCTCTCGGTGGAACGATCTGGCCGGTTCTGCTGGACTTTCTCTACGGCGTCACGCTGGCCGCACGCTGCTCCCATGCCGGCCATGCGGAACGCCGGGATTCGGAGCAAGAACTTCAGCGGCTGGCGAAATCTCTGGCTTTCCTCGCAGAGAATTGTCCGGAGAATTTCCGTTGCTATTCCCTGCTGCTTGGAGCCGAGCTGGAGCGTGTCTGCGGGCATGAGGTCGCGGCCATGGATACGTACCAGGAAGCGCTTCGGTATGCGCGCGAGACGCAAAACCTTCCCAACGAGGCCATCGCAAACGAGCTTTATGCCCGATATTGGCTGCAGCAAAGCAACGAAGAAATCGCTGCGCTCTACCTTCGCCGGGCCCGCCGTCTTTACCAGGAGTGGGGCGCCGCGGCTAAAGTGAAGGCTTTGGAGGAAAAGTATCCGAATTTATTGGCACGGGACCTGCTCGACTCGGAGCTCACGGCTTTCCCTGCCGGTTCAGGGTGTGATCGAGACGAAGACGAAAGTGGCCGTAGGGGCGCCCCTGCGCCGGCAGATCGGGCGGCCACACAGGGCCGACCCTACGGCGGGACATCGCCAGGAGAGCCGTCGGTTGCCGGGATTGAAAGAGATCCGCAACCTTCTCCCCTCGACATTTCTACCGTTTCAAAAGCTGCCCACGCCATCGCCGTCGAAATCGTCCTCGAAGATCTCTTGCGCAAACTCATGAAGATCGCTCTGGAAAACGCCGGCGCGCAAAGAGGGTTCTTCCTGAGAGAGGAGAATGGAGCGCTCAGGATAGAGGCCGAAGGGGCTGTGGACCGCGACGAGGTGAGGGTGCTCGAGGCGACTCGACTCGAGGAACGATCGGATCTTTTTTCTCAGGCCGTCGTCCACTACGTTCGCAAAACCGGAGAGAGCATCGTTCTGGGCAATGCCCCGGTTGATGAGAGGTTTTCGGGGGACCCCTACATCTGCTCGGCGCGGCCCAAATCGATCCTTTGCGTGCCGGTAGTTCACCAGGGAAAGTTCGGGGGGATTCTGTACCTCGAGAACAACCTGACGACGGACGCCTTCACAGCCGACCGCATCAGGATCATGCACATACTCTCGTCTCAAGCCGCCATCTCTCTCACAAACGCCCGTCTCTACGCAGAGATGAAGCAGGAGGTCGCCCTCCGGCGCCGGGCCGAAGAGGAGCTTCGCGCGGCGCTCGCAGAGGTCGAAACGCTCAAGAACCGGCTTCGCGCTGAAAATATCTACCTGCAGGAGGAAATCCGGCGCGAGCACAACTTCGAAGAGATCGTGGGAAGCAGCCCTGCCCTGCTGGACCTGCTGGGTCAGGTGGAAAGGGTGGCCCCGACCGACTCTACGGTTCTGATCTACGGCGAAACAGGAACCGGCAAAGAGCTTATAGCCCGCGCCATCCATGCCCGCAGCGCCCGGAGAGATCGGCCGCTCGTGAAGGTCAATTGCGGCGCCATATCCGCGGGCCTGGTCGAAAGCGAGCTCTTCGGTCACGTCAAAGGAGCTTTCACCGGCGCTATCACTGCTCGCACGGGGCGTTTCGAGCTGGCTAACGGAGGCACCCTGTTTCTGGACGAAGTCTCGGAGCTCCCGCTGGAAACCCAGGTCAAGCTCCTGCGCGTCCTGCAAGAACAGGAATTCGAGCCCGTGGGGAGCAGCCGCACCCTTCGAGTGGATGTGCGCATTATCGCTGCCAGCAATCGCGACCTTGCCCAGGCGGTCGCGGCAGGGCAGCTCCGTGCCGACCTGTACTACCGCCTTAACGTGTTTCCTCTCACGATCCCGCCGCTTCGGGAACGCCAGTCGGACATTCCCCAACTCGTGACGTTTTTCCTGACCCGTTTTGCGAAGCGGATCGGAAAGAAGATTGACAAGGTTGCTCAGGACACTATGGACCTCCTCGCCAGTTATTCCTGGCCCGGCAATATTCGAGAGCTCCAAAATGTTTTGCAGCGCGCGGCAGTATTGTCCACCGGACCGGTTCTCAAGCTCGAACGTGTGCTATTTCCCACACTTTCCGCTTCCCCGTCCCTTTCCCCTTCGGCCATGTCCGCGGAACCCTCTGGGACCCATGCCGTGGCCCAGGAGGCCGCCGTGCAGGCGGACCACGCCTCAAGCGCACCAGGTTCCGGCACCCTCGAGGATGTCGAGCGCCACCACATTCTTTCAGTCCTCGAGAAGTCAGCGTGGGTCATCGAAGGCCCCAGAGGCGCCGCAAAGATTCTCAACCTCCACCCCAACACACTCCGCAGCAGGATGAAGAAACTCGGCATCCACCGCCGAGTAACCCGTCAAAAGCCGTGAATAGAATCCTTAGTGATTCTTCGCGTCTTGGAGGCGGCGCCCTTCTTTTCACCCACAAAATATCGTAGTTTTGGCCTCACGCGTGGATGGACGAGTCTCCTTTCCACGAAATTTCGAGGGCCCGCCGACGGGTCGCGTGTTGCCTTGCTTCGATCAAATCTCTCTAGACTTGTGGGTTACGAGAGGAGTAGAGCCGATGACGCCGGATTGGCAGGCCAGTTGCATCTGTTCCATTACCAAGTGGAAAGAGTGGGAAACAGCAGATGGTGAGAATCTCAGAACGCGGCCTTTCGGGCGACCGAGTAGTTGTGAAACTGGAAGGTGATTTGATTGGTCCGTGGGTTACGGAGGTTGCGACATACTGTGAAAGGCGTTTCCAAAGCGGCCACAAACTCACACTGGACATTGGTGAAGTCTCGTTTGCGGACCGTGACGGGCTAAGGCTCCTCAGGAACCTCTTGGAGCGCCAGGTGAATCTGACCAACTGCTCATCGTTCCTTGCTGAAATGCTGAGAACGGACGGCACCGGACGAATGGCATAGGCGCCCCAGCGTACCGGCATTCATCACTCCGAAAGGCGTTCGAAAACCATAGACAGGATCACTACAGCCGGGAACGTTCCGCGATCGCAAACCTGATCGTCTAGCGTGAAATCATGGAGACCACCGAGAAGGCCAGTCTCGAACAGTTTGAAAGCGCGGCGTTGCCTCATCTGGATTCTCTTTACAGGACCGCAGCCAAGATCATAGGGAACCGGACTGAAGCGGAAGATCTGGTGCAGGAGACGTATCTACAAGCCTGGAAGTCTTTCCATCGGTTCACGCCCGGAACGAACTGCAGGGCGTGGTTGTTCAAGATCCTGTTTCACGTCATCCACCATCATCGCCGGAAATGGTTCTCATTATGGTTGCGCAGAGAGAGCGAGAATGCGCTGGAAGACCTCCTGACCTATGAGCCCCCGACACCCGAGCAGATCACGGACGAGGATGTTCTTGCCGCTCTTAAGAAGGTGCCCGAAGACTTCCGCGCCGTACTGCTCCTCGCCGACGTCCAGGAGTTCTCCTACAAAGAAATAGCCGCCATGCTGAGCATACCGCTCGGAACCGTTATGTCGCGGCTGAATCGTGGGCGAACTGCTCTGAAAACTCATCTGACGCCCATCGCAAAGTCCCTGCGTATCTGCACAGCCGAAGTGGAGCAATCTCGGGCCTAGCCAGACTAGCCAGCTACGAAGTTCACAAACTGGTCAAGTTTCGTACGAGAGCCATGGTTGAGAGAAGGGCAGTCTGAGAGTTTGAAACCGCCGATGAACGCCGATGGACG
>Ga0066683_10000420_pt1 | contig 13249 bp, 6 predicted proteins | sample GraSoiAngelo_132_FD_62296 | JGI IMG/M metagenome (GOLD analysis project Ga0066683, IMG submission 62296) | Grasslands soil microbial communities from the Angelo Coastal Reserve, California, USA - 14_0929_02_40cm | ecosystem: Environmental > Terrestrial > Soil > Grasslands | place: USA... | reverse complement strand
GCAGGGAATTCGACACCGCCAGACGTCTCGCGCCGTATCTGAGAGCGACGACTACCCGCTGAGCCATTCGCCAATCAGCCGGCGCGCCTTCACGCCCTCGATCTGCCGGCGCACCGCATCCATGACGACGAGCGAGGCGGCCTCGCCTCGACCGACGAAGCCGACCCAGTACGGAACGTGGAGCATCTGGTCGACCGGCTGCACGTCGAGGCGAAACGGGGCCGCCGCGAGAAACCCGACGCGCTGGTACACGATCCGTTTCACTCTCGTCGTGAGGATGCCGCTGGCTGCGGACGTCGACAGCACCGGCCCGAGGTGATTGCGCGTGCGGACATGAACCAGGTCGGCGGATCGCGGCACATCGTCGAAGCGGTAGAGATCGAGCGCGCCGGCGACCGCATCGAGCCCGAGCACGAGCCGCTCCTCGTTGCGATCGCGGCCGACGCTCACCTGATACAAGCGAAACGGCACGTAGATGTCGGCCACGGAGCGCAGCGGACCGAGCGCCAGCCGACGCACGCCTCCGGCGAGGCCGTGCGTGAAAGCCTCGACTGCCTCTTCGCGCTCGACGTGCGCCCGCAGCGCGAGGATCGACTGCGGTGCCGCCGCCGGGGCTGGAGCCGCTCTCACCGCGTCTACCGGAAGTAGATCCACAAGCTGACGACCGTCAGCGCCAGAGCCCCGGTGAGCGCGATGTTGATCCGGTGCTGCGTCTCGGTCTCCGGCGCGGGCTTCGGCGCCTCCACGCCACCGACCTTCGTCGTCTCGATCTTGTCGTTGACGGTGGCGAATGTCAGGCCGGCGAGGGTGCCGCGATCCGGCGCCGCCGTCGCCAGGCTGACAACGATGAGAACCGCGGCGCAGACGACAAACATCAGGATCGCGTAGTGGAGGAAGTTCATGTCGATCAGCCATCGGATGGCCGGCGACTCGAAGCGCTGCGATTTGTCCAGCACTTCGCACATGAATCGCGCCGATCCGAGCACGAAGCCGCTCACCAGCGTCGTGATGGCGCCGGTGCCGTTCACGCGCGTCCAGAGGATTCCGAAGATGAAGCAGACGGCAATCGGCGGGCTGATGTAGGCCTGCACCGCCTGGAGATAGATGAACAGCTGCGAGCTGATCAACCGGATGAACGGCACCCACAGGACTCCGAGCAGCACGAGGACGCCGGTGGCCGCGCGGCCGAAGTTCACGAGCTGCCGCTCGTTCGCGTCCGGCGCGATCTTCTTGTAGAAGTCGAGCGTCACCAGCGTGGAGGCGGAGTTGAACACGGAGCTCATCGCGCCCATCAACGCGGCCATGAGGGCCGCGATCATGACGCCGACCAGACCCGCCGGCATCAGGTTGATGACGAGCATCGGATACGCGATGTCGCCATTGGTCACCTGGCCATTGCGGACGACGAACGCGTCGCGGTAGAGCGCGAACGCAATCAGCCCCGGCAGGACGAGGATGAACACCGGCAGGATCTTCAGGAAGCCGGCGAAAATCGTCCCTGCCCGGGCGTGCCCCTCATCCCTCGCCGAGAGCACCCGCTGCACGATGACCTGATCGGTGCACCAGTACCAGATGCCGAGAATCGGCGCGCCGAAGAAGATGCCGGTCCATGGGAAGTCGGGATCGCCGAAGGGCTTGATCATGTGAAAGTAGCTCTGGGGCACGGCCGCCCGCAGCCCGGCGAAGCCGCCGGTTCGATCCAGACCGATCACCGTCAGGATCACCGCCCCCGCGATGAGAATCAGCGTCTGGACGAGATCGGTATAGATGACCGCGGCCAACCCTCCGGCGACCGTGTACACGCCGGTCGCGATCACGAGAATCAACGCCGCCGTCAGCGGGTTCCATCCCACCACGCTCTCGAGGACGATCCCTGCGGCATAGAGGTGAACGGAAATCTTCGTGAAGATGTAGGCGAGAATGGAGACGCCGGCAAGGTAGACCGCGCAGGAGCGGCTGAACCGGCGCTCCAGGAACTCGGGCATCGTGAACACGTTCGACCGCAGGTAGAACGGCACGAACACCCATCCGAGCAGCAGCACGATCAGACACGCGAGCCACTCGAAGTGGCCCACCGCAAGACCCGACGAGGCGCCGGACCCGGCCAGGCCGATGAAATGCTCCGTCGAGATGTTCGACACGAACAACGACGCGCCGATTGCGAACCAGCCGACGTTGCGGCTCGCGAGGAAATAGTCGGCGGAGGTCCGCTCCTTGAGCGAAAAATAGAACCCGATCGCGAAGACGATGATGAAGTAGGTGAGGATGATCCCGATGTCGATCGGTTCCAGGTTTTTGTGCGTCAGCACGCCGGTGACCTGTTCCATGGCGGCAGCTCCGTTCGCGCGGCCGAGAGTCTATCATCGGGGCGCCATTCGCCGCGGGTCGCGATGCGCTAACAGCCCGTGATGAAAGTCTGGCGTCGCACCGAGACCGGCGAGGCGCCCCGGTGGCGAGGTCTCGCCGACGTTCGCGGCTGCGAGAGTGTCCCGCGAACGAAGGCGGACGACCGAGAAACCGGGGCCCCCGCCGCGCGTGGTCTGCGCGGTGGAGTGGCAATACCGGGAGTATTTGAGCGAGGAGCAACGCAGCCACCCCGGGTCCCCAACGCGGCAGCCGCGTTGGGGTGGAGCGGGGATGCATCGCCGGTCGAATGCAGCCAGACTTTCACCACGGGCTGCTATCATGCCGACATGTTCGGGCGGGCGAGACGCCTCGTTTGGACGGCCCCTGCCGTCGCCGCGCTCGCTGTGCCCTGCGTGGTGCACCCCCAGGAGCCGGCGCCGCCGGGCTTCTCGTTCACGAACGTCGCGCGCGAGGCCGGTCTCAATCACGTGACGGTCTTTGGCGGCGAATCATCGAATAAGTACCTGCTCGAGACCACCGGCACCGGCGTCGCGTTCATCGATATCGACAACGACGGCTGGCTCGACCTCTTTTTCGTGAACGGCACGACGCTCGAAGGATTCCCCGCTGTCAAGGCGCCGACGAACCATCTGTACCGCAACAAGGGCGACGGGGTGTTCGAGGACGTGACCGCGCGAGCTGGCCTCGCCGCGAGCGGATGGGGACAGGGCGCGTGCGTCGGCGACTACGACGGCGACGGCTACGACGACCTGTTCGTGACCTACTTCGGCCAGAACAGGCTGTATCACAACCGCGGCAACGGCGCGTTCGAGGACGTCACGCGCGCGGCCGGACTGCTCACCACACGCACGCGCTGGGGCACGGGGTGCGCGTTCCTCGATTACGACCGCGACGGCCGCCTCGATCTGTTCGTCGCCAACTACATCGATCTCGACCTCGCGACGGCGCCGACGCCCGGGTCCGGCTTGTGCCGCTACAAGGGCATCCAGGTGGCGTGCGGACCGCCGGGGCTGACCGGCGGGAGAAATGCCCTGTATCACAACGGCGGCAACGGCACCTTCGAGGACGTCTCCGACAAGACCGGCATCACCCGCGCGAGCGGGACCTACGGCCTCGGCGTCAGCACGCTCGACTTCGACAACGACGGCTGGGTCGATCTGTACGTCGCCAACGACTCGAATCCGAGCGCGCTGTACCGCAACAATCACGACGGGACGTTCACCGACATCGGCGTCGCGTCGGGCTGCGCCTACAGCCAGGACGGAAAGCCGCAGGCCGGGATGGGCGTCGGGATCGGCGATTACGATCGCAACGGCACGATGGACGTCTTCAAGACCAACTTCGCGGGAGACACCGCCACGCTCTACTCGAACTCGGGAGACGGGTTCTGCCAGGATCGGACGTTTGCGGCGGGAATCGGCATCAATACGCGATGGCTGGGATGGGGCACCGGCTTCGTCGATCTCGACAACGATGGCTGGCTCGATCTGTTCCTCACCAACGGCCACGTCTACCCCGAAGTGGCGCAACTCAAGACCGAGGCGGCCTACAAGCAGAGGAAAGTCGTCTACCGCAATCTCGGCAACGGACGGTTCGCCGACGTGACGGAGCGGCTCGGACCGCCGGCGGCGACCCCGAAGGCGGGGCGCGGCACGGCCTTCGGAGACTTCGACAACGACGGGCAGATCGACGTCGCGATCGCGAACGTCAACGACCGGCCGGATCTCTTCCGGTTGAAGGGCAACCCGGCGAATCACTGGGTCACGGTCAAGCTCGCCGGCGTGCGATCGAATCGTGACGCGATCGGCGCGCGGGTCCACGCGGCGGTGGGCAGCGCGCAGCAGTGGGAGGAAGTCCGGGGCGGCGGCAGTTACCTGTCGCAGAACGATTTTCGCGTCCACTTCGGCCTCGGCTCCGCGGCACGCCTCGATCGTCTCGACGTGCGGTGGCCGAACGGGCTCGAGGAGAGCTGGGAGCATCTCGATGTCGATCGGTTTCACACGCTGAAGGAGGGCAGCGGACGTGTACAGGGACCGGGCCGCTAGATTCGCGCTGTGCGCGGCAGCCGCGGCGATCTGGACCGCGGTCGCGGCAGCGCAATCGATTGAGCCGCAGCCGCCGCAGCCGAGCGTTCCGGCCCCGACCGTGCTTGCCGACGCACGGAAGCTGATCGACTCGGGTCAGCCGGCCGCCGCAATCGAGACGCTGCGCGCGCTCGACGATCGTGCCGACCCTCAAGTCGCCGAGCTGCTCGGCGTCGCGTACTACCACGCGAATGACGCCGGCAGAGCCATCGACACGCTGACCCCGGTCGTGCAGCGCCTCGAGCCCGGCTCGCTCGAGCGGCGCGAGGCGGTGCAGGTTCTCGGTCTCGCGCATTTTCTCGCCGGCCACCTGAGGGAATCGATTCCGTACCTCGAAGAGACCCGCCCATTTCTCCCCGACGATATCAAGCTCGCCTATGCGCTCGGCATGGCGTACGCGCAGACGCGACAGCCGGCGAAAGCGCGCGAGTCGTTCGCCCGCACGTTTCGGATCAGGCCCGATTCGGCGGCCGCCTACCTTCTTGCCGGCGAGATGATGAATCGGCTGGAGCTCGAGGATCTCGCGGAAGCGGAGCTGAAGCAGGCGATCCGTCTCGATCCGAAGCTGCCGGAGGCGCACTACGTCCTCGCCCAGATTGCCATCTTCCGATCGCGGCTGGACGAGGCGATCGAGTTGCTGCGGGAAGAGCTCGCCATCAATCCGGCCCACGCGATGGCGCTGTACCGGATGGGCGATGTCTATTCGCGCCGGCTCGAGTGGAACGCGGCGATCGCCACGCTCCAGCAGTCGCTCTGGATCAACCCGTACTTCAGCGGCCCCTACATCCTGCTCGGCAAGGCCTACGGCAGGACCGGCCAGCCCGCCTCCGCGGAGCAAATGCTGCGCCGCGCGATCGAGTACGACCCGAACAACAAGTCGGCGCACTATCTCCTCGCACAACTGCTGCAGCAGGCCGGCCGTGCCGAAGAAGCAAAAGGTGAGTTCGCCATCGCGGAGCGCCTGCAGGGCGATGTCAAGTGATCCGGCCGGGAGAGGCTGGCGCATGTGACCACGATCGAGCGAGCGCCCGCATAAACCGCAGCGAGAGCCACTCGCTGCGTGTTCCGCGCGTTCCCGGTGTCCCGTCGTGGCGTGTCGCCGGATGCAGGCTGCTGGCCGCGCCTGCCTCCGCGCTGCTCCTGCTGTCGGTCGCACCCGCCACCACTCCTCAGCGACCGGCCACCGATTGGCCCGTCACGTTCGACGACGTCGCGGATCGTGCCGGGCTGCGCGAGCCGTCGATGTACGGCGGCGTCGACCGCAAGCGTTTCATCATCGAAACCAACGGGGCCGGCGTCGCATTCCTCGACTACGACAACGACGGCTGGCTGGACGCGCTGGTGCTGAACGGCACGAGGTTGAAGGAGCTGGCGCGCGAGAACCAGACGCATCCGCCCGGCCGGACTCCCACGTCGCATCTCTACCGCAACAACCACGATGGCACGTTCGCCGATGTCACGGCGCGCGCCGGTCTCGGCGCGGTCGGCTGGGCATCGAGCGTCTGCGTCGGCGACTACGACAACGACGGCCGCCTCGATCTGTTCACGACCTACTACGGGCAGAACGTGCTCTATCACAACCTCGGAGACGGCCGCTTCGGAGACGTCACCGCCCGCGCGGGCCTGCCGACCGGTGGAACCAGATGGGGATCGGGCTGCACGTTCGTCGACTACGACCGCGACGGCCGTGTCGATCTGTTCGTGGCGAACTATCTCCGGTTCGATCTCGCGTCGGCGCCGGAAATCGGCAGCGGGCCCAACTGCGTCTGGAAGGGTGTGCCGGTCAACTGCGGCCCGCGCGGGCTGCCGACCGATACGAACCTCCTGTTTCACAACAACGGCGACGGCTCGTTCACCGACGTGTCCGCGGTGTCGGGCATCGCCCGCGTGACCGGCCGTTATGCCATGACCGCAACGGCGGCCGACTTCGACGGCGACGGGTGGATCGACATCTACGTCGCGTGCGACTCGACCGCGTCGATTCTGTACCACAACAACCACGACGGGACGTTCACCGACACGGCCGTCGAGAGCGGCGTCGCGTACAGCGAGAACGGCACCCAGCAGGCGGGGATGGGACTCGCCGTCGGTGACTTCAACGGTGACGGCCTGCTGGACCTGTTCAAGACGCACTTCGCCGACGACATCCCCGCGCTGTATCGCGGCCTCGGAAAAGGCGTGTTCGAGGACATCGCGCTCGCCGCCGGTCTCGGCGTGCTGAATCGCTACGTCGAGTGGGGCGCCGGAATGCCCGATCTGGACAACGACGGCCGGCCCGATCTGGTGTATGTGACGGGCAATGTCTATCCGGAGGTCGAGCCGGTGCTCGCGCAGTACCCGCACCGCGGCCCGCGGATCGTCTTTCGCAATGTGAATGGGGCGCGATTCGAGAACGTGAGCGGGCCGAGCGGAGCCGGCGCGACCAGGCCGCATTCGAGCCGCGGCGCCGCCTTCGGCGACTTCGACAACGACGGCGACATCGATGTCCTCGTCTTCAACATGAACGAGCCGCCATCTCTACTCAGAAATGGCTACTCCGGGCCGAACCGCTGGATTGGGGTGAAGCTGGAAGGCACGACGTCCAATCGGGCGGCGCTCGGCGCGACCGTGCGTGTGACAGCCGCCGGCCGCACGCAGGCGCAGGCGGTCCTCAGCCAGGCCAGCTACTACTCACACGATGATCTCCGGCTGCACTTCGGCCTCGGATCCGCGACCCTCGCGGACAAGATCGAAGTCACCTGGCCGAGCGGACGCGTCGAGACGCTGACCGGCGTCGCGGCTGGACGTGTCGTCTCGATCAAAGAGGGCCTATCGAACGCGCGTCGCTGATCGGACCAGGCACAAGCTCACCGCACGAACGGAACGACCACCTCGCGACGGACGTAGTCCGCCGCCGCGCCGGCGAACCGAATCTCGAGCCGTTGAAATCCGGCGCCTGGCTCGAGCGCGGTTACGTCCTCCGCCGTGCCGAGACGCCGCGGCGTCCGTACGCTGATCGGGTAGGCGCGGCCGCCGCGGCCTTCGACCGTCAGATGAAGCGCGCGCGCGTCAGCGCGCGCGCGGAGCACTCTCAACCCCCGATTGTCGGCACCCGGCTCAATCGGCTGAGGCGCGGCGTACACTTCCGTGCCCTCATCCGCGCTGAACACGATCTCGATTGTCGGCGCCGCGGCGTCGACCGTCACCGTGACGCGCTGGACGTCACCGATCGGCAAGCTCTCGTGCCTGACGACCACGCCGTTGACCGTCACGCGCCGCACGCGCGCATCGAGCGGGAACGCGGGCGCGACGATGAGGCGTTGGGGACCCCGGACGGCGCCGCCCAGCGCGACGATTCGAGCGACAGCGCGGCCCGCACGGCGCTCGAACGTCACGTCGTACTGCGCGGCGCCGGCCCGGACCGCCCGCGCCTCCACACGATCCCACGTCGCCGGCATCGCGGGCGCAAACCGGAGCGTGCGTCCGCCATCGGCCGTCTCAATCCCGAGCAGGCCGCGCACCATCGGCGTCACCACCATCGCCTCCGACCAGATCTGGTGATGCGACGATCGTCCGAACGGTGTCGCGAAATCGCCGGAAAGGAGCTCCGTGACGTCGCCGAGGGCGCCCGCATAGGTCAGCAACGCATTGGCCGCCAGCGCCTGGAAACCGACCGACGGCCGGCCGTGTTTGTACGCCGCGGACGCCGTCCAGCCGGTAAAGAGCGGCCAGACGGATCCGTAATGGTATGACAACGGATCGTACAGCGCGCTGCGATTCGACAGGATCCGCGAGCCCCAATCGGTTGCCATCGATCCGCTTCCGAGATGATCGATCTCGGACTGCGCGCGGTCTTCGCGCGCCAGGTCGAACCACAGCGGAACGGCCGGCAGGACCGTGTCCTCATCGATCAGCCTGGCCCGGCCGAGCGTCTCGAGTCTCGCCTGCCGGCGCGCGCGATTCGGTCCGGGCTCGGCGACGGGCGCGGTCGTGCGCGGCTCGGCCGTCGCAAACGCGTAGAAGCCGCGATCGCCCATCCAGTAGGTCTCCTCGACCGCCGCGCGCGTCCGCTCGGCGGCGGCGCGCGCCCCGGACGCCAGCGCCGGGTCCTGCAGGAGGTCCGCAAGCTCCGCGATGCCACGGGACGCCGCGAGCCACAACCCTTCCAGATACATCTCCTCGTGCGGGGGATACAGCGCACCGCCCTCGACCCAGCCGTGACCGACGTTCGTATTCTCGATCAGTCCGTTGCCGTCGCTGTCGGTAGCCGCCGAGAAGCGATACGCCTTCACGATCGAATCCCAGGCCTGGCGAATGAACTCGCGATCGCCGCTCGCGCGCCAGTAGTCCGCATGGGCGACGACGTACAACGGCGTCGCGTCGGCGCTCGCCCACGCGTACGGATACTGATCGAACCAGGGCACCAGCGACGCCGACTGCGAGATCTCGTGCGGAATCTTGCCGTCCTGCCGCTGGTATTTCCGCAGAAACTCCAGCGCGGTCCGCGTTGTCGTGAAGTCGCCTTCCGAGGTCGTCGCCAGCGTCGTCCAGAGCGCATCGCGGCCGAAGAACCACGCGAAGCCCGGTCGTTCGCTGTCACCCGAGGTCCGAAACCCGGCGAGCAGCCCCGTGCCGAGCTGCGGGTTCGTGGCCAGGCCCTTGTCGATTCCGACTTTCGCCCAGCGGAACGCGGCATCGAGCCGTGCGTCCGGCGTCGTCACGGTCAGCGTGTCGCGATCCAGCCGCTCGAAATGATCCGCCGTTTGCTCGTACAGCGCGCGGACGGACGACAGAATCCGGTCGTACGCGCTCTTCGCCGCCGCACGCCCTTCGAGGCTCGCCGCGATCACGATGGGCACCACCTCGCGCTCGCGATCCGGTGGGACCCGGATCACGAACCGGTGTGGCACATCGCGGGGCTCCTCCTGGTACGGCATCACCGAGATGTCGCGTGCGGACGGGCAGCCGATGACCCCCGCATAACGGCGCGTCTCTTCGGTCAGGTAATACACGTGAGCGGCTTCGTCCCATCCGATATTGGACGTCATGGACGTGGCGGGCCACATCAACCGCAACCGCGGGCGAAAAGACGCCGTCACGGTGATCGGCAGTGTGCTCTGAACGTCGAGCACGATGGCCAGGCCGGGCTCGTCGAGCGGCGCGAACATGATCTGCCGGGCAGTGAAGGCCGCGTGCGCATACACGAGCGTCGTCGCTTCCGGCCGCACGTGGATCGACGCCATGATGTCGCGGCCGTCTATTTCGAGGGGGTACCCCTCGAGGCGGAAGGACAGCGAAAACTCGTCGAGCACTTGCAGCGGATACACCCAGGCCTCGGCCGCGCGGTTTTCGTACCCGAACAGCGCGGCGCGGCGGCCGACAACGTCGAAAAACGCGCCGGCGTGGGTCGGCCGCGTCAGCTCCAGACCTCCGGATCGCAGCGGAAAACGCGCGACATGAACCGTCGGCGCGACGTCTTGCGCGCTCACCGCGACAAAACCACAGAGGGAGACGCCGGCGACGGCGGATCGGAGCCGGATCAAGGTTCGCAATTATGGATCGGCGTCTTCATATGCGATGCGGGGCTCCGGAAATTCCGACGCGCATTTAGATTCTTTATGCGCGTAACCCGAGGGGGCTTGACGCTGCACCGGACGATCGATACGATTCCGCGCGCGCCGCTACGATTCTCGGCCACCACTCAACGGACTCGCCGCTTTCAGCTGGGGAGGGAACATGATCGCCCGCCCGAAGGTCCTTCGGTTCCGGCACCATCACTACACACTGGCTGTCGCGCTCGTCCTGGCGGTGTTTGCGCCGTCGCGAGCGATCGCGCAGGCGGTCTACGGCAGCGTCAGCGGCATCATCACCGACACGACCGGCGCCGTGGTGCCCGGCGTTACCGTCACCATCACGAGCGCAGAGCGCAAGACCGTGGACACAATCGTCACGAACGAGTCCGGCTTGTACGTCAAGGAACGCCTGTTGCCAGGCACGTACGAGGTCAAGGCCGAGCTGACCGGCTTCAGGACGCCGGTCTTTCCCGACATCAAGGTGAACGTCGACACGCAGACGAAACTGAACATCAGGCTCGACCTCGGGTCGGTCAGCGAGAACGTGACGGTCGCCGGTTTCAGCCCGCTGCTCAAGACCGATCGCGCCGATGTCGCGACGACCTTCGAATCGAAGCAGATCAACGATTTGCCCATCCTCGATCGCAACTTCACGAAATTCATCCTGCTGACGCCCGGCACCCAGCAGCTTCAGTGGCAGCACGCGGCGAGCGAGAACCCGCAGGGCTCGACGCAGACGATGGTGAACGGGCAGCACTTCAGCGGCACCGGTTACCAGCTCGATGGCACCGAGAACCGCGATCCGATTCTCGGCATCATCGTCATCAACCCGAATTTCGATGCGATTCAGGAAACGAAGATCACGTCGCAGAATTACGACGCGGAGTTCGGACAGGCGACCGCCGGCGTCGTTTCCGTACAGACGAAGTCGGGCGCGAACACTCTGCACGGCAGCGCGTTCGAGTTCCACCTCGACGATCGTCTGCAGGAGCGCAACCCGTTTTCGCAGTCGCTGCCCGATCCGCTGACCGGCAAGTTCATTCCGGACACGACGCGGAATCAGTTTGGTGGATCGCTGGGCGGACCGATCCGGAAGGACAAGGTGTTCTTCTTCGGCGACTATCAGGGACTGCGGAGCAAAGTCGGAGGCTCGCGGCTGCTCACGGTGCCGACTGCCGCGGCGCGCAACGGCGATTTGAGCGCGTACGGCGTCAATGTGTTTGATCCCCTGAGCGGCGCCACGCCCGCGACGCGGACACAGTTCGGCAACAACGTCATTCCGAACAGCCGGCTGTCGCCGCAGGCGCTGGCGATCTTGAAGCTGATTCCACTGCCGAACCGGCCGGGCACGGAGAACGGCACGCGCGACAATTTCGTTGCGGCCGGCAGCGAGCCGTTCAACGACGATACCTTCGATGTCCGGCTCGACGACCGCATCAATGCGCGGCTCAATCTGTTCGGACGCTACAGCTTCGCGAGGTTCGATCGCAACGGGCCCACGGCGTTCGGCCCGGGCGGGGGTCAGGAGCTCGTCTCGCTCGGAGGGGTCTCGAATGTCAAAAACCACAGTCTTGCAACCGGATTCGATCGGACCATCGGCAACAACACCACGGCCGACTTCCGCTTCGGCTGGTTCAGCTACAAGGTGGACGTGCTGCCGTTCGACTTCGGCACGACGCCCGCGAAGGACGCCGGGATCCCAGGGTTGAACCTGGACAACAACTTTACGTCCGGGCTGTTCGGCGGTTTCGTCGGCACGGAAGGAGGCGGGCCGATCGGGCAAGGCAATCGGGGGTTCAACTTCGGCTCGGGCCTGGGGGTGAACCGCTGCAACTGCCCGCTCAATGAGGACGAGAAGCAGATGCAGTTTGTCGCGAACGTCACCCGCCTCGTCCAGAACCACACGGTCAAGTTCGGCGTCGATGTGCGCCGAGCCTGGAACCTGCGCGTGCCGAGCGACAGGCATCGGTCCGGCGAGCTCCACTTCTATCCGGAGCAGACGCAGGGTCCCAATGGCGGGGGACTGGGCCTCGCGACGTTCCTCCTCGGTGAGGTCGGCCGGCTCGATCGGTATATCAGTCCTACAATAGACGCGGCCGATCGCCAGTGGCGGAGCGCGTACTACGTGCAGGACACCTGGCGTGGCTCGCAGAAGCTGACGGCCTACTACGGTCTGCGACTCGACATCATCAATCCGCAGACGGTCAACGCGGCTCAAAACGGCGGCTTCCTGCTGGCGACCGTGGACGGCAGCACTGTCGACATCCCGTCCCCGCTCATTCGGGTGGCTGGCGTTGGCGGCATCGGTCTCAATGGCGGCGTCAGGAACGCGCTGAACTGGGCGCCGCGTGTCGGCCTCAGCTACCAGCTGACCGAGAAGACGGTCCTGCGCGGTGGCTACGGCCGGAGTTACGACCTTGGCGTGTTCGGTTCGATCTTCGGTCACACCGTCACGCAGAACCTGCCGGTTCTGTCGGCCCAGAGCCTCGTCGCGCCGGCGAACTTCGCTTCGGTATTCAACCTCGCGCAAGGTCCGCCGGCGCCGGTGTTTCCGCCCGTACCCACCAACGGGCTGCTGCAGGTGCCCAACGGTGTGTCCGAACGGGCATTGCCCGACAAGCAGCATCTGCCCGCCGTCGATGCATACAACATCACCGTTCAGCGCGAGCTGACCCACGACGTCTCAGTTGAGGCGGCCTACGTCGGCAACTACGGTCAGCGCGTATTCGCGGGCGACAACCCGGACATCAACATCAATCAGGCGTCGATTGCCGGCTACCCGAATGTTCCTCGCGATCTTCGCCGGCCGTATTTCGTCCGCTACGGCTGGACGCAGGACATCGCGGTGTACTGCAACTGCGCGCACAACCGGTACGATGCGCTGCAGACGAGGCTGACGAAGCGTTTCTCCAGAGGCTATTCGATCTACGCGCAGTACACGGCGCAGCGGGAGCGGCAGGATTTGCCGGAGTACTTCTTCTTCGATCCGAGCCTGAACTACGGACCCGCGGACTGGGATCGCGCGCACAACTTCTCGATCGCAACCACCTACGAACTGCCGATTTTCAGAAGCAGCCGGTGGCTTGGCGGCTGGCAGGTCAACCAGAACACCATTATTCAGAGTGGTCTGCCGTTCAACGTGACCTATCGCGACGCCGGCACGGACCGGGACACGGGGCCGAATCGTCCGAATCTGGTCGGCGACGCGATGGCGGGCGGCGGCACGCGCGATCACTGGTTCAACGC
>Ga0066683_10000419_pt1 | contig 13258 bp, 13 predicted proteins | sample GraSoiAngelo_132_FD_62296 | JGI IMG/M metagenome (GOLD analysis project Ga0066683, IMG submission 62296) | Grasslands soil microbial communities from the Angelo Coastal Reserve, California, USA - 14_0929_02_40cm | ecosystem: Environmental > Terrestrial > Soil > Grasslands | place: USA... | reverse complement strand
ACCGCGAGTCCTCCGAGAGCGCGCCGGCAGGCGGGCAGCTGCACACCGACCTGCAACACGGCACCCGCGACCGTCCCCCAGGCGAGGGCGTACGACAGCCGCGAGAGCCGCTCGGGGAGTGGGAGCGTCGGGCTCACGAGCCACGTCGCCCCCGCCACGAGCGCCGCGATGCCCGCCACGTTCCAGAGACTCTGCGCGGCATACGACAGGAAGAACTTGCGGTGCGTGTTGAGGACGCCCAAGCACCACGCCGAGATCACCATCAGCCCCGACATGGGGAAGAGGACGCGCATCAGCGCCACGGCGAGGACACGGCTCTGGCCCTGCAACCCCGCTCCGAACACGGTAACCAGCGCCGGCGCGGCAGCGATGCCGGTCAGGGCGAGTGCGCTGGCCGCGAGGAGCAGCAGCCCCAGGACAGCCCCCGCCAGCGCCTTGGCTTCTCCTTTGTCGGGACGCTCGTTGAACGCCGCGTAAACGGGGATGAAGGAGCCGGCGAGGGTCCCCTCACCGAGAAGGTTGCGGATGGTATTGGGGATGCGCAGCGCGACGCGGAATGCGTCCGCCGCCCAGTCATTGCCCAGGTAGTGCGCGAACAGCACCTCGCGGACATACCCGAGGACGCGAGTCAGGAAGATGCCGGCGGCGACCTGCGCCGCCTGGCGGCCGCCGGCCCCCGGTCCCGACACGGTCAGGAGGGCTTGGTGGGCTTGGGCTTCTCGAGGAGTCGTTGCATGAACTGGAGCTCCTCCCGGGTCGCCGTGAGCGACCGGCTGAGCTCGTCCACCTCCCCCTCGAGCAGATCGACCTTCCGGCGCAGCTCCCGTACGTCGGTCGCGCCCCCGTCGGGCTGGCCCTCCACCCGCCGGGCGAAGCTGCGTCCCAGCGGGGAGTCCACGAGGATGGCCACGATGGGGATCATCAACGCGATGACGAGAATGACCGCGAGGAAGACCATGAGCAGGATTCTACGGCGCGCCCGCCCACCGCGCCACCTCAGCCTCGATCCCGGCGAGCAGCTCGGGGCCGTAGCGGATCGCGAACGAGGCGTACGTCAGCACGCGCTCCTGCGCGACTCCGTGCGGGAACAGCGCCGCGCGCGTTCGGGCGATTTGGCCGACGAGCGTCTCGTTCTTTCGTTTCAGGCTCGCGATGAGCTTCTTCTCGATCTCCTGTGCCTGCGCGAGCCCCGCGTTGCGCGCGGTCTCGACGGTGCGCTCCAGCGTCGGGTCCACGGCGGCGGCCGCCCGCGCGAGCCGGTGGTAATCGGTCGCGAGGTCGGCCCGCAGCCGCTGCAGCGCGTCGGCGGCTTCCCCCGGGAGGGCCTCGCGCACCAGCCGGCCTTCCAAGGCTCCCGCGGGACCGGCGACGTCTTCGAGGCCGAGCCCGTACTTCGCCAGCACCTTGTCCACGCGGCTCTCGATCAGCACGCCGCTCCACCGCGGGACCGGCGTTTGACGCGCCACGCCGACAACGGCATACAACGGCTCGGCCTCTGCCAGGTACTCCAGCTCGCCAGGCCCCGCGGCGTACGCGACCGTCGGCCACAGCGCGGCCTCCACGACGGGCCGCAGCAACACGTTGGGAGACAGCCGCTCCGGCTCGACGGCGGCGAGCCGCTCGAGGTCGCGTCGCGTGAACCGCTCGCCGCTGCGCCGCGTCACGAAGCCATCGCCGTCGGCCCGCAGGCGGTCCCGCCCGGCGGCGCCCTCGACCAGAACGGGACTGAGCCCGTCGGCCAACGTCACGCCGAGCGCTTTGAGCAGATGCGGCACGGCGACGCGTTTCGCGGCCGGATCGTGAGAGCGGAACACCACGAGCCCGCGATCCGCGAGGAGCGCGTGCAGGGCCGAGGCGAAGGCATCGGATAGCGAGGCGTCCGGCCGATACGCAGACGACAACCAGTCGAGCACCGCGTTCTTGAATTCGCTCTCGGGCGTGCCGGACTGCAGCTGCTCGAGCGACGCCCGCACGCCATCGCCGCACAACTCTCTCCACAGGGGCAGCTGCGGCGCCTCGGTGGGGCGCTCACGCAGGACGATCCGGGCCGGATCGCCCCCGCCGTTCAGGAACCAGGCGTGGTTCGCCTCGGCGAAATCGTGGTCGTCTCCCGCCACCCAGAACACCGGCACCACGGGCACCCCGCGCTCGCGCTCAAGGCGGCGGGCCAGGGCGATGACGGAGAGGGCCTTGTAGATCGTATAGAGGGGGCCAGTGAACAGACCGGGTTGCTGCCCCGTGGTGACGCACAGCACCTCCCCCGCCCCCAGGCGGTCGCGGCCCGGTCCGGGGAGGCACGCCGCGATGACCTCGTTCGCCACGCGTCGAGGCTTTCCCGTGGCCGGGCGCGTCGAGGGGGGAGCCGCGGCGAGCGGCGTTGGGACGATGCGCGGGATCACTCGCGCACTCCCGCGAGGGCGGTGAGTTCCTGCTCGAACGACTCGGTCATTCGCCGAAGATGTCCGCCTGAAACGTGTAAATCCGGGTCCGCGGTTCCCGCCACCCTGCGGGCGCCAGGCCGGCCTTCCGGCACACCGCGGCCAGAAACTGGATCGCCGTCCACCGCTGCTCGGCGGCGACCTGAGGCAGCAGCACGCCCGAGGCCTCACCCCGTCGCACCCACAGCCCGTCCCGGCCCACCACGATCCGCTCGGGCACGACGGGGTCGAGCAAGGCGGCTTCGCTAAGCACCGAGATCTCGTAGCGCAGCCCCGGCAGCTCCGCCGCCGTCACGGGCGGAAAGCGCGGGTCGTCGCGCGCCGCCGCGACGGCCATCGCCCGCACCACGTCGCCCAGCGACCGGTCTCCCGTCAGGCGGCCGATGCAGCCGCGCAGCGCCCCGTCCGCCGCGATCGTGACAAAGGCCCCGCGTCGCAGCCCCGCGCCCGGGGCGTCCGGCACCGCTGGCGGCGGCCCACCGGTCGCCCACGCCTCGACCGCACCGCGCGCGAGGCGCAGCAAGGCGGCGCGGTCGACGGCGGAGAGCTCAGGAGCCGCGATGGTACGGCTCTCCTCGCCGGATGGTGTAGGCCCGGTAGAGCTGCTCGAACACGATGACGCGAGCGAGCTCGTGGGGAAGGGTCAGGGCGCCGAGACTCCAGACGTCTTCCGCCCGCGCGAGCACGGCCGCAGGGAGCGTCTCGGCGCCGCCGATCGCGAGCACGACGTCGCGCGCCTCCCGCTCCCAGCGAGCCGTGCGTTCCGCCAGGTCACGCGAGGACCAGGGCGCGCCGCGGCGCGAAAGCGCGATGAGGCGCGCTCCATCCGGGATCGCCCCCGCGAGCCGCGCCTCGTCTCTCACTTCGGTTTCGTCGGCCTTCGCGTAGCGTCGCAAACGGCCGAGGTACTCGTCACACGCCGCCCGGAGCGCCGCGTCCTTCATGCGGCCCACCGCGACGACGCGATACTGCATCAGGCATACATCCCGCGGAGCCTGTGCATCGCCGCCACGCGGTCGACGGCCACGATGTAGGAGGCGATGCGGGTGTTCACCTTGAACTTCTCCGTCGCGGCCGCCACCTCGTTGAAGGACCGGACCATGATGCTCTCGAGGCGACGGTTCACCGTCTCCTCGTCCCAGAAGTAACCGCCGCGGTCCTGCACCCACTCGAAATAGCTCACCGTCACCCCGCCCGCGTTCGCCAGGATGTCAGGAATCACGAATACGCCTTTGTCTTCGAGGACCTTGTCTGCGGCCGCCGTGGTGGGCCCGTTCGCCCCTTCGCAGATGATCTTCGCCTTGATCTGGGGCGCGTTCTTCCGGGTGATGACGTTCTCCGTCGCGGCGGGAATCAGCACGTCGCAGTCTACGGTCAGCAGCTGCTCGTGGGAGATCGCCTCGGCCTTGGGATACCCCGCGAGCTGGCGACGCTCGCGCACCCACTTGATCAGGTCCGGGACATCGAAGCCCTTGGGGTTATGCAGCCCCGCCGACTTGTCCGAGACCGCGACGATGGTCGCGCCTTCCTTGGCCATGAGGTCCGCAGCCACCGAGCCCACGTTCCCGAAGCCCTGCACGGCGATCCGCGCGCCCTTCAGCGCCATCCCGAGCTTCGTGAGCGCTTCGCGCGTGACGAACATGCAGCCGCGGCCCGTCGCCTCCCGGCGCCCCAGCGAGCCCCCCATCTCCACCGGCTTCCCGGTTACGACCGCCGTCACGGTGTGGCGCTTGTGCATGGAGTAGGTGTCCATGATCCACGCCATGACCCGCTCGTTGGTGTTCACGTCGGGCGCCGGCACGTCCGAGTCCGGCCCCAAGGTGTCGATGATCCCCGAGGTGTAGCGCCGCGTGATGCGCTCGAGCTCGGCCATGGAGAGCGCGGCGGGATCGCACACCACCCCACCCTTCGCCCCGCCGAAGGGGATGTTGACCAGCGCGCACTTCCAGGTCATCCACGCCGCGAGCGCCTTGACCTCCTCCAGGGTGACGTTGAGATCGAAGCGGATCCCGCCCTTCGCCGGCCCTCGGGAGGTGTTGTAGAGCACGCGGTACCCGATGTAGACCTCCACCTCGCCGCTGTCGCGGACGATGGGGACGGAGACGATGATCTGTTTCTCGGGGTTACGGAGGACTTTGTAGAGACCGGGATCGAGGTTCAAGACCTTGGCCGCGTGGTCGAAGCGCTCCATCATCGCTTCGAACGGGTTCTCCTCCGCCAGGAACGTGTCCTTGTCCGGCCGGATCAGGGGAGCGGGTTTGGATGTGATCGCAGGGTCGCTCATAACCGTCGCGTAAGGGTTGGCAGGCTCTCCAGGCAGTGGACGATCGCGTCACCGCCGGATTCCCACCGGACCGCCAGCACCGCCACGAGCGGCTCGCGCACGTCGGCGGGCCAGCGGTGGCGGAGTTTCACCGCGTCCTTTTCGGTGACTACAACATAATCGGCCGTCCCCGCCAGCCGCACGATGCGCTGCAGGTCGGCCTCCCCGTACGGGTGATGGTCTTGATACGCCACGAGTTGCACGCTGGCGCCGGTCGAGCGCACCTGCACGGCGTAACTCTCGGGATCGGCGATCCCCGCTACCGCCACCACCCGGTGTCCCGCCAGCGCCGCGAGCGGCAGGCCGCGCCCCGACACCATCCCTTCGAGGGAGGCCGGGGCGAGATGCGCGATCGCCACCGGCCGGCCGGGCCAGCGGGCGGCGAGTGCTCCTGCCACCCCCTGGGCCTCCTCGAACGACGCACGCTTGCGCGTCACGATGAACCCGTCCGCCCGCCCGAGCGCACGCGCCGGCTCCCGCCACGGACCGGCAGGCAGCAGCCACGGCACCTGGCGCGCGATCTCGGCGCTCACCAGGGCCAGGTTCAGGTCCCGGGCCACCCCCAGGGTCTGGAACGCGTCGTCGAGCACGATCACGTCCGCGCCCGCGGCGAGGGCGCGGGCCGCGCCCGCGACGCGGTCGGGGTCCGCGACGACGACGGCCCCGGGAACGAGCCGCTCGTGCACCTTGGGCTCGTCGCCGCCGTAGCCGCGCAGCAGCACGGCTGGAGTTCGTCCGCGGCCGGCGTAGAAGCCGGCGATCCACGCGGCGACCGGCGTTTTCCCCGCCCCACCGACAGCCCGGTTGCCCACAGCCACCGCGGGGAGCGGCAGGCGGCGCACGGCGAGTGCGCCCGCCCGGTACAGGACGTTGCGAACCGCGATCACGATGGCGTAGAGCGCCGAGAGCGGCAGCAGGATCACGCGCGCGAGACGCGCGAGCGGCGACCGGCTGCGCCACAGGAAGCGGACGGCGCCGTGCACCCAACTCCCCGGGGCCGCCATCATCCGTGGGTCACTTCATGCAGCGCCCGACCCACAGACTCCAGCGCCATCCGCAGCCCCGCCTTTCCCTCCCCCACCACCAGAGGCGGCCCGTAGGCGATCTCGACGGTCGCGAACGGCTTGGGGATGCAGAGCCGGTCCCAGGACCGCAGATACCAGGCCCGGGATGCGCGCGCGCCGATCGGCAGCAGCGCCGCCCCGGCGTGCTGCGCCGCCGCCACCGCTCCGGGCTGGACCTGCTCGGCCGGGCCGCGTGGTCCGTCGGGAGTGATCGCCACGACCGCGCCGCCCTGCAACGCCCGCACGACGCCGAGGAGCCCGATCCCCCCGCCGCGCTGCGTGGAGCCGCGCACAGAGCGGTACCCCCAGCGTTCGCCGAGATCGGCCAGGTAGCCCCCGTCCCGGTGGCGACTCACGAGCAGCACGATGCCCTGGTCGCGGTGCAGCGAGAGCAGCGGCAGGATGCGACTGTGCCACAGGACGAAAACGAACGGACGGCCAGCGGCGCGCAGGGTGTCGAAGTGCTCGCGCCCACTCAATCGGAAGCGCCACGTCGCCGCCAGCGCCCGCACCAAGAAGGACCCAACGGCCACGGCCACGGGCTCGGCCCAGCGCAGTCTCAATCCAGCAGCCCCACCGCGAGGTCCGCCACGCGGGCGGCGGCGCCCGGCGCTCCGAGCCGCTCGCGCACCAGCGCGAGCCCCTCGCGCTGGCGGCGCGCGGCGGGCGTGTCCCCGTCGAGCAGCGGCAGCACCGCGTCCGCCAGCGCCCGCGGGCTCGCGCGCCGTTGCAGAAACTCGGGACAGACGGCTGCTCCCGCCACCAGGTTCACGAGCCCCACCCAGGGCACCTGCAGCACGCGTTGCGCGATGAAGCTCGAGAGCGGGTGCAGGCGGTAGGCGATCGCCATGGGCACGTCCGCCAGCGCGGCCTCGAGCGTGGTCGTGCCCGATTTGCACAGCCCCGCATCCGCCGCGGCGAACACCAGGGCGGGGTCGCCTTGCGCCACCTGGATGGGCCCCGGGTCCGGGTAGGGCGCGTTCGGCGTTCCCGCGGCCACCACCTGCACCTCGGGGCGCGCGGTGACGACGCGCCCAGCCGCGGCACGAAACGCGGGCCACATGCGCCGCACCTCCTGCGCCCGACTTCCGGGAAACAGGGCCAGGGTGGGCCGGACCCGGTCGAGGCCCAGTTGCCGGCGCGCCTCGGCGCGCCCGGGCAGGGGCGCACGGTCCTTGAGCGGATGGCCGACGAAGGTGGTGGCGACGCCGCGCTCCCGGAAGAACCGCTCCTCGAACGGGAGGATCACCGCGAGGTGCCGCACGCTCGCCGCCAGGCGCTTCACCCGGCCCGCTCCCCACGCCCACAGCTGCGGCGCGATGTAATAGAGCACGGGGACGCCCGCGACCGCCGCCGCGGTGGCCAGGCGGAGGTGGTAGCCGGGATAGTCGATAAGAATCACGAGGTCGTAGCGGCCCGCGCGCAGCGCCGCGCGGGTGCGGCGGAACAGGGCGTAGTGGGCGGGGATCTTGGCGATCGCCTCGACGAACCCCACGACGGAAAACTGCTCCATGCGGTCCAGCACCGTGGCGCCGGCCGCCGCCATGAGCGGCCCGCCGAACGCCTCGAGCGACACGCCGGGGAGGCGGCGCCGCAGGGCGGTCACCACCTGAGCGCCGTGGGCGTCTCCCGACGGTTCGCCCGCCGAGAGATAGATGCGCGGCGCCGCCGTCACGGCCGGCCGACAGCGAGGGGCGAGGCCTGAATCGCTTCGGCGACCCGCCAGGCGAGCGCCAGCGCGCGCACTCCCGCCGCGCCCGAGACGACCACCTCGCCGTCGCCGCGCACCGCGTGCACGAAGCTCTCCAGCTCAAGCCGCAGCGGCTCGGCCTCCGGGGCCTCGAGCTTCACGTGCTCGACAATGTCCTCCATCTTCGACGCGCCGAGGGCCTGCCATCCGGGCTTCAAGTGATAGTAGTGGCCGCTCCCCTGGGCGAGATCGAGAGAGAAGTAGCCGGTCTGTTGGAAGATGCGCAGCTTGCGGGTGCGATCCCGCGAGATGCGGCTCGCGGTCACCAGCGCCACCGCCCCGTTGGTGAACTCGACCCGCGCGTTCGCGATGTCGACGTGCGGCGACAGAACCGGCACGCCGGTGGCGCGCACCTCGGTGACCTCCGAGCGCACGAGCTCCAGCACGAGATCGAGGTCGTGGATCATGAGATCGAGGATTACGGCCACGTCGGTCCCGCGCGGCTGGAACGGGGCCAAGCGCTCGGTCTGGAAGAAACGCGGCTCGTCGAGGTACGCGGCCGCGGCCCGGACCGCGCGATTGAACCGTTCCACGTGACCGACCTGGAGCAGCGCCCCCGCGTCGGCCGCCTTGGCGACCAGTGCTTCGGCCCCCTCGAGGCTGTCGGCCAGCGGTTTCTCGATCAGCGCATGCCGCCCACGGGCGAGAATCTCCAGGCCGACCGCGGTGTGGGCCGGCGTGGGCACGGCGACCGACACGGCCTCCACCGCCTCCACCAGCGCCGTGAGCGACGGGAAGGCGACGGTTTCGAGCTCCCGGGCGACCTGGGCCGCGCGGGTGGGGTTGATGTCGAAGATGCCGACCAGCGCGGCGCCCTCGACGGCGCGCAGCAGCCGCGCGTGATGGTAGCCGAGGGCGCCGGTGCCGACCACGCCGACGCGCACCGGCTGCCGGGTCACACCATCACCCCGCGCTGCGAGGCCTCGATGAAGGTCAGGAACTTCTCCACCTCCGGGACCTGCGGCAGCTCGATCCGGGCCCGCGCGATCCCCTGGCTGACTGTCAGGTCGGAGTTGAACAGCAGGCGATAGGCGCGCTTCAGAGCGAGCTTGACGTCGGGCGAGAAGCCGGCGCGCTGCAGGCCGACCGAGTTGAGCCCATAGAGGTGCACCGGATTCCCCACGGCCTTGGTGAACGGCGGGACGTCCTGGTTGACACGCGACCCGCCCCCGACGAATGCGTAGGTGCCGATGCGCACGAACTGGTGGATCGGCACCAGCCCGCTGACGATGGCGCGGTCCTCGATCGTCACGTGGCCGGCCATCTGGATGCCGTTGGCGAGGATGACGTCGTTCCCGATCACACAGTCGTGGGCGATGTGCACGTACGTCATGATGAAGCAGCGCTGGCCGATCGCCGTCCGACCCGTCGCGGAGGTGCCGCGGTTGATGGTGCAGTACTCGCGGATGATGGTGCCGTCGCCGATCTCGACCCAGGTCTCCTCGCCCTTGTACTTGAGATCCTGCGGGTCGTTGCCGATGACCGTCCCGTACCCGATCTTCACGCCCGACCCTACCCGGGTATTCCGCTCGATCACGACGTGCGCCGCGATGCCGGTGCGGTCGCCTACGGTGACGTGCGGTCCGACGATCGCGTACGGCCCGACCGTCACGTCCGCCCCGAGGTGGGCGGTGGGGTCGACGATCGCCGTGCGGTGGATCATCGGTCGGTCACGATGGCCGCCATTTCGGCCTCCGCCACGACCTGCCCGTCGACGTAGGCCATGCCCTTCATACGGCAGGTGCGCCCGCGGAACTGCAGCATCTCCAGCTCGAAGCGGATCTGGTCCCCCGGCAGCACGGGGCGGCGGAACTTCACGTTGTCCAGCGACATGAAGTACACCACTTTGTCCGTGATGTCCTGATCCGCGAAGCGACCCATCAGGAGCATCCCCCCCACCTGCGCCATCGCTTCGATGATCAGCACGCCCGGCATGATCGGATGCCCGGGGAAGTGCCCCTGGAAGAACGACTCGTTGATCGTGACGTTCTTGATGCCGACGATCCGCTGGTCGCCCTCCACCTCGATGATCCGGTCCACCAGCAAGAACGGGTAGCGGTGCGGCAGGATGTCCATGATCCGGCCGATGTCCATCGCGGGCCGGCCGGTGCGCTTGGCGGCCCGCTCCAGGGCCCGCGCCAGCGCGACGTTCCCGGTGTGGCTCGGCCGCGTGGCGATGATGTGCGCGCGGATCCGCGCGCCGGTGAGCGCCAGATCCCCCACGATGTCGGCCGCCTTGTGCCGCACGAACTCGTCCGGCCAGCGTAACCGGCCGCCGTTGGCGAGGCCGCCGCCGCGGTCGTCGAGCACGATGGCGTTGGACGCGCTGGCGCCCTTGATCAGCCCTTTGGCCCGCAGCGCTTCCACCTCTCCGGTGAACCCGAAGGTGCGCGCCGGCGCGAGCTCTCGCGCGAACGCGTCGGCGGTGACTTCGAACGTCCCCGCCTGCCTCCCGATGAGCGGGTGCGGGAACTCGATGGTCACCGTCAGCCGGAATGCTTTGGCCGGCGCGACGATGTAGCTCGAGTCGCCCTCGGTCACCGTGAACGGCGCCTGCACGGTGAGCATCGTGGGCTGCCCTCCGACGTCCACGGGGGCCGCCTGCCGCAGCGCGTCGAAGTACGGCTGCACGCTGCCGTCCAGGATCGGCGGCTCGGGACCGCTCAGCTCGACGATGAGGTCGTCGATCTCATGCGCCGCGACGGCCGCGAGCAGGTGCTCGACGGTGTGGATCGTGGCGTCCCCGTGGCCGATCGCCGTGCGCCGCTCGAGCGCCTCGACTTCCGTCAACCGGGCGGGGATCTCCGGCTTGCCGGTGAGGTCGACGCGGCGGAAGCGGATCCCCTGGCCGGCGGTGGCGGGGAGGAACGTGGCGACGGTCTCGGCCCCCGTGTGCAGGCCGGTCCCCGACACGGACGCCGTCTTCTGGATGGAACGTCTACCGTTGGGCGGCATCGGGCTGCTTGGCGACGAGCGCCTCGAGGTCGTGGATGATATCCGCCAGGCGGTACAGCGTCGCCTGGGCCCGCAGCAACTCGCGGTGGTTGCGGGCGGGATAGCCCGACACCGTCGCGCCGGCCGGGACGTCCCCGATCAGGCCCGCCTGCACGAGCACGCGCGCTCCGCGGCCCACCGTCAGATGATCGGACACGCCCGCCTGTCCCGCGAGGATCACTTCGTCCTCGATGCGCGAGCTGCCGGCGACGCCGACGAGGGCCATGATCAGGCAGCGCGCGCCGATGCGGACGTTGTGCGCGATGTGGACCAGATTGTCGATCTTGGTGCCCGGGCCGATCACCGTGTCGTCCACACTGCCGCGGTCCACGCAGCTGTTCGCACCGATCTCCACGTCGTCGCCCACGAGACAGCGGCCGACATGCGGGATCTTGCGATGTCCGCTTCCGCCCCGGCCGGGGATGTAGCCGAATCCGTCGCTCCCCAGCCGCACGCCGGCGTGCAGGATCACACGGTGGCCGATCTCGGTCCCGGGATAGCACACGACGTTCGGATACATCTCGACCTCATCGCCGACCACGACGCCGTCGCCGAGCACACACCCGCCGCCCAGTCGCACGTTGCGGCCCAACCGCACCCCGCGTCCCAGCACCACATGCGGTCCGATCGCGACCGGGTCTTCCCACGTGGCGCCCCGGCCGACGACGGCGGTAGGATGCACCCCAGGCTCCCAGACGGCCTGGGGGTAGAGCACCGGCAGGATGGCGAGCAGCGCCGCGTGGGGGTCCGGCACCACGACGCGCACCGCGGGCCCGGCGGCCTCCGCGAGGAATTCCTCCCGCACCAGCACGACCGACGCCGCGGAGCGCTGAAGGTAGGAGAGATACCGGGGGCTGGCAAGAAACGCGAGGTCGCCCGGCTCGGCGCGCTCGAGCGGGGCGACGCGAGTGACCCGGACGTCCGGCGACCCGACCAGCCGGCCGCCCGTCAGGGCCGCGATCTCGCTCGCGGACAGGGCGTGGGCGGCCGGAGCGGCCACGGCGCCGGCCGCTGCCCTACTGCGCCTGCTGGAGGCGCTGCAACACTTTCGCGGTGATATCGAGCGACGGATCGGCGGAGATGAGGCCGCCGCCCTGCGCGTCCGCGTCGAAGATCATCGCGTAGTTGCCCTCGGCCCGGATGCCGTCGATGACGGCGCGGATGCGGGCGTTGAGCGGACCGAACAGCTCCTGCTGCCGCTGTTGGATGCGGTCGTTCAACTCGGTCCCACGCTGCGTGTACCGGTCCTGCAGCACCTGCAGCTCGCGCTGCTTGGCCGTCTTGGCCGCCGGGGAGAGGGCGATCGATTGCTGGTCGAAGGCTCGCACCGCCGAGTCCATCTGCTGCTGCAGTCGCGCGATCTCGTCCCGGCCGGCCTGGATGTCCCGATTGAGGGCCGAATCGGCCGCGGCGTAGCCCGGCGTCTGCTGCATGATCGTCCGCGAGCTTACGAACGCGATCTTGACCGGCGGCGGCGCCGTGGCCGGCCGCGTCGGCGTGGGTGTCTGGGCGCCGAGCGACACGGCGGCAGCGAGGGTCAGGCAAGTCACGAGGGCGCGCGTCATACCATGCTCCAGAGAGATGGGCATCAGAAGAAGTTGCCGAGTTTGAAGTGCAGTTTCCAGCCCGGGGCAGGCCGGCCGAGAATGTCGGTGCGATCGAAGCCGTAGCCGAGGTCGACGCCCATGGGACCCAGCGGCGAGATGATCGCCGCCCCGAACCCCGCCCCACGGAACAGGCGCGTGGGGTTGTACTGGCTCGCCCGGGCCCAGAGGTTGCCGGCGTCGAAGAAGGCGTTCACGTACAGCATCTGGGAGATCCGCATGCCCAGCTCCCCCGTCATGCTGAAGAACGCCTTGCCGAACGAGTTGGCCGTTGATGCCCCCGACGTGCTGGCGTTGGGGTCGAAGCCGTTGGGGGTGATGGCGAACTCGTCGTAGCCGCGCAGCGGGATCCCGAACTGCGTACCGCCCATGAAGAACAGCTGATCGAAGAACGGCGAGTCGCCGAAGACGAAGCCGGAGCGGGTCGAGAGGCCCAGCACGAACTTGACCCCGCTCGCGCCGGGCCGGCTCCCGCCCAGCTGCCCCAGCGGCGCGTACCAGTGCCCCTCGAGGTCGATGCGCTGGAAGTCGCCGCGACCGCCCAGCGGCCCGCCGCTCTGCGACAGCCCCACCGTCGTCATCGTGCCGCCCGTGGGGAAGGGGAGGTCGACGCGGGTATCGCGCATCGCCGACACGCCGATGGTGGACCGGAGGCAGTTGGTGCACCCGAACCGCGCCTGGAACGCCGTGTTCGACGCCGACCCCTCGAACGTCTGCTCGTCGATCGAATACGACAGGAACAGCCGCGAGTAACGATCGTTGAACACCGGGAAGCCGAGTTGCACGCTGGCGCCACGCCGCCGCAGCCGCCCCAGGTCCGCGATCTGATAGCGCAACCGCGTGTTGTGCACGCCGACGGTCCCCGAGATCCGGGACTCGCGGATCGCGGGATCGGTATAGGACAGATCGAAGTCGTTGATGTTCTTGCCGAACTGCCACTGGAAGTGGCCGCGCTTGCCCTGCCCGAAGAGGTTGGGCTCGTCCAGCCCCAAGAAGCCGCCCACGCCGACCCCCTGCCCCACCGAGGCGCCGAAGTTGACGTTGCCGGTGCGCTTCTCGGTGACGCGGAAGATCACGTCCACGTC
>Ga0066683_10000414_pt1 | contig 13293 bp, 9 predicted proteins | sample GraSoiAngelo_132_FD_62296 | JGI IMG/M metagenome (GOLD analysis project Ga0066683, IMG submission 62296) | Grasslands soil microbial communities from the Angelo Coastal Reserve, California, USA - 14_0929_02_40cm | ecosystem: Environmental > Terrestrial > Soil > Grasslands | place: USA... | reverse complement strand
TCTTCGAAGGTGTCAAGGCGCGGGGGCGGCGCGCCGCTGTGCTATCGTCCTCGCGAGATGGATTCGCTGCCGCTGCCACCGCTGTCCGCCGAGCAGACGGACCTCGTCGCGCGCATGCGCGAGCTGTCCCGCACGCGTTTCGCGCCGCGGGCGGCGCGCTACGACGCCGAGTCGTCGTTCCCGCACGAGAATTACCGCGACCTGCATGCGGCGGGACTGCTGCCGCTGACGGTGCCGCGCGCGTACGGCGGCGTCGGCGCCGACCCGATCGCGTACGTGCACGCGCTGCGCGAGATGGCGCACGGCTGCTCGGCCACCGCGCTCACCTTCAACATGCACAGCACGATCACGAGCTTCATCGAGGCGCTCGGCACGGAGGCGCAGAAGCGGCGCTGGTTCGCCGAGGTCGTGGAGCACGGCCGCCTGATCGCCTCGATCACGAGCGAGCCCGAGCAGTCGTTCCGCGACAAGTTCGTGCTGAACACCGTGTTTCGCCGCGCCGACGGCGGCTGGCGCGTGGCCGGCGTCAAGCAGTTCTGCTCGATCGGCGACGCGGCGGACTACTACTTCGTCACCGGCGTGGTGGAGGGCACGAGCAGCGCGGCGGAGGGCGTGATCTCCGCGATGATTCCCCGCACGGACGCCGGCGTGAAAATCGAGGGCATCTGGAACGCGACCGGGATGCGCGGCACCATCAGCCACACGATCCGGTACGACTGCCTGGTGCCCGAGAGCGACGTCGTCGGCACGCCCGGCAGCCTGCTCACGATCGACCTCTCCGGCTTCGCGCTCGGCTACGCCGCCGTCTATCTCGGCATCGGCGAGGCCGCGTTCGACTACATGCTCGAGTACGCGAAGACGAAGACGCTGAAGCCGGCCACCGAGCCGATGTCTCACCATCCGCTCGTGCAGCGCACGGTGGCCCAGGTCGGAACCGCGCTCCGCGCGGCGCAATTGCTCGTGCACGAGGCGGCGCGCGTGCGGATGACCGGCGACAAGGCGGCCACCATGCTCGCCGTCAACCAGGCGAAGGCGTACGCGGCCGAGGTCGGGCTGGATGCCACGACGCGCGCGCTGCAGATGGCCGGCGGTCGCGGCATCCTCAAGGAGCTGCCGCTCGAGCGCTGGCATCGCGACGCGCTCGCGGGCCCGGTGATGCCGCCGTCCAACGACCGCTGCCTGGAGACCGCCGGCAAGCTGCTGTGCGGGCTGCGCGCGGCCACGCTGGAGTTCCAGTGAGCACGCTCGACGCCGCCACGCGCGCCGTCCGGAGCGCCGCCCGCGACTGAGCGCCGCCGGGAACTTCGCGCGGCCATGGCGGTCTAACCGATGCGCGAGGGCCTCGGCGCCGATCCGCCCGGTCTGCTCCCACGGCTGCGCGCCGGCGACCCGCGCGCATTCGAAGAGCTCGTGATCGCGTATCAGCATCGCGTGTTCGGCGTCGCGCTGCGCATGCTGGGCAACCGCGCGGAGGCCGAGGAGATCGCGCAGGAGGTGTTCTTGCGAGCCCATCGCGCCATCGCGGACTTTCGCGGCGAGGCGCGGCTGGGCACGTGGCTCTATGCGATCGCCTCGCGACTCTGCCTCAATCGCCTGGCCTCCCCGGACCGCCGACTGGCGCGCGGCGACGACGCGCTGATGGACGTGCCGGCCTCAACCCCCGATGCCGCCGCGGCGGCCGAGCGGGCGGAGCTCGACGCGGCATTGCGCGCGGCCATCGCCGAGCTGCCGGACGACCGGCGCCTCGTATTGGTGTTGCGCGACGTCGAGGGGTTATCGTACGAGCAGATCGCCGAGGCCCTCGCCCTGGATCCCGGCACCGTGCGCTCGCGGCTGCACCGCGCACGGATGCAGCTGAAGGAGAAGCTGGAGCGCTTCGCATGACGTGCACTGAGACGCGCGACCTGTTTTCCGCGCTCGCCGACGACGCGCTCACCCCGGGCGAGCGCGCGGCGCTCGACGCGCACCTGGCCGGCTGCGCCGAGTGTCGTCGCGAGCTCGCCGGCTTGCTGCGCACGGTGAAGCTCGTCCGCGCCATGGATCCGGTGCACGCCCCGGCGGGATTCGTCGATCGCGTGCTCGCCGCCGCGCAGCCGGCGCCGTCGCACCGCCGGCTCGTGCGCCGCCTGATGCGGCCATGGCCAACGCTGCCGCTCGGCGCCGCCGCGCTGCTGCTGATCGGTGGCCTCGCGGTGCTGCTCTTCCGCGGCTCACCGGAGCAGCAGCGGGCCGCGCACGATCAGCTCGAAGCCGCGCGCGCGCCGTCGTCCGAGCGCAACGTCGCCGCACCGCAGAGCGTCGAGGCGCCGCCCGCGGCCGTCACCGCGGCGCCCAGGAGCGACACCGACCTGTCGAAGAATTACTCCGAGCCGCCGAAGAGTGAGAGCATGCGCGCGAAGACCGCCGCGCCGACGACGAAGACGGACGCGCCATCACCGAGAGCACGCGCTGAGCGCGCTCAGGCAACCGTTCCCAATGCGTCGCGCGATTCCGTGTCGTCCGCACGGGAGCAGGAAGCACAGCAGAGGCTCACACCCCCGGCTGCCATGGAGCGCCGGGACGCGAAGCGCGAGTTGGCCGATCGCGGTCAAGAAGCGCTCGCTCCCGCCGTCGGCGGCCGCTCCGCCGCGGCGCCATCCGCCGCCGAGCGACAGCCGCCGCCGGTCGGCGCCGCGACGCCCGCGCCGGCCATGGCAACCGCCAAGGCGCAAGCGATGCCGCAGAGCGCGCCGCTGTCGCGCACGGGCCCGATGACCGGCATTCCCGCCGCGCCGCCGGACGTCACCGCGCGGCTCCGCGTGGCCCACGTGAGCGGCGCCGAGCGCGCGTTGATCGAGCTCGCGGCGCGCGTCGGCGGACGACAGACCGGGCGTCGGATCGACGGCGGGCGTCTCGTCGTCGAGCTCGCCGTGCCCCGCGACACGTACGCGGAGTTCGTGCGCGAGGCCGCGGCGCTCGGCGCCGTGTCGATCGAGAGCCAGGCGACCGACCGACCCATGCTGGCCGTCGCCGTCACCGTCTCCAACTGACCGCCGCTGAGCGGTCCGTCGGGACGGTCAGGGAACTTCTACCGTCCTGCCCTGTCTAACCCGCCAGTAGCAGACATTCGAACGGCGGGAGGCTGAGCATGAGACGGACGCTCGCGATCGTGCTGATGGTGGCGACGTCGCTCGCGACGGGCGCGGAGGCGGCGCAGGTCGCCGTCGGCCGCGACACGCAGACCGACGTGATGGTGACGATCTACAACGGCAACCTCGGGCTCGTGAAGGACGTGCGCGAGACGCGGCTGCCAACGGGGCTGCACGAGACGGAGTTCACCGACGTCGCCGCGCAGATCGATCCGACGACGGTGCATCTGAAGTCGCTGACGGATCCCGCCGGCCTGCGCATCCTCGAGCAGAATTACGAATACGATCTGCTCTCGAGCGAGAAGCTGCTGGAGAAGTACGTCGGTCGGCTCGTGCGGCTCTACAACACCGACGGCACGTATCTGGAGGCCAAACTCCTGTCCACCGCCGGCCCGGTGTTCGAGATCAACGGGCAGATCCACCTCGGCCACAACGGACGGCTGGTGCTGCCCTCGCTGCCGGAGAACCTCGTCAGCAAGCCGACGCTCGTGTGGCTGCTACGCAACGCGCGGTCGGGAGCGCAGCGCATCGAGGCGTCGTACCTCACCGGCGGCATCACGTGGAAGGCCGATTACGTGATGGTGCTCGATGCCACCGACACGAAGGCCGACCTCACGGGCTGGGTCACCATCGACAACCGCAGCGGCGCCACCTACGCCAAGGCCGCGCTCAAGCTCGTCGCGGGCGACGTCAACCGCGCGCCCGAGGGGCGCCGCGACCGGCGCGCGCTCGAGATGGCGGCGAAGGCGGCGTCGATGCAAGACGCGGCGCACGACTTCAAGTCCGAAGGCTTCTTCGAGTACCACCTCTACACGCTCGACGGCCGCACGACGCTCAAGGACAACCAGACCAAACAGCTCACGCTCATGTCGGCCGGCGACGTGCCGGTGGTCAAAGAGCTGATCTACTACGGCGCTCAGGACTATTACCGGACGTCCTACGGCATGCCGATGTCCAATCAAAAAGTCGGCGTCTACCTCGACATCAAGAACGCCACCGAGCACCGCCTCGGCGTGCCGCTGCCCAAGGGCAAGGTGCGCGTGTACAAGGCCGACGCCTCCGGCAGCCAGCAGTTCGTCGGCGAAGACTGGATCGATCACACGCCCAAGGACGAGCGCGTGAAGATCAAGATGGGCGAGGCGTTCGATCTGGTCGGCGAGCGCACGCAGAAGGACTTTCGCAAGATCGGCGTCAATCTCTACGAGGTCGAGTGGGAGATCTCGCTGCGCAATCACAAGACGACCGCCCAGACGGTGACGGTCATCGAGCCGGTGCCCGGCGACTGGCAGGTCCTCGCCGCCACGCACGCGTGGGAGAAGCCCGAGGCCCACACGCTGAAGTTCCAGATCCCCGTGGCGAAGGAGGGCGCCTCGAAGCTGGCGTACCGGGTCCGCGTGAAGTTCTAACCGAAGCGCGGGGCCGCGCTGGCAATCGGCCCGGTCACACGCTGGCCAGCGCCACCGAACGGGAGCGGGCCGATCCGAGCAACGACGCGGACTTATCGCGCGCGTGGATCTGGAGCCCGTCTTGCACGAGTAGTTCCCTCCGACGACTGTTCGAGGGGGCGCATGACCGACGTCGCGATATCAGCAGAACAGCCTATGAATCGACCGGCCGGGGAGACGGTGCCCCCGGTCTCATTGCCGTCGGCGACGCCGGCGGCCGACACCGGACGGCGGCGGCGAGCGCTCCACCAGGAGCTCGCAGTGCGAGCCGGCGTCGCCCTGCTGATGCTGGGCTTCAACCAGATCCTTACCGTCGCGCCGGCGGTGAAGGGCTTCATCCGCGTGGCCGCCGTGCTCGGGCTCCTCGTGAACGTGCCCTACTACCTCGCCGCACGCTCGAACTGGCGCCGGCGACTGCAGGCCTGGGTCCGCATGATCATGGACGTCGGATTCATCACCGCCGGGCTCTATGCGGCGGGCGGTCTCGCCGCCTCGGCCTATCTCGCGGTCTACGCGATCGTCCCCGTGTACACGGGCATCGTGTTCTCGAGCGTGGCCTGCGTCGTCGTGACCGTGGTCGCGACGCTGGCGTTTCTGGCGATGGCGGGCGCGCAGACGCTCGGCCTGCTGCAGTTCATGAGCGCGCCGCGCGCCGACATGTGGGAGATGGCCATCTTCAACCTGCTCGTGCTCAACATCGTCGGCGTTCTCGCGGCGATGCTGGCCGATGCTTACCGTCGCAGCCGACACCACCTCGCCGCGGCGTACGGCGAGCTCGAGCGCGCCCACGAGCAGTCGCTGCGGATGCATGCGCAGATCCAGCAGGCCGGCCGCCGATACGCGGTCAGCGAGGTCGTGGCCGGCGTCACGCACGAGATGCGCAACGTGCTGCAGGGCGTGTTCGGCCATCTCTGGCTCCTGCGCCGCAAGCTCGCCGGTGCGCCGGCGGAGGTGGACGAGCACCTCGTGCAGGTCGAGACGGCGTGCGAGCACGTGATGCGGATCATCCGCACGACGCTCGACATGGCGCGACAGCCCGGCGACACCCCAGGCCCCCTGGCCGTCGACGAAGTGATCGCGCGCGCGACCGAGCTGAAGGCCTACGATCTGCGACGGGACGGGATCGACCTCACCGTCGACGTGCCGCCCGACCTGCCGCGCATCAGCGCCTCCGCGTTCCAGCTGCAACAGGTGCTGCTGAACCTGATCACCAACGCGCAGGACGAGCTGCGCGCGCGGGACGGACGCCGCGAGATCGTCGTCGCGGCCGCGCTCGATGCGCTCGGCTGCGCCATCGAGGTGCGCGACACGGGACCCGGCATTCCGCGGGCGATCCTGCCCCGCGTGTTCGAGCCGTTCTTCACGACAAAGGACAGCGCCGCCGGGCTCGGCCTCGCGATCTCCGCGGGCATCGTCGAGCGGTTCGGCGGCCGGATCACGGCCTTCAATCGCCGCGAGGGCGGCGCCGTGTTCCGCATCGTCCTGCCGGCCGCGTAGCGGCCTAGCGGCCGCGCTTCGCCAGGTACTCCGGGCCCACCAGGACTTCGCGCGGCTTGGCGCCGTCACCGGGGCCGAGGATGCGGTCTTGCTCCATCATGTCGATGAAGCGCGCGGCTTTGGGATAGCCGAGGCGCATACGGCGCTGCAGAAACGAGATCGAGCCCTGCCGCTGGCCGATGACGAGCTGTACGGCGTCCCAGTACAGGTCGTCGCGGTCCGCGGCGTCGCCACCCTCGCCGCTCCCCGGCTCGGTCGGCAGGACGATCTCCTCGTAGATGGCCGTGCCCTGCGTGCGCAGGAACTCGCAGATCGCCTTCACCTCGTCGTCGGAGACCCACGCGCCGTGCACGCGCACCTGCTTGTTGGCGCCGGGCGGGACGTAGATCATGTCGCCGCGGCCGAGCAGCTGCTCGGCGCCGTTGCCGTCGAGCACCGTGCGCGAGTCCACCTTGGACGCGACCTGGAAGGCGATCCGCGTCGGGAAATTTGCCTTGATCAGCCCGGTGACGACGTCGACCGATGGCCGTTGCGTCGCGATGATCAGGTGGATGCCGACCGCGCGCGCGATCTGGGCCAGTCGCACGAGCGACGTCTGTACCTCGCCGGCGGAGACCATCATGAGATCGGCGAGCTCGTCCACGACGACGACCCAGTACGGCAGCTTTTCTTCGGGGGACACCGCCCGGTTGTAGCCATCGATGTTCCGCACCTGCTTGGCCTGCAGCAGCTTGTAGCGCTCGTCCATCTTGCCGACGATCCAGCGCAGCCGGGCCGCCGCCTCCTTGGCGTCGGTGACGACCGGCGAGAGCAGGTGCGGAATACCCTCGTACACCGAGAGCTCGAGTCGCTTGGGATCGACCATGAGGAATCGCACGTCGGCCGGCGTCGCCTTGTAGAGGATCGAGCAGATCATCGCGTTGAGGCCGACCGACTTGCCCGAGCCGGTGGCGCCCGCGACGAGGAGATGCGGCATCGCGGTGAGGTCGGCGACAACGGGCATCCCGTTCACGTCCTTGCCCAGCGCCAGCGGCAGCCGGCCCTTGGACTCGGCAAACTCCGCGGACACGAAGATCTCGCGGAGGTAGACGGTGGCCCACTCGTCGTTGGGCACCTCCACCGCGACCGTGCCGCGGCCCGGGATCGGTCCGACGATCCGCACGCTCGCGGCCTTGAGGGCCAGCGCGAGATCGTCGGCGAGGTTGACGACCTGTGCGACCTTCACCCCGGCCGCCGGCTCGAACTCGTACGAGGTGATGATCGGCCCCGGGCTCACCTGCACGATGCGCCCGTCGACCTCGAAGTCGGCCAGCTTGCGTCGCAGGATCTCGGCGTTGTCCTGCAGCTCCTCGCGCGTCGCCTTGAGCTCGGCGCTCGACGGCGCCTGCAGCAGGCCGACGGCCGGCAGCTGGAAGGCCGCCGCGCCGCCGGTGCCGAAGTCGAACGTCTCCTGCCACGCGAGCCCCTTGTCCATCAGCGTGCTCTTCGCTCGGGCGGGCTCCACGATGGTCGGCAGCGGCAGCTCGACCGTGTCGGTGGACGCGTCCGCGATGAGCGGCGGCGGCGTGAGCGCCCTCGTTGTCGCCAGCGGCGCGAAGGCGCGGCGCTTGCGCAGGGTCGCCAGCCGCGCGGTCACCAGCCGCGTGAGCGCCGCGTACGACGTCTGCGTGACGAGCAGCGCGCCGACCGGGACCGCCGTGAGCAACAGCAGCCAGGCGCCCGCGTCGCCCACCGTCGCGTGCAGCACGACGGCGGCCGCCCACCCGGTGAAGCCGCCGGCCTGCAGCATGCCGCCGTGCGTGAGGCTCGTACTCGCGAGCGTGTCCGTCCCCTGCTGCAGCAGGCCGGTCGCCGCGAGCAGCAGCAAGAGCAAGCCGACGATCGGCACCCAGCCGCGCGCCGCGAGCGGGCGCACGAATGCGGCGACGCCCCAGAAGGCGGCGGCGAGCGGGAAGAGGAACGCGGCATAGCCGAATGCCCGGACGCAGGCCCACGCGACCCAGATGCCGACGGGACCGACGACGGAGGACTGATCGCCCGGTGGCAGCGTGGCGTCGAACACCGCGAGCGCGACGAGGAGAAACACGGCCGCGGTCATCGCCGCGATGCCCTGCACCTCGCGCACCCACCGGCGCGGCGGAGCCTTGCGGCGCGGGCGGCGGCGCGGCTCACGCGCCGTCTCGGGCGTCTTCGGCTCCGACTTCAGCTCCGCGGACAGAGTCGCAGGCATCAGACCTCCAGAATGATGGGCAGCACGATCGGCTTGCGCTGCACCCGTTGGTTGACGAGCTGGCGGACGGCGGTGCGCACGCGGGCGCCGATCGCGTCGCGATCCCACGGTTCGGCCGGATCGCGGGCCGTGAGCGCGGCGCGCACCGCCGATTTCATGTCCTCGAGCAGCGCTTCGTTCTCCTTCACGTAGATCACGCCGCGCGAGGCGATCTCCGGACCGGCCACGACGGCGCCGCCGGCGTCGAAGGTGAGCGCGACGGCGATCACGCCGTCGTCGGCGAGAATCTGCCGGTCGCGCAGGACCACGGAGCCGACGTCGCCGATGCCCTTGCCGTCGACGAGCACGCGGCCCGTGGGATAGCCGGGGATGATGCGAGCGGTCGTCGGCGTCACCTCCACGGCCGTGCCGTCCTCGACGAGGAGCACGCGATCGGCGGCGAACCCCATGCCGGCGGCCAGCCGCGCGTGGCCGAGCAGGTGACGATACTCGCCGTGCACCGGCACGAAGTAGCGCGGCTGCGTGAGCTTGAGCATCAGCTTGAGATCTTCCTGGCTCGCGTGTCCCGAGACGTGCACGAACGCGTTGTCCTCGTAGAGCACCTCCGCGCCCAGCCGGTAGAGCGCGTTGATCACGCGGCCCACCGTGCGCTCGTTGCCGGGAATCACGCGGGCCGAGATCACGACCAGGTCGCCGCGCGCGATCTGCACGTACTTGTGCTCGCCGGCAGCCATGAGCGCGAGCGCGGAATTCGGCTCGCCCTGACTCCCCGTGGACAGGATCACCTGGCGCTCCGGCGCCAGCGCGACGAGCTCCTCGAGCGGCCGCAGCAGTCCCGCGGGCAGATGGAGGTAGCCGAGCTCCGCCGCGATCGCGACGTTGCGCTCCATCGAGCGGCCGAGCAGGGCGACGTGCCGGCCCCGCGCCGCGGCCAGCGTCAGCACCTGCTGGATGCGATGGATATGGGAGGCGAATGTGGCGAGGATGATCCGGCCCGTAGCGTGATCGAAGCGCTCGGCCAGCGCGGCGCCGACCTCGATCTCGGACTGCGTGTGACCCGGTCGATCGACGTTGGTGCTGTCCGAGCACAGCACGGCCACGCCCTCCTCGCCCAGCTCCGCGAAGCGTCGCGTGTCGGCGGGCTCGCCGTCGAGCGGGCTCGGATCGAGCTTGAAGTCGCCGGTGTGGACGATCGTCCCGGCGGCGGTGCGAATGGCGAGCCCCATTCCGTCGGCGATGGAGTGCGTCACGCGGATCGCCTCGATGGTGAAGGGGCCGAGCGTGAAGGGCTCGCGCGGCCGCATCGGCCGGAGATCCGCCGCCTCGGGCAGCGCGTGCTCGCGCAGCTTGTCGGCGACGAAGGCGCGCGTCAGTGGCGTCGCATACACGGGCAGGCGCGCCGACCTCAAGAGATAGGGCAGCGCGCCGATGTGGTCCTCGTGGCCGTGCGTGAGCACGACGCCGTGAAAGCGCTCGCGCTTGGCGAGCGCATACGAGAAATCCGGGATGACGTAATCGACGCCCGGCAGCTCGTCGTCGGGAAACATCAGCCCGCAGTCGACGGCGATGACGTCGTCACCGGACTCGATCAGCATCATGTTGAGGCCGATCTCGCCCAGCCCGCCGAGCGGAATCAACCGAACGGAGGGTTCCACCGAGGAACTCCTTTCACGACAGCCGGCTCATCGTAGCATCGGGCCTCCGCCGGCCCGAAGTTTCGCCGGCGGCATTCGGGAGGGACTAAAAGGGGGCAGTTTCCTCGAGGCGGCGCACGAGCTCGCGCGCGTGCGTCGTGAAGGCGCCGCGCTCGGCGCCGGCGATCGGCTCGCCCGGGATGAACTTCTCGCCGAGCGGATTGACGAAGTGGCCGTTCTTCGAGACACGATAGTCCAGATGTGGACCCGTCGCCAGCCCGGTGGCCCCGACGTAGCCGATCACCTGCCGCTGCGTGACGCGACCGCCGGGACGGACGCCGGCGGCGAGGCGCGAGAGATGGTTGTACATCGTCTCGTAGCCCGAGCGATGCCTGAGCGTCACCGAGATGCCGTTGCCGCCCGACCAGCCGGCGGCCCCGACGCGGCCGTCCGCGACCGCGCGAACGGGCGTGCCCGTGGGCGCGCCGTAGTCGATCGCGAGGTGCGGACGCACGCCGCCGAGGATCGGATGCGGCCGCGCCCACGTGAACCCCGAGGTGATGCGCGTGAACTCGAGCGGCGACTTCAGGAAGCTCTTGCGCAGCGAGCGGCCCTGCAGATCATAGAACGTGAGCCGTCCGTCGCCGGCACGCTCGAAGCCGACGCCGCTGAGCACACGGCCGTCGCTGACGTACTGCGCCACGAGGATGCGCCCGTAGTCGACGAACGTGTCGTTGGCGAAGCGCTTCTCGACGAGCAGCCGGAAGCGATCGCCCGCGCGCGTGTCCGCCGTGAAGTCGAAGTCGGACTCGAAGATCGCCGCCAGCTCCACCGCGAGCTGCGCCGCCCCACCCGCGTCTTCCACCGCCTCGAAGAGCGAGCGGGTCACCTCGCCCGCCACGACGTCCACCCGCACGTCACGCCGCGTCTCCGCGCGCCGCACCTCCCAGCCGCCGTCGGTGGCGACCACCACGTAGCCGAGCCACGGGCTCGGCTCGTAGCGCAGCGCCACCGGCCGGCCGTCGAGCGTCGAGGTGACTTCGAGCGTGTGGCGCGGCGAGAGCTTCTTGAGATTCGCGCCGCTGGCCGCGAGCGCGGCGGCGATCCCGGCGCTGGCCTCGCGTTCGATCCCTTGCCGCGTGAGCGCGCGAACGAGCGTGTCGCCGCGGCGGACGTCGACCGCGGTGACGCGGGTGATGGGCGCGGATGGCGTGGGCGGCTCGGCGACGACGGCCGGCAAGGACGGAGGCGCGAGGGACTGCGGCGCGCGTGAGAGCCAGCCGCCGCGATAGAGAACTGCGCCGACGCTCAGCTCGACAGCCAGCAGCGCCAGCAGCACGTTGCGACGTCGCATCGCTTCCTACTATAACCGGCGAGCGACCGCGGCAAACTCCTGAATGTTCAAGGTTTCAGCCCGCCGCCCCGGATCGACCCCTGCGCCGGCCGCGGCCTCCCGAACCGTTGCCACGGCGACACCGAGCCCGGATGCGAGCGCATTCGCAAGCGTTTTGCGGCGCTGGGCGAAGGCGGCGCGAACCACGGCCTCGAAGCGCCGCTCGTCCGCGAGGTCCACGCGCGGCGCGGGCAGCGGCGCCAGGCGCAGCACGGCGGACTCGACCTTCGGCGGCGGCCGGAACGCGCCCGGCGGCACGCGCATCGCCAGCTCCACACGCCAGTTCAGCTGCACGTAGATCGAGAGGCTGCCGTACGTCTTGCCGCCCGGTGCCGCCGCCACGCGCTCGGCGACCTCGCGCTGGAGCATGAGGGCCATCGCATCGATCACCCGCGGGGCACGCACCAGCGCGGTGAGGATGGCCGTGCCGACGCTGTACGGCAGGTTGCCGACCACGAGCGTCCGGCCGCCGGCGGGCCGCGCGAGCGACGGCCAATCCCACGTCCGCGCGTCGGCCTCGTGCACGTCGATCGCGGGGAACGCCGCGCGCAGGCGCTCGATCAGCGTGCGGTCCACCTCGAGCGCGAGCGTGCGTCCGGCGCGCCGGGCGAGCTCGCCGGTCAAGGCGCCCTGGCCGGGTCCGATCTCGACGACCAGATCCGCCGGCGTCGGCGCCACGAGGTCGACGATCGCGCGCGCGATCCCGGAATCGCGCAGGAAGTGCTGGCCGAGCGCGCGGCGCTTGAACGGAGCAGGCGGTGGCGATGGACGGTCCCGCGGGACCGTATCCCTCCTCACACCGACTGCGCGGATCGGCGCGCGGCGAGATCCGCGAGCAGCGCCGCGTGCACCTCGCGCGTGCGCGCCTGCGTCGCCGCGCGATCGCCGCTGTTGTCAATCACGTAGTCGGCGAGCTTGACCTTCTCGGCGAGCGGCATCTGGCTGGCGATGCGGCGCTCGCCGTCGGCGGCGTCGGCGTCGCGCGCGACCAGGCGCGCCCGTTGCGTGGCCTCGTCGGTGACGACGACGACGAGCCGGTCCATGTGCTTGTAGCCGCCGGACTCGATCATCACCGGGGCGTCGAAGATCACGAGGCCGTCGAACCCCTCGCGCGCCAGCGCCTCGAGACGGGCGTCGAAGCGCGCGCGAATCGCCGGGTGCAAGATGCCCTCGAGGCGTCGGCGTCGGCCGGGATCGGCGAACACGATGGCCGCAAGCTTCTTGCGATCGAGCGTCCCGTCGGGCGCGAGCACGTCGCCGAACTCGCGGACGACCGCGGCCAGCGCCGGCTCGGCCGGCTCGACGACCTCGCGCGCCAGCTGATCGGCGTCGATCACGAGACCGCCGAGTCGCCGGAACGTGTCCGAGACGGTGCTCTTGCCGGTCGCGATGCCGCCGGTGAGGCCGACGAGCAGAAAGCGCCGCGTGGGAGGCGTCACACCTGCGACCAGTCGTCGCCCGACTTCACGTCGACCACGACCGGCGCGTCGAGCGGCAGCGCCGCCTCCATGATGTCCCGCGCGAGCGCCTCGACCACCGGCACCTCCGCGGGCGGCGCCTCGAAGAGCAATTCGTCGTGCACCTGCAGGAGCATCCGCGCCTGCAGTGAGCGCTCGCGCATCGCCGCACGCACGCGCACCATGGCGATCTTGATCATGTCGCTCGCCGTCCCCTGCACCGGCGCGTTCATGGCCATGCGCTCGGCGGCGTTGCGGGCGACCGGGTTGCCCGAGCGCAGGTCGGGCAGGTAACGGCGTCGGCCGAGCAGCGTCTGCACCCAGCCGCGATCGCGGCCCTCCTGCAGCGTGCGGTCGATGAAGGCACGCACGCGCGGATGGGTCGCGAAGTACGCGCTGATGTAGCGCTGCGCCTCCTTCTGGTCGATCTTGGTCGCCTGGGACAAGCCGAACGCGGACACCCCGTAGAGGATCGCGTAGTTGGCGCTCTTGGCGATCGTGCGCTGCAG
>Ga0066683_10000410_pt1 | contig 13336 bp, 12 predicted proteins | sample GraSoiAngelo_132_FD_62296 | JGI IMG/M metagenome (GOLD analysis project Ga0066683, IMG submission 62296) | Grasslands soil microbial communities from the Angelo Coastal Reserve, California, USA - 14_0929_02_40cm | ecosystem: Environmental > Terrestrial > Soil > Grasslands | place: USA... | reverse complement strand
AACTCGCCGATCGACCGTCTGGTGATGTTCGTCTCGCTCGGCGGCGTCTCGATCCCGAGCTTCGTCCTCGCGATCGTCCTCATCCTCGTGTTCTCGGTCACGCTCGGCCTCGTACCCGCAACCGGGTCCGGGAGCCTCGACCGCCTCATCCTGCCGATGCTCGTGCTCGGCTACGAGGGCATCGGCCTCATCGCACGGCTCACGCGCGCGTCGCTGCTCGACGTGCTCGGCCGCGAGTACGTACGCACCGCGCACGCGAAAGGCCTGCCGCCGCGCACCGTCCTGCTCGGCCACGCGATGCGCAACGCACTCATCCCGGTCGTGACGATCGTCGGCCTGCAGCTCGGGCGCCTGCTTGCGGGGAGCGTGATCGTCGAGACGGTGTTCGCGCGGCAGGGCATCGGGCAGCTCGCGATCGACTCGATCATCGCGAAGGACTATCCGGTCGTCCAGGGCGTGATCCTGCTGACGGCGACGAGCTACGTGATCGCCAATCTGCTCGTCGACATCTCATATGGCTTCATCAACCCCAGGATCCGCGCCGCCTAACCTCGGCGGCGCCCCGATCGTGGCCGCGGCGCAGGGATCGCAGCGACCCATGCCGCTGTTCCCTGCGAGCCCCGGCCCTTACATGCGCGCGTGGCGGCGCCTTCGGTCCGACCGCACCGCGATGGTGATGCTTGTCTACCTCGGCGCGCTCATCGCCACCGTCCTGCTCCTGCCGATGGCGATCTCGATCGACCCGTTCCGGCAGAGCCTCAAGGATTCGCTGCTCGCGCCTGGCTCGACAGGACATCCGCTCGGGACCGATCAGTTCGGACGCGACGTGCTGCTCCGGCTCATCGACGGCGGTCGCGCGTCGTTGTCCGTCGGATTCGCCGCCGTGACGATCGCGGCGGTCTCGGGCGGACTCATCGGACTTGCGGCAGGCATGCGCGGTGGATGGACGGATCGCGTGCTCATGCGCCTGGTTGATGTCGAGCTCGCGTTCCCGGGAATCCTGCTCGCGCTCATCATCGTGACCATCCTCGGGTCCGGCCTCGAGAAAGTTGCGATCGCCGTCGGCATCGGCGGCATCCCGCGCTTCGCGCGGATCGTCCGTGGGTCCGTGCTCGCGACGCGTCACGAGCTCTTCGTCGAAGCGGCCCGGAGCATCGGCGCGAGCGAGGTGCGGATCGCCTTCGCGCACATCGTTCCGCAGGTGCTCGGGCCGGTGATCACGATCGCCACCTTCGGCCTGGCGACGGCGATCTTTTCGATCGCGGCGCTGTCGTTCCTCGGCCTTGGCGCGCAGCCGCCGGCCGCGGAGTGGGGCCTCATGCTCTCCGAGGCGCGGCGCTATCTGCGTATCGCCTGGTGGCTCGCGGTCTTCCCCGGGATCACCGTCACCTCCGTCGTGCTGGCCGCGAACCTGCTCGGGGACGCGGTCCGCGACGCGCTCGACCCGCGCCTCTTCAGCAAGGCCGACTAACGCGCGCGACCGTCACCAAACGCCGTCCGATTTACGGGCGCGATGCGATGATTCCCACCCGCAACGCGCGTACAAGCGCGAGTCGCCTACTGTGGGGCGCCGATGACAGCCGACCGCTCGCACGATGGGGCGGCGAGGATTCATAGCCGTTGTCGGGTGTGTGGCTCGTCGGACCTGCTGCGCTACCTCGACATGGGCGTGACTCCGCTCGCGAACGCGTATCTCGGTGCCGAGCAGCTGGGAGCGGCCGAGCCCGCCGCGGAGCTCGCGCTCCAGATGTGCGCTAGCTGCGGTCTCTCGCAGCTCACGCGAGTCGTCGACCGAGACCTCATGTTCCGCGACTACCTCTACGTCAGCTCGACCACACAGACCTTCCGCGAGCATTGCGCCGAGCTCGCCGCCACGGCCATGCGCGTCGCGGGCGCATCCGAAGGCGATTGGGCGCTTGACGTTGCCAGCAACGACGGTCTCCTGCTCTCGTGCTTCCGTTCGTTGGGAATGCGAGTATTCGGCGTCGACCCGGCGAGGAACCTCGCCGCCGAGGCGACGGCCCGCGGGATCCCGACGATCGCCGAGTACTGGAGCCCCGAGGTCGCGCGTGGCGCCGTAGAGCAGTACGGTCGGCCGGCGGCGATCACCGCAACAAATGTGCTGGCACATGTCGACGACGTGCATGAGTTCGTCCCGGCCGTTCTGCTCGCGCTCGCTCCGCGAGGCATCTTCGTCATCGAGGTCCCGTACGTGATCGACTTCGTCGAGCGCAACGAATTCGACACGGCCTACCACGAGCATCTCTCCTATTTCGCCCTTCACCCGATGCGCGAGCTTCTGAGCGCGCACGGGTTGGTCGTCTTCGACGTCGAGCATTTCCCCGACATACACGGGGGAACGATCCGGGTGTTCGCGTGCCGTGCCGGCGAGCGCGAGCCGAGCGGCCGCGTGACGGAGACGGAGGAGCGAGAGCGCGCATTCGGGATCAGGAACGGCGACGTCTACCTCGCGTTCGGTGCGAGAGTGCGCCGGAACATGGCGGAGCTCGCCGAGCTCATCGGGACGCTCCGCTCTCAGGGGCGGCGGATCTGGGCATACGGGGCCAGCGCAAAAGGCAACACGCTGATGAACTTCTCGAAGATGACCGCCGAGGCGATTCCCGCCGTCGTCGACGACAACCCGAAGAAGTGGGGTCTGTATACGCCGGGAGCTCATATGCGCATCGTCGCGCCGAGCGAGCTCGCGGAGGCGGATGTCGATGACCTCCTCCTCCTCGCCTGGAATTTCGAACGGGAGATCGTGCGGCGAAGCCGCGCTATCGGCTACGGCGGCAGCTACATCCGTCCAGTCCCCGCCGTCGCGGTGTTCGATTAGGTGAACCGGTGATGATCCCCGGGGTCGAACGACGCTCGCTCGTTTCTCACACCGATGCGCGCGGCACGCTGCGCGAGCTGTGGCGCCGATCCTCGCAGCCACTCGAGGTGCGGCAGGTGCTCGTCACGACCTCGAACGCGGGTGCCCTGCGCGGCATGCACTTCCACCTCCGGCAGTCTGACCTCTGCTACGTGCCCGTAGGACTCATCTTCATGGCGCTCATCGACTTGCGCGACGAGCGGCCGACGAAGGACGAGCTTTGGCTCGGCGATGGAGACAGCATTCTCATTCCGCCGGGCGTCGGTCACGGTTACGTCACCGAAAAGGGTGCGACCGTGTGCTACCTCCTCACCGAGGAAGTCGACGGCTCGGACGAGTTCGGGTTCCGATTCGATGACCCGGACGCCGCGATCCGCTGGCCGATCGCCCGACCGACGCTCTCTCAACGCGACAGCGACGCGGGCTCGCTTGCGGCGGCCGCGGCCACGGTGCGGGCGCATCTCGGGGCGATGGACCGAAGTCGAGCATGAAGGTCCTCGTCACCGGCAATCTCGGATACATCGGTCCGGTTCTTGCCGCCGAGCTCACCCGAGCCGGCCATGAGGTCCACGGCTACGACAACGCACTCTTCGCTCGCTACGCGATGCAGCCGCTCCCTCGTGTCGCGCGACAGACGATCGGCGACATCCGCGACGAGCGAACGCTGCGTGAGGCGACCCAGCGCTGCGACGCGGTCATCCACCTCGCGGCGATGTCGAACGATCCGCTCGGCGAGCTGGACGGCAAGCTCACCACGAGCGTCAACCTCGACGCCACACTGCGTCTGATCGAGCGCTCCGGCGATCGTCCGCTCATCCTGTACTCGTCCGCGTCGGTATACGGCGTGAGCTCCGAGGTCTGCGGCGAAGACGCGCCGGTGCGGCCGCTCACGCTGTACTCGCTGCTGAAGGTGGCCGCGGAGGAGGTCGCGCTGAAGCGCGAGCATGCCCTCGTGCTCCGCAACGGCACGGTGCACGGCCCCGCGCCGGTCATCCGAGGGGATCTGCTGCTGAACGCGATGGTCGCATCCGCCGTCGCGACCGGCGAGATCGTCCTGATGACGACGGGCGCGACGATGCGGCCGGTCGTCGACATCCGCGATCTCGCGGCGCTCACGGTCGGCCTGCTTGAGCGCGGCGTAACCGGCCTTTACAACGCGGCTGCCACGAACATCGGCGTCGGCGAAGCTGCCCAGCTCGTGGCAGCTGTGACCGGCGCGACGATCGTCGAGCGACACCATGGCGCCGACCCGCGGAACTACGCGATGGACACGTCGCGGCTCCGAGGTGTCGCGGCGTGGTGGCACCCACGCCCGCTGGCGTCCTCGGTCCGCGATCTCATCGATCATTACCGGGAGATCGGACTCTCGGCCAGCGATGTCACCACGCGGCGGTACCACCGCATCACGCAGTACCGCGCGCGCATCGCGACGGTCGAGGCGGGCGCCGCCAAGTGAGCCGCTCCCTCGCCGTGGTCGTTCCGGTGCACAACGAGCTCGGGAACCTCAAACCGTTCTACGAGCGAACACGCGCTGTCCTCGAGGGGATGCCGGCGGTCTCGTGGCAGATGGTGTTCGTCAACGACGGGAGCACCGACGGCAGCCTCGAGAGGATCTGCGAGCTGCGCGCGAGCGAAGATCGCGTGAAGGTCATCTCGCTTTCCCGGAACTTCGGCTACCACGCCGTCCTACTCGCCGGCCTCTCACTCGTCCCGGCCGACCTGTACGCGATGATCGACGTGGATTGCGAGGATCCGCCGGAGCTGCTGCTTGAGTTCTTCAGGGCGATCGAAGGCGGCGCCGACATCGCCTATGGCATCCGCTCAAATCGCGTCGAGCCGGCACCGGTCACCTTCTTCCGGCGCATCTTCTATTACCTGAACAAGTGGATCGCCGACAGCGACATCGTCGTCTGGATGGCCGAGTTCGCGATGCTTACGCGACAGGTGCGCGACGTGATCCTCGCGCCACACACGACTTACATATTTCTTCGCGCGGAGATCGGGTACGCCGGCTTCGTGCGCGTGGGAGTCCCCTACGTCCGCGCCGCGCGGACCTCGGGCAAGACCCACTACAACCTGTGGAACATGACGCGGTTCGCTGTCTCCGGCTTCCTCGCAGGCTCGACGTTCCCGCTGCGCTTGATCCTTTACGTCGCGACGATCATCGGCTTGCTATTCCCACTCGTCGTCGTCATCGCCGGCCTCGGGCCCGGATCGGTCGCGAGCCTCGCGTCGGTCGCGACGTTCTACTTCGCGCTCCTCGCGCTTTCGACGATCGCGCTCTATCTGGCGCGGACGTACAAGAACGGGGTCGCGCGACCGGTGTTCATCGTCGACAAGAACAAGACGTACCTCTAGTCGACCGCCTGTCCCTCGCGCACGGCCCACACCTCCATCACCGCACCCGCGCCTGCGCGCCAGCTTGCGAGCGCGAGGGGAACGCTGATCGCGCCGAGCGGCAGAGCGACGGCGAAGGCGCCGAGCGTGGCGAGCGGACCCGAACGCCGCTCGCGCATGCCCACGAGCCGTTTCAGGACGAAGCCCTGCTCGAATCCCAGGCGGTCCAGGCCACTCTGGATCCAGCCCAGAGGATCGTGCTCGAACGATCGGAACGTGATGCGGACCAGGCGGAACCCGGCGAGCGAGAGGGCGCGCCCGATGGCATCCGGCGAGAAGTGGCACAGGTGTCGCGGGACATCGAGGTGCATCCAATAGCGACCGGCAACGCGCGCCTGCCAGCTGGCGTTGTTCGGAAGGCCGAGCACAAGCGTCCCGCCTGGTCGGAGTCTGGCCGCTGCGGCCCGCAGCGCCGCGAGCGGGTCAGCGAGGTGCTCGAGGACATGGAACATGATCACGAGATCGAGCACGGGCGCCGGCCGCACTGCCTCGAGATCGCCGACGAACATCGGCACGCCGGCCGCGGTGCGCGATGCCGCCGCGGCCTCCGCGCTGCGCTCGCTGCCGATCGCGCGCCAGCCGCGCTCGCGCAACGCTCGGAGCATCCAGCCGGGGCCGCTGCCTATCTCCAGCGCGAGCCCGCTGGGCCCCAGGCGCGCGAGCCAGCCATCTACACGTCGCAGGTACAAGTGATGTAGGACGAACGCGGCGAACGGGTTGAACCGGCGGTAGCGCGGCGGGTAGTACCGGTCCAATGACGCGGGCACCGGATGCGTCGTCGCGAAGCCACAGCGCCGGCACTGGACGACGTCAAAGCGGTCGCCGGTCACGTAATCGCCGACGCCACGGCGGACGCGCGGCGGATCGGCCGCGCCACACACGGCGCAGGCTGGACTCACGAAGGAGGCTCGCTCCCGCGCATGGCGACGAGCGCATCGCTCGAAGGCGGAAGGCCGCGGCCGAGGAAGGCGTTGAGCTTGTCCGTCCGCAGTCCAGCGCTCGGAGGCCGTGGCGCCACAAGACCGAGCTCGGCCGTCGGCACGATCTCGAGCAGAGCACCGTCGAGACCGAATGCCCTCGCCGCGCGTCGTGCGAACTCCGGGCGCGGCAGGATCTCGGGGCCTGCGACATGGAACGTTCCGCGCGCGCCGCGATCGACGAGCTCGACGATGGCGCGCGCCAGATCCGGCGCGGGGGTCGGCGTGATCAGCTGGTCCGAGGGAACTCGGAAACGACGCCGTGCCCGGAGGTTGTCGACAAGCTTGCAGACAAAGTTCTCCCGTGTCGGTGACCAGCCGTAAATGCCCGAGGTTCGGCAGATGAGATGATCTGCCCGTTCGCGCGCCACAGACTCGACGGCGACTTTTTGCCGCCCGTACTCATTGATCGGCGCGACCGCGTCTTCTTCGGAATAAGGCCCTCTGCGTCCGTCAAAAACATATTCGCTCGAAAAAACGATGAGTATCGCCTCCGGGGCCCCCTCGGCGACGCGCCGCAACCCGTCGATGTTCACGAGCCTCGTCGCTTTCGGGTCGCGTTCGCAACGCTCGGTATGCTCCGTAACCGTCACAACGACAACATCAGGCCGCGATCCGCGGAGCACCCGCGAGACGGCGGCGGGATCCGTCACATCAAGCGCGACACCGCCGGGCGCGGGCGTGCGATGCGAGGTCGCGACCACGTCGCGGCCGGCGAGCGCCGCGCGCAGGTGCGTGCCAACGAGCCCGCTCGCCCCGAGGACAAGCCATCGCGCGTCGCGTCGTCCCGACATCGGCTCTTATAGTCGCGCGCCGCAGCTAGTCCACTTCGTACAGAGCTTCGAAGAACATCCGCTGCACTGGGTGCCGCCGGTGGTAGAGCGTCCGCCAGCGCGCCGGCACCGGATAGTCGTGGTCGTGAAAGACGACGTCATTGACCGGGGTCCGCGACACGAGCCACTGCTTCGTGTACACCCGACCGCTGCAGATGCGGTCCATCAAGGCGAAGTAGCGCTCCACCTGCGGGCGGGACATCTCGTGTAGCTGGCTGATGTTGATGAAGTAGTCAACGGACCGGTCGGGGAGGAGCTCGGCCTGATGCGGCAGGAGGAAACGGAGCCGCGCCGCCCCAAACTCGTCGCGGATCGCGCCGAAGTCATCCCAGGGGCGGAACCGAAAGGTCGCCATCTCTGGGAACACGGTGGTGAGGTACCGCTGCGAGAGATAGAGCGCTGGCGGAACGTCGGTGATCGTGTAGCGCACGCCAGGACTCGCGGAGAGGATCACGAACGCAAGCCGGCCGTAGCCCGCGCCAAGCTCCGCGACCTCGAGCGCCCGCCCACTTGCGATCGGTCCGCCGTCCGGTCCGAAGATGCTGTAGAGCTCGTGGATCGAGTTACAAAGATCCTGGGACATCGAGCGGCCGCGGTGAACGACGGTGAAGGGATTGCCGACCGGCGGTTCTTGCAGCCGACTGACGAGACGAAGCGGATCGTGCCGCGCGAGGGTATCCGCGTACATTGCGACGAACGTCTTGTAGATCCAGGCGGAGGGGGCGTTGAATGAGGCGATCGTCCCCCCGGCGCGGTAGGACGGTCGAGGGAACCGCGCCCGAAAAACCTCGAGGTCTGGGCGGCCTAACCACGCTCCAACCACCCCGAGTTGATGACGGACGATGCCGAGGACTCGCCAGTTGAAGTACTTCGTGTTGATCGTCCGTTTGAAGTTGTCGAAGCCTAGCCGCTCGAGTTGCGCACGATGCACACGGCCCAGATCTGCCCAGAACTTGGAAGGACGGTAGATCTGGGGACCCGCCTCGAGCGCTCGTGTCATGTCCGATAGCACCGCGTATTCGTCGGATCCCGGCGCGTGCGACATCGCCGTCAAAGCCTAGCGGTACCTATACTCGCGCTCGTTGTCCGGCGCCAGCGTCACGGCGCTACGCACGCGCGTCTCCCCGCTGGTGCCGCTTCTGCTTTTCGCCACGAGCGCGGGATTCATCCTTTGGCGGAACACCCAGGTCGGCGTGCTCGTGGACATCGCCTATGTGTTGAACACGGCGACACGAATCGCGGCGGGAGATGTTCCGTACGCGCACTTCCCGCTTGTGCTGGCGCCCGGGGAGTTCCTGATCCAGGCACTCCTCATCAAGGCGTTTGGCCCGCATTTTTTTCTGCAGATCGCGTACGCCACGATCCTCGGCGGACTCGCGACAGTGTTCACCTACGCGATCGCGCGCCGACTCCTCAGGGAAGTCACCGCGGACACGACAACTCTTGCCGCGATCCTTGCGATCCCGCTCGTCCCCGTGGGCATTTACGCCGTCTACCCGCACCCCTTCTACGACTCCGACACTTGCCTGATCGTCCTGGCGGCGATCGCGTTGAACCTCGCGGCGCGCGACCGTCCGACGCGAACGCGCTTGCTGCTTGCGGGCGCGGTGCTCGCGCTTCCTCTCTTCATCAAGCAGACCATCGGAGGCGTGTTCCTTGTGCTCATGGTCGCCGCGCTTGGGGTCGATGCTCTCGCGCGGCCATCGAGCCGGACGAGCTTCCGCTGGATCATGGTCGGCCTGTTCGGCGTCCTCGCGGTCGAGCTCCTCGGCCTCCAGCTGATCGTGGGAATCGACCACTACCTTGACTGGGCGTGGGGCTTCGCGGTCGCGGGCCGCGGCGTGAGTCTTGCCAGGATCGTCGACTTCGTCGATCCGGGCATCGTCTGGCCGGCGGTGCTCATCCTGTCCATCGCGTTCCTCTCGCGGCGCTTGGCGCCCGGCCTGCGTGGCCCGCTGTTTCTCTTGGGGCTGTGCGTGTGGCTCGTCGTGAATATCTTCGCGCCATCCGCATTGTTCGCCGTGCCGCGGATGTTCCCGCCGGTCCTCATCGCCGCGTCGGTCCTGTCGCTACATGGGACGGTGCGCGACGGGGTGCGCTTTGAGACGCTCCTGCCGCTGGTTGTGGCCGGGGCGACCGTGGGGGCGGTCATGTCGCAAGGTCTCTACGGTTCCACGTATGGGGTCTTCCCATTTCTCGTCCTGGGGATCGCCTCGCTCGTTCGTGAGCTCGGTCGCTTGGTGGATCGACCGTCGCGCATTGCACCGATCACCGGGCTCGCGTTGGCCGCGATCCTTACGGTATTCGGCAGCGCCTACACGCTCATGAACTTTCGTCTGGCCTTCGCCGACGTGAACGCTCCGGGACCGGTCATGCGTTCGGCGTTCCCTTCGCTGGCCGGACTGTCTGCGCGGGGTCCTTACCTCGCGGACCTCGACGCGATGCTTACCTGGGCGCGCGACAACGTTCCGGCGCATGACCCGGTTGTCTTCCTGCCCGGCGAGGATCCCGCATTCTTCGCGCTGGGATGGCGGCCGCGGCTGCCGTCTGTGTACTTCTTCGACGTAGCGAATCCCTACACGCCGGCACAGATCGCGCGCTATGCGGATGAGGTCGGGTTGCGCTGGGTCTTCGTGAAGGATCGCCTTCAGCTCATCGAGGAGCCACCGCTCGAGCAGGAGCTGGTCGCCACGCTTACCGAGCACGCCAGCCTCGTCGCGCGCGTAGGCCCGTACCGCATCTACCGCCGGTAGGGCCTCGGACTCTCAGCGAAAGCGCCAGAAGAACCAACCGATCGTGAAGGCTGTGACATCACGGAGGGCTAGGAGCGCGTCGGCCGGGGTCACTCCCTTCGCGGCTCCCGCGATCCGCGGGCGGTGCGGGATGTCGATCTCGCGAACGGTGCGTCCACGCGAGCACAGGCCGATGAGGATCTCGGCCTCGAAAAAGTTCGACGCGCTTCGCGGCGGCACCGCCCGCAGCTCATCGGCACGGTAGAGCTTCACGCTATCGATGTCGCGGACGGGGAGTCGGAAGAGCCAACGAAGCATCACCGAGTAGACCTGCGCGATCAGCACTCGGCTCGCTGGATCGCGCCGCGGGATCCGCCGGCCGACCACCAACGCTGCTCCATCCCGGATCGACCACATGCGTTCGAGCGCGGCCGCAGGCACCTGGCCGTCGGCGGGTGCGAAATAGATCCACTCGCCGCGCGCATCGGCGTAGAGCCGCTTCATGCTGAATGGGATCCCGGAACGCGATGGGTTCCGCATGAGCCGTAGCTCGGACGTCGCCGCCCGGGAGGCCTCGAGTGCTGCCCACGTCGCGTCCGTGCTGCCGTCGTCACAGACGATGATCTCGAAGCTCGACGCAAGTGCCCGCGCGGTATCGCGGTGACCGGCGACGACTCCGGCCACCGTGGACTCCTCGTTATGCGCCGGGATGACGATCGAGAGTTCGATGCGCTCGGAGTCTACGGACGAGCGACAATTGAGCGGTGAGCCTCGCTACTCGGGTCGTCCAGGCACCTCGCGGCAGCACACTGCAGTGCCGCGGCTGGCCCCAGGAAGCGGCGTTCCGGATGATCCAGAACAACCTCGATCCTGAGGTAGCGGAGCGCCCCGAAGAGCTCATCGTCTACGGCGGAACCGGTCGCGCCGCGCGCTCGTGGGCCGCGTTCGATCGCATCTTGGCGACCCTGAAGCGACTGAAAAACGACGAGACCCTCCTCGTGCAGTCGGGAAAGCCGGTCGGGGTCTTTCGCACGCACGAGTGGGCACCGCGCGTGCTCATCGCCAACGCACTGATCGTCCCGCGCTGGGCGACCTGGGACGAGTTCCGAAGGCTCGAGGCTCTTGGACTCACGATGTATGGCCAGATGACCGCAGGCTCCTGGATCTACATCGGGACCCAGGGGATATTGCAGGGCACGTACGAGACCTTCGCCGCGGTCGCGAAGCGGCATTTTTCCGGGTCGCTCGCCGGTCGCCTGGTGGTGAGCGCCGGCCTCGGCGGGATGGGCGGCGCGCAGCCGCTTGCGATCACGATGAACGAAGGCATCGCGCTCATCGTCGAGGTAGATCCGGCGCACGCCGAGCGGCGGAAGGCTCAGGGCTTCCTGGACGAGATCGCGCCTTCGCTCGATGACGCGCTCACGCGCATCGTGCGTCACCGCAAAGACGCGACTGCGCGGTCCATCGGCGTCGTCGCGAACGCGGCAGACGTGCTACCCGAGCTCGTTCGCCGCGGCGTCGCGGTCGACGTGGTCACCGATCAGACGAGCGCGCACGACCCGCTCAACGGATACGTCCCGGCCGGCGTGGCGGATCCGGGGCGGGTGCGGCGAGAGGACCCCGACGAGTACGTCCGCCGGTCGCGGGCGTCCATCGCGCGGCACTGCGAAGCGATCGTCGCGCTTGCGGAGCGAGGCGCGGTCGCGTTCGATTACGGGAACAATCTGCGCGGAGAGGCGCGAGCGGCGGGCTTCGCGAAGGCCTTCAGCTATCCAGGCTTCGTCGCGGAGTACATCCGACCGCTCTTCTCGGAAGGACGCGGTCCTTTTCGCTGGGTGGCGCTGTCCGGGAACGCAGCGGACATCCGGCGCACGGACCAGCTTGTACTCGAGCTCTTCCCCGAGGATCACACTCTCGGACGCTGGATCCGGCTCGCCGGCGAGCGTGTCCCATTCCAAGGTCTTCCGGCACGTGTGTGCTGGCTGGGCTACGGCGAGCGCGCCGAGTTCGGTGAGCGCATCGACGATCTCGTCGCGCGCGGCGAGCTCGGCGCGCCGATCGTGATCGGACGCGACCACCTCGATTCGGGCTCCGTCGCGTCACCGTTCCGCGAGACCGAGGCGATGCGTGATGGAAGCGACGCGATCGCGGACTGGCCGATCCTCAACGCGCTCGTGAACACGTCGGCCGGCGCCACGTGGGTCTCGGTGCATCATGGCGGCGGCGTCGGCATCGGCAACTCCATACACGCGGGCATGGTCGCCGTCGCCGATGGGACGCCGCTCAGCCGCGAGAAGCTGCGCCGCGTGCTCACAACAGACCCGGGCACCGGCGTGATGCGTCATGCCGACGCGGGGTATCCGGACGCGATCGACTTCGCGCATCGGAGCGGGATCGACCTACCAAGCACCTAGGATTGCCGCGGTGTCGGCGGCCCGCCGCGTGCTCGTCCCGTTCCTCCTGACGCGGGTCCTCACCGCCGCCGTCGCACTAGCCGCGATCGCGCTCTTTCCCACTCCGACGAGCTGCCCGGACGTGTGCCACCCGTCCGCCAATCCGCTGCTCGACGCGGCCACGCGCTGGGATGCCGGTGCATATCTTTCCATCGCGCGCGATGGATATGGCGCGGTGGTGACGGGCAACCACGCCTACCTTCCGCTCTATCCCGCGCTCATGCACGCGCTCGGCGTCGTGCTCGGCGGAAGTGACGATGCGTATTTGGCCGCCGGTGTGGTCATCTCGAACGCCGCGCTGCTCGCCGCGCTCGTGTATCTGGTGCGTTTGGTCGAGATCGATCACGACAGCGCGACCGGATCTCGCGCCGCGCTCTACCTGCTGGTCTTTCCCACGAGCATGTTCTTCAGCGTCGTGTACCCGGAGTCGCTGCTCCTCGCGCTCTCGATCGGCGCGGTGTACCACGCGCGACGCGGTGAGTGGCTTCTCGCGGGAGCCCTTGGGGTGCTGGCCGCGCTCACGCGAGCGTTCGTCGGCGCGGCGGTCGCGCTGCCAATAGCGATCGAGGCGTTCCGTCGCACCGGTGCCCGTGGCGCGCTCGCGACGGCGACCTGGGCGCCCGCGGCCTTCATCGCTTGGCTCGCGGTCCTCTGGCGTATGACAGGCGACCAGAAGGCGCTCTTCACCGCGGAGGCCAACTGGGGGACTCGTCCGGCCGTGCCCTTACAGGCCTTCGCCGACCTGTTCGACCCGAGCGTGTACGGGTTCCCGTACTTCGTCCTCGCTTTCACCGTGCTCATCGGGGCGCTCGTCATTGTCGCGTGGCGGATCCTTCGGCCCAGCCTCGCCGCGTATGCCACGGTCGTCTTCCTCATCTCGATCGCCACCGGATCGCTCACGTCAGCGCCGCGCTACTACCTGACGATCTTCCCGGCTTTCGTGGTCCTCGCGCTGGTCGCTCATCCCTGGGTCGGTCGAACGTACGTCGCGCTCGGTACGACGATCGGAGTCATCTTCACTGCGATGTACGCGCTCTGGTACTGGGTAGCGTGAGCCGTGTGGCCGCCG
>Ga0066683_10000404_pt1 | contig 13383 bp, 7 predicted proteins | sample GraSoiAngelo_132_FD_62296 | JGI IMG/M metagenome (GOLD analysis project Ga0066683, IMG submission 62296) | Grasslands soil microbial communities from the Angelo Coastal Reserve, California, USA - 14_0929_02_40cm | ecosystem: Environmental > Terrestrial > Soil > Grasslands | place: USA... | reverse complement strand
ACGACCCGCAGCAGATCGATCGTCTTCGCGCGCTGGGCCATAGCCCCTCCTGGCGATGGGGGTGCTATGACTCAGTGAACGCAACGAGTGGCGATTTACCGTCAAATTATCTTAGCGGCGATGACGTTCAAACTGGCGTTTCGCTCACCTCGTTCGATGAGACCGACGTGGGTGTGGTGAATCTCCGCCCTCTCGGCAAGGGCCTCCTGAGAAAGCCCACTGACAATAGTCTCAGATATGGTTCGCCTGTTGCTGCCACATCGTCACACGGCCCGAACGGAGGCAGCTATGAAGGTTCCGCTGCTCGCGGGAATCGCCTCAGGGTTAATTCTTGTCTCGGGGACGACGTCAGCATGGGGCGACTGCCGGCAAGTGAGGGTCGACGGTGTGTCCCACCAAGTGTGCGACAACAGCCCTACGGTCGTGTATCCGCAGAACTACGGGCAGGGCGGGTATGGGGGCGGAGCATTCCAGCAGGGCGCGGCCGAAGGAGCCGCGGATCTTCTGCGGCTGCAAATGCTGCTCAACGCCCTGCCACCTAGCCCGCCGCCCGCGCTGCCTCCGGGCGGAGCGGATGTCCAAGTCGTGAAGTCCAAAACGCCTGGAACTGTCCGGATGGTCAATACTCCGGCCGACGTAGAAGGTTGTGTTCTGCTCAGTGCTGTCAAAGACGACGAGTGGGTTGATCTCGCCGAAAAGGTGTTACACAAGGGCGGCACGCACGCGTTGCTGACGGGTACCAAGGGCAAGTACATATTTGGCCACGCGTACCGGTGTGAGAAGCCGGGCTACGCGAACCCAAGCCCGACGCAAGACATGTTGGACCGTCTACGCAAGGCCCAAGAAGAAGCTGAGCGATACCGATTGGAGCAGGACGAAGCTGCGCGACGGCGGTAGACCTACCGCCGCTCCTCTTCCTTCGGCGGCATCCCAAGGATCAGAGGGGCAGTCCCTCCATCGGACGCCTGACGTCGAAGTTCGTAAGTTGCAGATCTTGAGCCGGACGCGATTGACACGACGCGTGCTCCGTAGTAGATGTTCATCAGCATCAAGAGCGGCGTGGAGAACACGCCCCGCAACCCGAGCCGTAGCCGGGTGCGATCCAGCGAAAGCTGGGATGCGGCCCAAGAGGGCAAGAACGGCGCGAGCCGGCGCCAGCCGGCTTTTGCTTTTGTAGCCCTCTGTCAGCCGCAGGGCGAGCCTCCCGCTGATGGTCAAAGGAGGGCATCCATGTCGGAGTTCGACGAAATACTGGCTGACCTCGAGAAGGCTGTCGAGGCGCTCGAATCCGAGCCTGAATGGGAGACCCTCGCTCACAGTTTCATCATCGACATGCTTGGCGCCTCGGCGGGGCTGAATGCGTTTCCGTTGGCCTTTCGTTTGGCGTTCGTGGTGATGTTCTCGTTCTTGGTGCGCTCCGTGAACGAGTCGCACCTCATGGGGATCGAGGAGGCGACGAAGCACATCAAGACCGCATTTCTGGCGCTGTACTTCGCGCATCACATCATGCAGAAAGAGATCCTGCCGCGGGGAGCGCAGTGATGGAGCGTTGAGCTGTCTACGCGATGTCCATCGTTCCTTCGGTTGGATGAAGAGGTTTTACGGGGTGCCTGCGGCGGGGTTGGTGCGCGTGGCCGGATCAACCATTACCGGCAGAATTGGGAATAAGGAAATGGGGATCAAGCTTCACCCCTCCGCATCCCGCACGCCGCAGGCATCTTTTCGACCCTGCAGCCTCTCTAACGCTGTCGCACGGTTTGTGAAACCGGCGCCGACCGTTGCCGCGCCTGCGGCCCGTCGACGTTGGTGTCAGGAGACGCCACGAGCGCCGAGGGGGACTCAGCGCCCGTGGGTCACATCCGGCAAGGTGATACGGCTCAACTCCCGAACAGTTTCACGAATACCTGGGTGAGGCTGCGCGCCGGGCGAGAGCCATTCACAGGCTCGTTGAGGCGAGACACCTCGCGATCGGAGCCTCGTGCATTGGCGCGTAACCTCGTGGAGCGCGTCTCGAGACCCGAGGGCTCGCCGCGACGGCGGGCCCCTCGCGGTCACTGTGGCGAGGCTTCTAGGGCACCAGTGACGACAACCCACCAGCTGATGGTTCGCGGGACCCTCCTACCGGTGGATGAGGATACTTCCGCTGCGGAGCTTGTCGCCCTCCGCGGGACCGCCGTCAACGGTGATGGTGAAGTGGTCGTTGGTGCCCGGCTCACCGTTATCGATCGCCTTGACGGTGAACGTGCAGGGCACCCCGTTGTTGGTGCAGGTCCCGCCGAAAGTGGTCGTATTGCCAGAGATTAGGAAGGTCGTGAACATCACGCTGTGCACTTTCGCGGCGTTCGCGTGGTTGACGTACTGCACGTCGCCGTGGATCGACGCATCGGCCGCCTGCCGCTGCACGATGAAGCCGAAGGTGCCGATGCCACCGGAGACATTGATCGATCCTCCGCCCGTCACCTTGCCCACGGTCGGCGGTGGAGGCAACACGATGTCGGTGATCTTCGCAACGAAGGCGTCCCTGCCGCCGCCGATGGTCGTCTGGAAGGCCCCCGAAGTCGTCGGGAAGTCGGTCGAGTCGGATCGGCCGGTGACGTAGGCGTTTGGGTTAGGCAAGGCGTCCACGGCGATGCGGCGCACCTCTTCGAAGGACGCGCCGCCGAGGTACGTCGAGTATACGAGTCCGGAACCGAATTGATTCATCTTGGCCACGAAAGCATCCGCGACGCCCCCGAAAACTGCCTGTACGGCATTGATTGTCGGGAAGTCACTTGAAGTAGTGCGGCCGGCGACATAGGCGTTTCCGGGAGAGTCCACCGCGATGCCGATGCCAAGGTCATCCCCACTGCCGCCGAGGTAGGTGGAGTATATGAGCGCGGTACCGAAGGCGTTCACCTTCGTCACGAAGACATCGAACAGAGACCCGCGAAGGGCCGTCTGGAAGGCGCCCAGCGTCGTCGGGAAGTTGGTCGAATCGGTTAGGCCGGTGACATAAGCGTTCCCGGCGGCGTCCACCGCTATGCCGAGGGCAGCGTCCAACCCACTGCCGCCGAGGTAGGTAGAGTAGAGGAGAGTCGAGCCGGTCGCGTTCAGTTTCGTCACGAACGCGTCGTCGGAACCGCCGTGGACACTCTGGAAGGCGCCCGGCGTTGTCGGGAAGTTAACGGAGTACGTTTGGCCTGCCACGTAGGCGTTGCCGGCGGCGTCCACCCGGATACTGTCGCCCTCGTCACCTGCGTTGCCGCCAAGGTAGGTGGAGTAAACGAGGGCCGCGCCGCTTGCGCTAAGCTTTGTGACGTAGGCGTCGCCTTGGCCGCCATAGGTAGTCTGGAAGGCGCCTGGCGTCGTCGGGAAGTCAGGCGAGTTGGTTTCGCCTGTGACGTAAGCGTTACCGGCAGAATCAACCGCTATGTCGTGCGGGTCGTCCCTCGCACCACTGCCGCCGAGGTACGTGGAGTAAACCAGAGCCGAGCCTGTCGCATTCAGCTTTGTTACGAACGCACGGATCGAACCGCAGCAAGCGCCGAAGGTGGTCTGAAAGGCTCCCGGCGTCGTCGGGAAGTTGGTCGAAGTGGTGGACCCGGCTATATAGGCGTTACCCGCGGCGTCAACGGCGATGCCGGTCCCAGAGTCACCATGCAGCTCGGCGGCGTCATTGCCGCCCAGGTAGGTGGAGTAGACGAGAGCCGAACCTGTCGGGTTGAACTTTGCCACGAAGGCGTCCGTGCCACCTGCGTTAGTCGTCTGCAATGCGTTGGCGGTGGGGAAGTCGGCGGACTCAGTCCAGCCGGTCACGTAGGAGTTGCCAGAGATGTCCACCGCGATGCCCCAACCCTCGTCGTGGCCGCTGCCGCCGAGATAGGTGGAGTAGAACAGCACCGGGTCGATGATCAGTGGCCGGCTGGGGTCATACGCCGCCACCCGAAAGCCGATCTGATGCGTGCCCATGAGCACGTAGCCGCCAGAGATCTTCTTCCTGACGCCGCTGACCTCCTGATAGATGTCTGGTTTGCGTTGGCGGATCGGGCCAGCGGCCGTGTGCAGCACGAGCTCCCCGTGGGCATCCACTTCCAAGCCGTCGTGGCCCTGGAAGGCGAGCACGATTTCCTTGGCGTCGGCGCCTGGGCGCACGACGAAGTCGTACTCGAGCTGGCGCTGTTTGCCGTAGTAGATCAGGTCGATGCCCGGGTAGAGGTCTTGGTAGTGCACCCTGGCGTACGTCGGCACATTGGTCCGCCACTTCGCAGGCTCGTTGCCGAGGAAGTAGTTAGCCTTGCCGGGCAGCTCCTCTTGCCCTTTAATGCGCGCGTTGGGATTGGCGCCCACGAATCTCATGCGGAGCACGGTCCGCGTCCCGCTGCCCAGCCTTTCCTGTTTTGCTTTCGGGTCGTGCCCTTCCCGTTTCTCTGGTTGTTCACGCTTGGTGAAGACCAAGACCGCCTCCGCGGACGTGAGAAAGAGCGTGTGCCCGGCAATGCGCGAGAGGAACTTCACGCGGGGATCGGTCTGGCCGCGATTAGCCTCAAAGAAGAGAGGCAGCTTGCCGTACGTCTCGCTGGCGCGCACGTACGCCGCCGAACTATCTGTGACGGGGGCTGACGGCAGTGCGACAGCGGCCGTCGCCGTCAGGAGTAAGGAAACAAGACTCAAGCCGAGAACGCGACCGGACGGGACCAGCGAATGGGTCGTTCGCATGGATTCCTCCTCGTCTGGGCTGCGGAGGGGGTCCCTGGAAGAGTAGAGAAGTGTGGCGTATCTACGCACAGAAGAAATCACCTGAATACGGCCAGACGGGGGGAATTTAGCCCCCCAATTGGGGGAGCGGTACCCATGGGTGACTCCAAGCTGACCGGATGCGCGTCGTGTCGATCAAGCGCTCGCAGCAAGCACACGCATGACCGTGTGCAGCCGCCGCTCCGGAAGACGATCATGCCGATGAGACCTGATGCGTGCCCTTGACCGTCCTCGTAGTTCCTTCTAAGCTCGCGCCATCCTTCGACGTCCCAGGTAAAGCGGGAGGAGTCCCGATGCAGTGCCCGCGCTGCCAGGCTGAGAACCGAGCCGGGCGTCGCTTCTGCGGCGAGTGTGGGCTGTCGTTTGCCTCAGAATGCGAGCGTCTCGCCGCCCAACTCGGCATCTCCATACCGCTCAGCCCTCTCGCAGGTGCGGAATGAACTGTCCCCGGTGCGAGCAGGAGAACCCGACTCACGCTCGTTTCTGCATGAAGTGCGGGGCCAGTATTACCCTGACCTGCACGAAGTGCGGCACGGAGCTCCCTGCCGGCGCTGCGTTCTGCTTCTGTTGTGGACAGGCTGTCGCTGCCACGATACCCGCCGCCACGAAGTTCACCACGCCCCATGCCTATACCCCGAAGCATCTCGCCGAACGGATTCTCACGTCGAAGGCCGCGCTTGAAGGTGAGCGCAAGCAGGTCACGGTGCTGTTCGCGGATCTGAAGGGCTCGATGGAGCTGCTCTCCGATCGCGATCCCGAAGAGGCGAGGAAGATCCTCGATCCTGTCCTCGAGCACATGATGGAAGCCGTGCACCGCTACGAGGGCACGGTGAACCAGGTAATGGGCGACGGGATCATGGCGCTCTTCGGGGCGCCGATCGCTCACGAGGACCACGCGGTGCGGGCGTGCTATGCGGCACTGCGGATGCAGCAGTCCGTGAAGCGTTACGCCGAAGGAGTGCGACGGGAGCGCGGCATCACGATCCGCATCCGGGTGGGCCTAAATTCGGGCGAGGTGGTCGTTCGGGCGATCGGCTCCGACCTTCACATGGACTATACCGCGGTGGGCCAGACTACCCATCTCGCGGCTCGGATGGAGCAGCTCACCGATCCCGGGTCGATCTTGCTGACGCCCGCGACCCTCGCACTCGCCGAAGGCTTTATACAGGTGACCCCGCTTGGAGCGATGGCTGTGAAGGGCCTGTCGGCCTCTATTGAGGTGTACGAGCTTATCGGCATCAGCGCGGCACGGTCTCGGCTGCAGGCCGCCGCCAAACGCGGGTTCTCGCGTTTTGTCGGCCGAGATGCCGAAATCGAGCAACTGCGACGCGCCCTGGAACAGGCGCGCAGCGGGCGCGGCCAGATGGTAGCCGTCGTCGGCGAACCGGGCGTCGGCAAGTCGCGCCTCGTCCTCGAACTGACCCACTCCCATCGTGTCGAAGGATGGCTAGTTTTGGAGGCGGGTTCGGTTTCATACGGCAAGGCCACCAGCTACCTACCCGTTATCGACCTCCTCAAGACTTACTTCAGGATCAGCGACCGGGACACTTATCGCGAGATCCGGGAAAAGGTGACAGGGAAGATCCTTACTCTCGACCGATTGCTGGAGCCGGTCCTCTTGCCACTGCTTGCGCTCCTCGACGTCCCGCTGGAGGATTCGCAGTGGTCGGCCCTCGACCCGCTCCAGCGCCGTCAGCGAACGCTGGATGCGGTCAAGCGACTTCTTTTGCGCGAGGCGCAAGCGCAGCCCCTCCTTCTCGTGTTCGAGGATTTGCACTGGATCGACTCTGAGACTCAGATGTTTCTGAACAGTCTCCTGGAGAGCCTTCCCACGATGCAGGTACTCCTGCTCGTTAACTATCGTCCAGAATATAGTCACGGCTGGGGCAGTAAGACGTACTACACGCAGCTCCGTCTCGACACACTGCCATTGCAAAGCATGGACGAGTTGCTCGACGCCCTGCTCGGTTCCGATACTTCCCTTCAGCCACTCAAGGCTCTTCTCCGGAAAACGACAGGAGGCAATCCGCTCTTCCTTGAGGAAGGCGTCCGCACGCTAGTTGAAACGAATGCGCTGGTCGGCGACCGTGGTGCCTACCGGCTAGTCACACCCGTCGAGACGATTGAGGTGCCACCGACGGTACAGGCAATCTTGGCTGCCCGGATCGACCGTTTGCCGCCGGAGGACAAACGGCTGCTGGAAACGGCCGCCGTTATCGGTAAGGACTTTCAGTTCGCTCTTCTTCAGGCGATTGGCCATGAGAGCGACGAAGCGCTCCGTCGAGGACTCGATCACCTCCAAGCCGCCGAATTTCTATACGAGACGACGCTCTTTCCGGACCTGGAGTACACGTCCAAGCACGCGTTGACTAACGAGGTCGCGTACATTGGCATGCTGCAGGAGCGGCGCCGGACAGTTCACGCACGCGTCTTTGATGCGATCGAGCGGCTATACGCCGAGCGTCCGGGCGAGCAGGTTGAGCGCCTAGCTCATCACGCCTTGCGCGGCGAGCTCTGGGAGAAGGCGGTGATGAAGCTACGCGAGGCCGGACCTAGGGCAGAGGCGAGAAGCGCACCGCGACAAGGAGCAGCTTTCTACGACCAGGCCCTGGGGGCCCTTGACCATCTGCCGCGTACCCCCCAGATGATCGCAATCGAAATCGATCTCCATCTGCAACTTCGTGGCTGTTTGTTTGCCTTGGGGGAGCTTCGCCGAGTTCAAGCCGTCGTGGACAAGGCTACTGCGCTGGCTTCGGCAACCGAGGATCGGATACGTCTCGGTCGTGTGCTGTGGGCCAGGGCTCATGCTTGCTGGGCGGGCGGTGAAGCGGAAGAGGCGATCCTGGCGGCTAGGCGTTCTCTCTCGGTTGCGGAAGAGGTTGGCGATAACGACGGGCTGCTCATCGCAAGTTTTTGTCTTGGCCAAGCCTATCACCTGCATGGGGATTTTCCCCGATCTGTCGAAATCCTTCGGCTGAATGCCGAGCGAGCGAAGATCGAGTTTGAGCGCCCTCGTCAAATCCTGAACTATCGAAGTGTCGCTTCCCTCGTCTGGTTAGCGTTCGCGCTCGCTGAGCTCGGAGACTTTCCTGCAGCTATCGCGGCAGGTGAAGAGGCCGTGGGGCTGTCCGAGCAACACGAAACCGCCTACAACCTTTTCCACGGCTGCATGGGGCTTGGGACAGCGTTCCTGATGAAGGGAGAAATTGAACGTGGTTTGTCCACCCTGCTTCGGGGGCAGACGGTGGCGGAGGCGACGGACCTGCCCCTAATGGCTCACGCAATTCAGACCTTCGTTGGGTACGCCTATCTTCAGGCTGATCGGTTCAAGGAAGCGTGCTCCGCCCTTGAGCGGGCCGAAGCATATGCGGAGTCGATCGGGTTCATGTCCTTTCATCCTTTGGGCCTCACTTACCTGAGTGAAGCCTACCTCCGGTGTGGCCACGTGAATCAGGCTGCTCCTCTGGCGAAACGTGCAGCCGAGCTGACACTGAAGTATGGGCAGCGCGGATACTATGCGTGGGCGCTGCGGCTACTTGGTGAAATCGCTTCGCATCCCCAGCATATGGATGAGGCAACAGCCGAATCTCGCTACCGCGAGTCACTCGTTCTCGCGAACGAACTCGGCATGCGCCCGCTCGTCGCCCATTGCCACCTCGGCCTCGGCAAACTCTACGGGCGTACGGGCAAGCGTCAGCAGGCCCACGAGCACCTCGCGGCCGCGACGACGATGTACCGCGAGATGGGCATGACGTACTGGCTGGAGAAGGTGGAGGCGGAGATGAGGGGATGAAGTGTCTTCGATGCCAAGCTGTGACCCCACCTCGGCATGAAATCCTGCGAGCGACAATCATCAAGGCCACGCACGCGGCGAACAACATCGGAACGGCCTGTATCCACTCCTACGACGAAGCAAGAGACAACGGTCAGTGGCGGGACGAGAGAGAGTTTCATCTTTTAGTAACTGATGACACTTCCGGGCACGTTTCGATTTCACGATTGACACATGCATGGAGGACGCCTATAGTCCGCCGCACTAATACATCGCGCGCAGTACCGGCCCGGCCCCCGCCCATCTGGGAGGGAGGCGGCGCATGGCAGAACGCCCCGCTCAGGGAATCACACCCGACGGGGCGTGTGTGTTTTGGAGAGCATCGCTCCTGACGTACTCTGCGGAGCGCGTCACCGTGCGGACGGCGTCGGTGTCTCCCGTCCTCCTACCACCGGGAAGCGCGAAATGAAGAGTACCTTCGCCGCCTTGGCTTTGCGCTTCGCCCACTACGCCTTCGTCCGTCGACTGACAGTTCGTTCCGCCACGGCGCTCATCGGTACCACCTGTCCTGACCCCGGGCTGAAGAGGCGCTAATGGACCGAAGCGGCCGTCCTCTCTCGAGTTGCTCGTGGACTGCGGGTGCTCGCTCATGTAAGGGCCGGTGGATGTTCCTGAGCAGACTACTGGTGACCTCAGCATGTTGGTTACGCCCCGTACTTACGATAATTGTCGCTCCGGCACTGCTAGCGCTACACACGCCGTTTCCAGGGTCGGCCGAAGCCGCATCCGGTCCAAGCGCAGTCTGTCATCAAACGGACGGCGCCTTTACCACTTGTCCAGATGGAAGCAAAGAGTGGTCCGACGTCCCCTTCGTTCACTTCCCGCAATCGAACAGCTATCTGTACGCTGATCAGGCCGATCTCGACCCTCTCCTCCGAAGCGTGCATCCGGTCACTGGACAGACTTCCCGCTTGGACACGTTCACGCTCATGTACGACGAGTGCGGACGAACAACGCCCTTGGAACCGAATGAATACTTTCTGGTGAGCTTCGACACCGTGGAGATCGAAGAGGGTTCAGAAAAGCTGAAACGCTACAACGTGCACATTTTCGGCGACGGCACCATCATTTTCCTCGAAAACCGAAAACTCCAGCACAATGCTGGAGGCAAGTTCCGCGCATCGGAGATTGAAGGCCAGCGTGGCGCCGTCGGCTTTGGGCCGTCCCCTAACTGCCCTTTTGATCACGTCATTGTCGAGTATCAGATCGTCCTGGAAATAGCTGGAGGCCATAGTTATTCTCCCGATCCGCTCTTCTGGGGGGGAACGTTTGCCTCCCAACCATCACCGCCTCTGCCACCGCCGCCTCCGCCACCGCCCACCGGCCTCAGCATAACAAGCACTTCATTCACAGCTTCTGAGCCGATCGAAATGGGAACGCAGTACTTGTTGGTTGTCAGAGTTGCGGAGGATAGACCGGACTCGGTGCCCGTGGGAGTGACCGTTGACGAACAAGACGCATTGGTAGACGTCCCGCTCGCAGGTCGGCCAGCCGGCCATGGCGATAGCACACGCGGCGCCATTATCGATTCCGCCGAGGTCGCGCCGCACACTTCGCGAAACTTCCCGTTCCCGGCTCTGACGACTCTGGACCGTTACAGACACTCGTGGCGGTGGGCGCCTGGGGTCATCCGAGAGGATCTGCCCGGAAGCAAGTGCATAACTCTCCTGGTCGACCTTATGATCGACGTGGAACTGGACGCCGCCTTTGCGGTATTCAAGCTGGACTGGGTGAGGGTACTGAACGAGTTGAAGCATCTAGAAATAACCCCCGTGCGGGCTGAGCAGGAGTTGATCGAGTTGCTTCTCCTCGATCGGCTCCTTATCTCTGAAGGTCGCTACAAGTATGTGATCGAAGCTCACGATCCTGGGCAAGCGACGTCGCGAACGGTCGACCTCAGGGTGGTTGTACCGCAGTACAAGATTGATGCCTTAGGCCTTTATTTCAAGCTCGCCTTGCTTCAAACGTTACTCACCACCGTAGGAAGTGTCGTCGCGCCGGAATTCTCGTCGGCATTATTGGTTGCAGAGGCTGCGAATATGCTGTTGGCTTGCCAAGCCTTCATCATCGCTGAGGATCCTGACCCGAATTTCACGGTGATTCCTGAACGGCAGCCAATTGTGCTGCCGAGTCTCGAAGCGCTTCCAGATTCCGCGGCAAAGAGGCTTGCGAAGATATGGGTTAATGCGTTGGCGAATCTGACGGCGATTGGCAAGAGCCTTGGCAAATACGAAGGTGCCAAAGCCGCAGGGGATGATTTTTGGCGGACCAAACAGCTAGAGGTGGCACGAGACTTCCAAGGAGCGTTGGCCGCGGATTTTGCTCTCACGCGCGAGTTGACTGAGGTGGTTATACGTGAACTCGAAGCGTCTGGATTGACGTTCACGACAGCAATTCTTGAAGCCAAGAGAGCTGAACTCTTGAGCGGCGGCCTTCCGCCCATCGAGCAGGAGGTACTTGCGCAGTTAGGCTTGTCAGCAGATGAAATAGCGTCTGTGGCGACCATCACAGCAGAATTGACGCGATTCATGCCGCTTCAGTGGCAACAGGCCCTGAGGGATGGCGTCGAGGGGAGCATTGCCTCGTATGCGGCGATGGGTACCTGGATTGCTCAGCGGCTTGCCAGCGCGAAGCTTATTGCCACCATCGGTGTCGGAAATCAACCCGACGGCGTAGCAGTGAACCCCTCTACGAATGGCGTCTATGTGGTGAACGAGGAAGGGGGCTCGGTTTCTGTCATCGACGGCACGCCAGGCAGTCCGACTGAGCACAGAGTCATTAGGACGGTGTTTGTTGGCTCTAAGCCTCACTCGGTCGCCGTGAATCCGACGACCAACCGCATCTATGTCACGCGATACTTTGACCAGCAGGTTACCGTTATTGACGGATCCGCGAATAATGTTATCGGGTCAGTAGATGTAAACGGCAATCCAGCCGGCATCGCAGTGAACCCATCCACCAATCTGGTCTACGTCGCAAGCATCGCGGACAGATCCGCATTCGCGGGGGTCTCCGTTATCGATGGGCGGACAGGGAGCCCGACGGAAAATGCCGTCATCGCCCAAGTCCCGCTCGGTCCCCAATCTCCTCCGTCAGGCGCCGGGCCATCAGTCGTTGCCGTGAATCCCGCGACTAACGGTGTCTATGTGGCGAGCAATCGACCAGACACCGTCTTTGTAATTGACGGATTCGACAATTCTCTAGTCGCCACTATCCCGGGCACCTTCGCCGCGATCGCCGCAAATCCAACCAGCAATCGCGTCTACATTGCCGATCCCAGCGCCAACAAGGTTACCGTCCTCAACGGAACCACGAGCGATGTCATTGCCAACGTCGGTGTAGGTAGTACACCGATCGCAATCGATGTAAATCCGCTTACCAACCGCATCTACGTCGCTAACGCATCCGACCGGACAGTCTCCATAATCAAAGGAACCAGCAATAGCGTGATTGCGACCGTGCCGCTTGCAGCGACGTCGGGGATCGTGGGTGCTGCAGGCGGCCTGGGAGTGAATCCAGCCACGCAACGAGTTTATGTGAGTCATCAACAGGCCAATGTCGTCTCCGTCGTGGAAGATATCGTCCCGGGTGCACCCAAGGTGCCGATACCAGACATCGACGAGGATGGAGTGCCGGACGACGTAGACAACTGCCCGTCTGTTGCCAACCCAGCACAGATTGACAGCAATCTGAACGGCATTGGCGACGCATGTAAATCGCCGACCCTACGTCACAGTACTGCCGGCTTTCTGCACGCCAACTTAGACGGAACGACCGAGGTTCAGGCCACAGGACTAACAGTGGGAGAAGAGCCGAGTGCAGTCGAGCGGCTCGGTCGCATCGTCGCCTTCCGCGTTACTGCAGGCCTGACCGATTCGGCGGAGCGACTTACAAGCAACCTCGTGAGTAGCCTCGTCGAGGCTGGATTGGCTCGCCCAGAACAGGCGTCGGCAATCGTCAGCGCTGTGCTTCAGACACTGGACAACGTGCCGCCGACAACCGCGACGTCGGCGATGCCGGCCGCTAATAGCAATGGATGGAACAACACCGATGTGATCGTGAGCCTTATGGCAACTGATAATCCCGGTGGGTCGGGCGTGAAGCAGGTCCGTTATACGCTGAGTGGGGCACAGGTTGGAGAGGCGACGATAACCGGGAGTAATGCCTCGGCCAGCGTCTCGACCGAGGGGATTACTACGGTGACCTACTTCGCCACCGACAATGCCGGCAATCAGGAAGCGGCCAAGACGCTCGTGGTGCGCGTCGACAAGACACCGCCGACGCTGACCTGCGGCGTGAGTCCGGGACAGCTGTGGCCGCCGAACCATAAGATGGTCCCGGTCACCGCTTCGGTGACACAGACCGACGCGCTGTCAGGCCCGGCCGGGTTCGCACTGGCGTCGATCACGAGCAACGAAGGCGACCCGGCGGCCGACATCCAGGGATTTGTAGCCGGTGCTGCGTCGCTTTCAGGGCACCTCCTTGCCGAGAGGCTCGGCGACGGCACTGGTCGCGTCTACACACTCATCTACAGCGGACGGGACCTCGCCGGCAACTCGGCGACTTGCACTACGACTGTCCTCGTACCTCACGATCGGAGGTAGTAGCGGCCCGCGACGGCGTCGATGACCACCGGCGCCGTCGCGCTTCTTATATCAGCAGCAGGTCGAGCCGGGGCCCGCGGGATTGTGCCACACACGGACAAACTCCCTTGCGGTCCGTGACTGGGCAATCATACGGAAGCTGCCGCCCAGCCCTCGAAGGGCAGGTACGTGACGCGGCGCGGTAACACGTCTGTATGTCGAATCCCCTTGGGG
>Ga0066683_10000397_pt1 | contig 13454 bp, 12 predicted proteins | sample GraSoiAngelo_132_FD_62296 | JGI IMG/M metagenome (GOLD analysis project Ga0066683, IMG submission 62296) | Grasslands soil microbial communities from the Angelo Coastal Reserve, California, USA - 14_0929_02_40cm | ecosystem: Environmental > Terrestrial > Soil > Grasslands | place: USA... | reverse complement strand
AACAGCGTGGTCTTGCCGCTCTTCGGCAGCCCGATGAGACCGATCTTCATGCGTTCGATTATAGTGGACCGTCCGTGATCGACCGTCGGGACATCGACCTTCGCGGCGCGCTGCTCGCGTTGCTCCTCTCGCTCTTCTGGGGCGGCAATCCGGTGGCGATCAAGCTCGGCCTCGCGGACGCGCCGCCGCTGCGCCTGGCGTGGATGCGCTTCGTCGTCGGCGGCGTGGTGATCGCCCTGTGGGCCTGGCTCACGGGTCGCCTCGCCGGCCTGCGCATCGAGCGCGCGGAGCTCAGGCCGTTGCTGCTCGTGACGCTGCTCTTCGTCGGGCAGATCGGCAGCATGAACGTGGGCACGTCGCTCACGAGCGCCGCCCACTCGGCCGTGCTGCTCAACCTCTACGCCGTGCACACCGTCGTCCTCTCACACTTCCTGATCCCGGGGGATCGTCTCACCGCGCGGCGGCTGATCGGCGTCGCGGTGGCGTACATGGGCATCGTCGTGCTCTTCGCCCGTCGGGCGGCGCCGGGCGGCTCGACCCTGCTCGGTGACGCCATCATGTTCGTGAGCGCGTTCCTGCTCGCCGAGCGCACGGTCTATCTCGCCCGTGTCGTGCGTCATGTCGACCCCGTGAAGCTCCTGCTGGCGCAGGCGATCCTCGGCTCCGCCGTCTTCATGGCGGCCTCGGCGCTCACCGAAGCGGCGCCGACGTCGTGGACGCCGCGCCTCGCGCTGTCGCTCGCCTATCAGGGCGTGCTGATCGCGGGCTTCAACTTCGTGGCCAACCTCTGGCTGCTCGGCCGCTATCGACCGTCGGGCCTCGCCGCGCTGTTCCTCACGCAGCCGATCTTCGGCGTCGTCATCGCCGCGCTCGTCGCCGGCGACCGTCTGACCGCCGATCTCCTGGTCGCCTGTCTGGCGGTCGCCGTCGGCATCGGGCTCACGGCGCGCTGACGGTACAATCAGGCATGCCCACGAAGCCCTCGCGCACGCTCGAGACGGTGCCCAATCCGCATCCCGATCGCGACTACGAGGTCGCGATGGCGATTGCGGAGTTCACGTGCCTGTGTCCCATCACCGGCCAGCCCGACTTCGCGACGATCCGGATTCGCTACGTTCCGGACCAGCATCTCGTCGAGCTGAAGTCGCTCAAGCTCTACATGTGGTCGTATCGCGATGAGGGCGCGTTCCACGAGGACGTGACCAACCGCATCCTCAACGACCTCGTGGGCGCGGTCCGGCCGCGCTGGGCCGAGGTCACGGGTGATTTCACCGTGCGCGGCGGCATCAAGACCGACGTGCGCGCCGCCCACGGCAAACGCCCCGAAATCGGCTGAATCCCGCGTCCGCGTTGCGGCTTTCGTGCTATAACCCTCGCGTGCGCCCGGCCCTCGTGTGGCTGTTGGTCGGCCTCGTGCTCGTCGGCGCCATCCCGCCGCGGGCGTTCGCACAGACCACCGAGGCCGACGTCTACGTCGCGCAGGCCATCCTCGATTTCGACGAGAAGAACTATCAAGAGGCGATCCACAACCTCGAGGAGGCGCTCAAGCGCGAGCCCGACCACGTCGAGGCGCTCTACTACATGGGCGTGGTCCACATGGCCCTGCGACGCCCGGAGGAGGCGGTCCGATATCTGACGCGCGCGCAGGCGCGCTCGCCGCAGGACACCTCGATCGCGTTCCAGCTGGGGCTCGCGTACTTCGCGCAGCAGCGTTACGACGACGCGGAGCCGCTCTTCGAGCGCGTGTACCGCGCCGACCCGACGATCGACGGCCTCGGCTACTACGTCGGGTTCATCCGCTATCGCAAGAAGGATTACCGCGGCGCGCTCGAGGCGTTCCGCCGCGGTCGCACCAGCGACCCGCAGCTGCAACAGCTCACGCGCTTCTACACCGGACTCTCACTGGCCGTCCTCGGGCTGCCCGCGCAGGCGTCGGCGGAGGTCGAGCAGGCGCTGCGGCTCGCCCCCGGCTCGCCGCTCACCGGCCCGGCCGAGCGGCTCCGCGACACAATCCGCACCGCCGCGCAGGCGGGTCGCCGGCTGAGCGCGTCGGTGAGCCTCGGGCTGCTGTACGACGACAACGTCGTCGTCCGGCCGTCGCCGAACTCGCACGAGCCGCTCGTGCCGGCGCTGCGCCAGCCGCGGCACGACTCCGTCGGCGAGACGGCGAATGCGCGCTTCGACTACACGTGGCTCCAGGGCCCGATCTTCGGCTGGGTCCCGCGCGAGGGCGATAGCTTCGAGTCGTCCTTCGGCTACTCGTTCTTCGGCACGTACTACAACGATCTGACGTCGTTCAACGTCACCGACCACATGGTCACCGGCACCTTCACGTACAAGACCGCCGTGTTCAATGTGCCGGCGCAGGCATCCCTCTCGTACGCGTGGGACATGCTCTACTTGCGCGAGGCGGAGTTTCTGCGCCGCAACACCGTCACGCTTTCGGGCATCGTGATCGAAAAGGAGCCCGGCGCCGCCGACACGCTCATGGCCGCGATCCGCAACGTGGGCCACCTGACGCAATCGTTCTTCCGCTTCCAGAGCAAGGAATTCTTCGAGTCGAATTCGCTGCCCGTCGACGAGGAGTTCCGCGACGCCAACAATTACACGGTCGGCATTCTGCATCTACTGCGCTTCGCCGGCGACAAGCACCTGATGAAGGCCGGCTACCAGATCGACTGGGAGGACGCGCAGGGCCGCAACTATAGCTACCTCGGACACCGATTCCTCGCCGGCGTGCAGTACACGCTGGACCTGCCGTCGGCGCTGCGCACGAGCTGGAATCCGTCGCCCCAGCTGCGCCTGTCGTACGACGTCGACGTCCACCTGCGCGACTATCCGCACAAGAATTCGGTGCTGCCGACTCCCAACCCCGGAAGTAAGTGGCGACAAGACGAGGAGTTCAACAATACCGTCCGGGCGGAAGCGCCGTTCGACGGCCCGACCATCTTCGGCGAGAGCACGAAGATGTCGCTCGCGCTGACCTATCAGAACACCGTCGCGAACTCCAACATCGCGGTCTTCAACTACACGCGCAACGTCTACACGCTCACGCTGACCTGGTCGTACTGATCGGACACGCGCCGCTTATCGCGTGCGCGTCGGCGATCGCCATTCCGCACGGGTCGCGACTCCGGAGGCGCCGCCCGAGTATCCCGAACGCCAGGAATAGCCGTAGCACTCGTGCGGCGGCGGGGGCGGGGGCGGCGGCGCTGCGACAACGGGCGACGACGGCTGGAGCTGCTGATTCCCCGGAAGGATCGGAACAGTGCTCGGAGTCGGAACGCGGGCGAGCGACACGACGTTCGTTCGAACCGCGGCGGCGACGGCCGCGCCGCTGACCGATCGAGCCAGCTCGAAGCCCGCCGTCGCCGCGGTCTCTCTCGCCTGTTCGTCGCCGCCTTTCGTGAGCGGCATCCCCGCCGTCGAGAGGCCCTGGAGAATCTGCGCCATCTGGCTGGGCACGATGTTCGTCACGGCGCCGCCACGGAACTGCTGCAGCGCGCCGACGAGCACCGCGTTGGTCGTCTGGTTCGAGAGGAACGCCTCCACCTGACCGCGGAGCACCCAGAACGTGCCCGTCACTCCGCCGACGCCACCCGCCTGCGCCGACGTGCTCGACACCTCGGCGACGATCACGGTGCCGCGGATGCCGGCCACGGCATTCGCCGCGCGGATCTCGATGGACTCGCCCGGCCGCATCTTGTCCTTCGCGACGGCCACGGCGATCTTGCCCGCCGAGAGATCGATCGTCGCCTTGCCCGGCACCTCGGTGATCGTCAGCACCGAGCGTTCGCGGACGGTGACGACCGCCTTGCCGCCCAGCAGCATGCGCGCGAGCGACCGATCGCCGGTCGTCACCTTGTCGTCGACGAACACGTCGTCCTTGAACTTGAGTGGCTGCGGCGGCAACGCCACCCGCGTGACGGTGACGTTGCCTTCCAGCGTGGTCACCACGCCCGCCCTGGATGTTTGAGCGGCGGCAATCGACGGCGACAAGGCAGAGAGAAGCACCAGTGCGGTGGCGAGGCGGGCGACTGTCCACATACATGCGCTCCGACGATGAATTCCGGTCGTTGGACCGGCACGGCGCGATTGAGTTCGGCCGCGATGATTGCGCAACGCCGACGGAGGGTCAATGGAAATTGTCAGAAACTCAATGGTGCGATCGCTGCGCGCGGGAGACGGACGCGTCGCCCCTCTGCAACCGGCTGGCGCGCTCGGCGATCGATGCCCTACCTCGGACAAGCCTTTACCCACGTCCGTCCGCGTAACCTGCTGAAATCAAAGTGCGGCACTCGCCTTGCTATCTTCGACGAGCGGAGGTACCGATCATGCCGCGTCTGTCGACCGCCGTCGTCATCGGGTTCTCGCTGGGACTGCTGCTCGGAGCGCTGCCGACGCCAGCCTTGGCCGGCCCTCCCGCAGAGCAGCTCGCCTCGCAGATCGATCGCGTGCTCGCCGTGCTGGGTGATCCCGCCTTCAAGGGCGACGACCAGGGCGGGACGCGCCGACAAGCTGTGCGGCGCGTGACCGATCAGCTGATCGACTGGAACGAGATGGGCCGCCGTACCCTCGGCGCTCATTGGCAGACACTGCCCGACGGCGAGCGCACCGCGTTCGTGACGCTCTTCAGCGAGCTGTTGAATCGCGCCTACCTCAGAAATCTCGACCGCTATGACGGCGAGAAGATCGTCGTGACGGGGGACGCGATGGACGGCGATCGCGCGCTGGTGCAAGCGCGCGTCGTGGGGCGCGACGGCCATGGCGGCATGCCGCTGGACTTCGCGATGGTGCGCGACGGGGAGCACTGGCGCGTCTGGGACATCCGCATGCAGGGCATGAGCATGGTCGGCGGGTACAAGGCGCAATTCGCACGCCTGCTCCAGAGCGAGCCGTACGACACGGTGATGCGCCGGCTGCGCGAGCGCGTGGAGGCGCTGCAGCCCTAGGCGTTCTCCGACCTCCCGCGGTACGCTGTCCGCGGGAGGTCGCCATGGAGCTCATCAGCCGCATCCTCGACGGCTCGATTCCGGAAAGCCTGCGCGCGTCGCTGCCGCCGTCGGGGATGTTCGGACCCCGCCCGACGCAGGACGACAAGATCGCACGCCTCGAGGAAGTGCCCCTGCTCGAGGAGTGCTCGCGCAAGCAGCTCAAGGCGGTGGCCAAGATCACCGAGGTGGTCGAGGTCCCCGCGGAGACGGTCCTCGCCCGACAGGGCGACACCGGCCACGAGTTCTACCTGATCATGGACGGCTCGGCCCGCGTCGAGCTGCCGGCGCGACGGCGCACGCGTCTCAAGCCCGGCGACTACTTCGGGGAGATGAGCCTCCTCGACGGCGAGCCGCGCTCGGCGACGGTGATCGCCGATACGCCGATGCGACTGCTCGTGATCCAGCGTCGCGACTTCTCCACGCTGCTGCGCGAAGCGCCCGAGCTGACGCAGAGCATTCTCGTGACGCTGTCGCGACGACTCAGACGCGTCGAGCAGGCGCTCGGCCGAGGCGAACGGACAGAGCGGAAATGAAATGGGGGGCCCGCACGCGGGCCCCCCATCCGAGCCTGCGGCACGTGGCCGCAGACTCTCAGGTCGCGATCACCGCGGCAGCGCCGACGGCGACCCCGGCGTGAACGTCAGGTCCAGCTGCACGTTGTCACCCTTGCGGATGCCAGCGGACTTCGGATCACGCATCTTGACCTCGAACGACTCGTCCGCGGTCTTCACACGAATCTCGTTGCGATCGACGTCCGTCACTCGACCGTAGATCGTCTGACGAACTCCGGGAGTGGTGGTCACGGCGCCCGGCGACTGCACGAGCATGTAACGGCCGTCGCGCAGCTCGACCAGCTGCCCCTGCGACACCACGATACGCGTGCCGGGCTGCACCGTCGTCCACGCCGTCGGCTGTCCGTTCACGTACACGACCGAGTCTGCGGGGACCTGGTACATCTGCCCGTTGTTGAGCACGATCACGCGCTGCGCCGTGTCAACGCGAGTGACTTCACCTTCGGCGAGGGAGTTGGACGGCGAGCTGCCGCGAAGCGTGCGGTCCGGCTGCATCGTCGACGAGCACCCCGCCACGGCGACAAGACCTACGATGGCTGCAATCGCTGCGAATGAACGCATGGTTTCCCCTCCTACCCCGAAGGTCTGGAGCAAGGGACTTGCCAGCGAGCCACCTCTTCAGCGGCGGGGCTCGACGGACTGCGCGACGAAGCGGTCGGGTGTCGCGCCGCCCTTGCCGGTCACGGTGACGACGTCGCCGGGACCGATGGCGCGCAGCGCCTGGCGATCCACGCCCGACGTGTCGACGGTGATCGCGTGACCGTCGCTGGTCTGCAGCTTGAGCTCGGCGACGCCGATCGATTCGACGAGGCCCTCGATCGATTGCGGCGAGGGCACGCTCGCCGACGGCGCGCTCGCGGGCGCTGACGTCGCCGGCGGCGGTGTGTTCGGCTGCGAAGCCGACGCCTGACCGGTGCCCGGCTGAACCCAGACGCCCACGATCTCCTGTTTCGAGCCCTGCTCGTAGTAGAGCGTCGCGGGCTGATTCGCCGCGAGATACGGCAGGCCGTTGACGTTGGAGACATCCACCGGCAGCACGAGGCCGTCGCGCGTCTTGAACAGCACGCGCTGGCGGTTGGCCTCCTGCACGGTGCCGCTCACCGTCTGGAATGTCTTGCCGCTGCTCGTCGCGTCGGGCGTGACATCAGTGGCGGTGAGGACACCGGCCTGGCCGCCGCCGCGCGCGTTCACCGTCACGGTCTGGCCCGGCGCGAACGCCTGCGTTTTCTGCGGATCGAGCGAGGCGGCGTCGACGCGGTAGGAGCGTCCGTCGTCGCTTCGCAGCACGAACGTGGAGCCCTCGCTCAACACGACGGTGCCGTGCAGCTTCTGGGGGCTGGTGCCGAGCACGCTGCCGAGCGTGTCGAGCACGCCGCCGAGCGGGCCGCGGTTGTTCTTGTCCTGTTTGTCCTGGGCCGCGACCGGCGCGGCCACGAGGCACGCGAGCGCGAGCGTTGTAAGGATGGCCAATTTGCGCATGATCCCCTCCGCCGAGCGGAGCGACGCAAGCCAGATGCCGCCGGCCTCAGGCGGCGAGCGCGAGCAGCACCATGCCGGCGAGCATGACGACGGCCCCGGCAACGGATTCACGCACGCGCTGGGCCTCGCCGAAGACGAGGACGCCGACCGCCATCGCAAACAGGATCTCGACCTGCTTGGCGGCCTCGACGTACGAGGACAGCGTCATCGTGTACGCCTTGGCTTGGAGGATCGTCGTGAGCGCGGCGAACAGCCCGAGCGAGACGAATTCCTTCCAGTAGCGCGGAATCGCGCGGAAGTGTCGCGCGGACGTGCGCAGCGCCAGCACGCTGACGATGAGGCTCGCCGCGAGATAGCAGCCGAGCGTGCCCATCGCGGCATCGGAGGCGAGCGTGGCCTGCTTGATCGTGATCACGCTCGGCGCGTAGAAGAACGCGGCGAGCAGCGTGTAGCGCTGGCCCGGATCGGTGACGAGCACGGCGAGCGGTGCCCACGGCGACACGCGCGCGCGGCGGATGTTGAGCAGATAGACGCCGGACGCGCTGAGCACCACGCCGGTGATCCCGAGCGCCGTCGGACGCTCGCCGATCGTGACCCAGGCCATGCCGAGCAAGATCAGCAGGCTCACCTTCCACAGCGCGGTCACCAGCGAGATGTCCGAGAGCTTCAGCGCCTTGGACAGCGCGAGCGTCGCGAGCGTTTGCGTGATGCCGAACGCCAGACACCACCCGTAGAAGCCCGGCTTCAGTGTCGGGAAGCCGCCGACAACGCACGCGAGCAGCGCCCACGGCAGCAGAAACGTGAAGCGGCCCCAGACGTTGATGTACTCGTCGAGCGCGTGGCCCAGCCGCTTCATCGAGGCGTTGCGCAGCACCTGGAAGAGCGCGGCGGGAAGTGCGAACAGCAGCCACACGAGGCGCGATTGTACTGCACCCCGCGCGCCGCGCCGCCTCAGCGCGCAGTGAGGAAGTCGCGCAGCGTCGCGTTGAACGTCTCGGGCTGGTCGGCGTTGGTGGCATGGCCCGAGTCCGGCACCACCACAAAGCGCGCGCCGGGAATCGCCCGCGCCAGCGTCTCTTTCACGTCGAGGCCGACCGTGGCGTCGTCGGCGCCGGCCATCACGAGCGTCGGGCAACGCACGCGCGCCAGCGCCGCACGCGCGTCGAAGCCGAGCACGGCGCGGCACCCGGCGAAGTACGCGCGTCGCGAATTGCGACCGAGGCTCCGCACGGCGGCCTCGTAGAGCGCCGTCTGCTCCGGCCGCGGGAACAGTCCGCGCGCCACCAGCGCTGCCACCGCCGACATCGGCGCCGCGGCCAGCAATGCCAGCCGCATGCCCAGTCGCGCGACGGCGGCCGGGCCCGCCGGACGCAGCCGCGCGAATGCGTTCACGATCGTGAGCGAGCGCACCCGCTCTGGCGCGCGCAGCGCGAGGGCCAGGCCCACGCAGCCTCCGAGCGACAGGCCGACCACGTGCGCGGGAGGCTCGCGCAGCCGTTGCAACAGCACGCCCACGGCGTCGGCCATGGCGTCGATCGTCAAGCGGCCCGCGGGCAGTGGCGAGCGGTAATGACCCGGCAGATCGACGAGCACGAGACGCTGGTCGGCCTCGAAGGCCGCGACTTGCGAGGCCCAGTCGTCGGCGCACGAGCCGAGACCGTGCAGAAAGACGATGGCGGGGGCGTCGGCCGCTCCCCGTCCACGACGCTCGTAGTAAACGTCAGGCCCCTTCGACGAAGACCGCGTCGGTGACCGTGCACGTCATGCGCAGCGCCTTGGGGCCGCGCCTGCTCGATCGACGGAATTCGAGCACGACGAGCCGCTTCGGATTCCACGTCCCCTCGACGCGCTCGACGCGGCCGCCGCGCACGAGGTAACGGCCGGCGTGTTTGGCGATCGTCGCCGGCCCTTGCTTGCGATACTCCTCGAACGCCGCGGCATCCTTCACGTCGACGTTGGCGATCAGGTAGGCGGCCATGTGTTCTCCTCTCCGGACTGGACGTTCGCACTTATCGTGTGCGTCGACGACGCGCGCCGCTGCGAGCGCGATCGTATCAAACGCGCGGCGGGCGGCGACATTCGCGCTAAAATCGGCGTCGCCGATGAAAACGGTCTATGAGGCATTCGCCGCGACCGCGATCGCCGCGCCGGATGCCGCGTTCCTCTGTGCGCCGCCCGCGCCGAACCGGCCGTACCACCCCCAGGGCGTCGAGTACACGTACGGTCAGGCGGGCGCCGAGGTCGAGCGTCTGCGCGCCGCCTACGAGGCCGCGGGCTTCGGTCACGGCCACCGCGTCGCCCTGCTGCTGGAAAACCGGCCGGAGTTCTTCTTCCACTACCTCGCGCTCAACGCGCTTGGCTCCGGCATCGTGCCGATCAACCCCGACTACCGTCGTGACGAGATGCTCTATCAGATGGAGCACTCGGACGCCGACCTCGCCGTCGTCATCGCGGCGCGCGTGACCGACGTCGAGGTCGTCGCGCGTGAGCGCGCACAACCGCTGCCCGTCGTGAACGCGGAGGACTGGCCCTCGACGCTGCCGATGCCGCGCGTGGCGCCGCGGGGCGGGACGCCCGGCCTCGACACGGAGTGCAGCCTGCTCTACACCTCCGGAACGACGGGCCGGCCCAAGGGCTGCGTCCTGACCAACCGCTACTATCTGACCTCCGGCGCCTGGTATCGCGACATCGGCGGGCTCGTGGTCATCGAGCAGGGGCGCGAGCGGATCCTCAATCCGCTGCCGCTCTATCACATGAACTGCCAGGCGCTCACCGCGACCTGCGCGATGCTCACGGCGAACTGCTTGATCCTGCCCGAGCGCTTCAGTCCGTCGCGGTGGTGGAACGACGTCGTCGCCTCCCGCGCCACGATCATCCACTACCTCGGCGTGATGCCGCCGATGCTCCTCAACCAACCCGTGACGCCGGAAGAACGGCAGCACGCCGTGAAGTTCGGCGTGGGTGCGGGCGTGGAGCCCGAGCTGCACGAGGCCGTCGAGAAGCGTTTCGGATTCCCGCTCATTGAAGCGTGGGGCATGACGGAAACCGGCCGCGTCACGCTGGTCAATCGTGAGCCGCGCATGATCCATACACGTGCGTTCGGCCGACCCTTCGGCGGCCTCGAGGCGAAAGTTGCCGACGACACCGGCGGCGAGGTGCCGCGCGGCACCGAGGGCGAGCTGCTCGTGCGCTGGGGCGGCCCGGAGGGCCCGCGGCACGGATTCTTTTCGGGCTATCTCAAGGACGAGATGGCGACGGAGGAGGCCTGGCGCGGCGGCTGGTTCCACACGGGCGACGTCGTGCGCCAGGATCCCGAAGGGATGCTCTACTTCGTCGATCGCAAGAAGAACATCATCCGCCGCGCAGGCGAGAACATCGCCGCCGCGGAGATCGAGGCGGTGATCCAGGCTCACGACGAGGTCGCGCAGGTGGCCGTCGTGGCCGCGCCGGACGAGGTGCGCGAGGAAGAGGTCATGGCCTGCATCGTCGCCATGCCCGGCGTCACCGCGGACGCCGCGCTCGCCGATCGGATCTTTGAGTGGTGCCTCGAGCGCCTGGCGTACTTCAAGGCGCCGGGCTGGATGCTGTTCGTGCCATCGCTGCCGACGACGGGCACGCAGAAGGTGCAGAAGAGCCAGATGTTTCCCAAAGGCGAGGATCCGCGCCGCCGTCACGGCGCGATCGATCTGCGCGAGCGCAAGCGGCGGCGATCCTAGCCGTGCCGAGCGCGGCCGGCGCACACGTCAGGCGCGCCCGGGCTGCGCGGTCGTCAGCGCCTGCGCGACGTGCCGCAGGACGTCGAGCGTCTGGAACGGCTTGGCGATCACGAAGCTCACCCCCGTGCCGGCCAGCCGCTCGGGATCGAGCTGATCGCCCCACCCCGTCACGAAGCCGATCGGAATCGTAGGAAAGCGCGCGCGCACCCGCGCCGCGACCTCCCACCCCGACAGCCCGGGCATCGAGATGTCGCTGAGGACGATGTCGATCGGCTCTTCCTCGCAGCGGTCCAGACCGTTGCTTCCGTCCTTCGCCACGGTGACGACGTAGCCGGCTTCGCGCAGCATGTCGGCCAGCACCGCCTGCACCTCCGGCTCGTCCTCGATGATCAGCACGCGCGCGGCGTGCGTGGGCGGCGGCACCGTCAGGCCCGTGACCGAGTCAGGCAGCGCGACCGGCACCGGGAGCCGCACGACGAACGTGCTCCCCCGACCGGGCACGCTCTCGACCTCGATCGTTCCGCCGTGACGCGTGACGATACCCCACGAGACGGCCAGTCCGAGTCCGGTGCCACGCGGCCCCTTGGACGTGAAGAACGGCTCGAACACGCGGCGTCGCATATCCTCTTCCATGCCGACGCCGGTGTCGCGCACGGACACGGTCGCCCACTCGCGCTCGGAGGCCAGCCCCACGGTGCAGCGGCCGCCGTCGGGCATGGCGTCCACCGCGTTGGTGACGAGATTCGTGAGGACCTCGCGCAGCTCCTCGGGACGCCCCGCCACCGGCGGCGCGGTACCCTCGACGCTGAACTCGTAGCGCACGCCCCGGCTCTGCGCCTCGAGCTCCCACTGCGGCCGCGTCAGCTCGACGACCTCGCGCGCCACCGCCCCCAGGTCCACGCGCTCGAACGCGCGCGTGCGGCGCGTACGCGTGAACTCCTGGATGCGCCGGACGGTGTCGGCGCCGTCCTGCGCGGCGCGGCGCACGGCCTCGAGGTCGCGTACCAGCGCCGACTCGTGCACCCGACGCAGCATCAGCTCGGCACGACCCAGGATCACCGAGAGCAGATTGTTGAAGTCGTGCGCGACGCCGGCCGCCATCTCACCCAGCGCGCGCAACCGCTCGGTCTTCACGAGCTGACCCTGGCTGCGCTCGAGGTTCTCGGCCATCTCCTCGGCCTGCCGTCGCCGGCGCTCGGCCTCGCCGTAGAGCTGCGCCTGCACGATGGCGATGGCCGCCTGGTCGGCCAGCAACCGCACGAGCTCTTTTTCCTCGTCGGCGAAGTCGCCGCGCTCGCCGAACAGCAGCGACAGCACCCCCATGGCCGCGCCTTCGGCGGCCACGAGCGGGATGCCGGCGTACGCGCTCACGTGCCCCTCGGCGACGATGCCCTGGTTCAGGAACCGTGGCTCGGCTCGCAGATCGCGCACGAACAACGGCTGGCGCGTCGCGAACACGGAGCCCGTGAGGCCGTCGCCGTGGGAGATGGCCTTGAACCTGGCGAGGTGCTCGCCGAGTACCGGATCCACCGACACGGTGCCCTCGATGCGCAGCATGCCGCTCGCGGGATCGTTGACCCAGACCTGACTGGCGCGCGCGGTCAGGAGCCGCACGGCCGCCTCCGCGACGGCGCCGAAGACCTCGCGGCTCGCGGCCGCGCCGGTGATCAAGCGCGTCAGGGCGCTGAGCGTGGTGAGCTTGTCCGCCCGCTCGGAAGCGCGCCGGTAGAGATCCGCGTTTTCCAGCGCGACCGCCGCCTGGGCGGCGAACACCTGGGTGATGTCGATGTCGTCCTCGGAGAACGGCCCGACGAGATCGCGATAGACGACGATGGCGCCGAGCGGCCGGTCGCCGGCGAGCAGCGGCACCGACAACACCGCGCGGTAACCCTCCGACTCGATGACGGCGCGCGTGGGCGGCGTCAGCTCGATCGCGGGATCGGTCAGGATGTCGGCGGTCCACACCGGGCGCCGCTCCTGGATGGCGATCGGTGTCGTGCCGTCCCGCCACGACAGCGGCCGCAGCCGCTGCGCGAACGCCGACGACAGGCCGCGCACGGCGCGGAACCGGATGTTCGGCCCCGGCTCGGAGCCCTCGAGCACCGCAATGCCGACGCGGCGCGCGCCCAGCAACAGACAGGCCTCATCCACGATGCGATCGAGCACACCCTGCAGGTCGAGCGACGCGGTGATCGAGCGCGCGACGTCGACCATCGCCTTGCTCTGCGCGACGCGGCGCCGCAGCGCTTCGGCCGCGCGCTCGTGCTCGTGGCTGCGCCGCTCCGCGCGGGCGGTGCGTAGCAGCGCGCGCGCCATCGCCACGAGCTCACGCGACGTCACCGGCTTGGTGAGATAGGCGTCGGAGCCGTCCTCGAGCGCCTGGCTGCGATCGGCGACGTCGGTGAAGACGCCCGAGAGCATCAGCACGGGAATCGCCGCGGTCTCTTCGGCCGCCTTGAGTCGGCGGCACACCTCGCGGCCCGAGAGGTCGGGAAGCTCGACGTCGAGCACGATGAGATCCGGCCGCGAGTCGGCCAGTCGCAGGCCCTCGGCGCCGATCCCGGTGGCGGTCACCGCGAAGCCCGCGGCGCCGAGCGCGCTCGTGAGGAATCGTCGTACCCGCGCGTCGTCGTCGACGACCAGCACGCGCGGGACGTCGCGATCGGGCATAACCCGATTACTATACGTGGTTT
>Ga0066683_10000396_pt1 | contig 13454 bp, 11 predicted proteins | sample GraSoiAngelo_132_FD_62296 | JGI IMG/M metagenome (GOLD analysis project Ga0066683, IMG submission 62296) | Grasslands soil microbial communities from the Angelo Coastal Reserve, California, USA - 14_0929_02_40cm | ecosystem: Environmental > Terrestrial > Soil > Grasslands | place: USA... | reverse complement strand
ATGCTCCAGGACGCGGGACGGTCGGCGCACTCCGTGTCCTCGATGCAGTTCGTGAAGAACGCGCCGATCGTCGGCCCGCAGGACGGGGTCGTGGTCATCACGCACACCGGGGAGACCGCGTACGCGCTGGCGGCACGCGCGCTCGCCTTCTCGGCGGGTCTGCAGACCGTGACGATCTGCCGCGAGGGCTCCCCGTTCAACGACGCGATCCAGACCGTCGAGAAGGAGACCTCCGAGACCTACACGGTGAGCTACACGACCGCGCTGCTCGCGCTCGGCATGCTCGCCTCGGCGATGGGAGCCGACACGATCACCGCCGACAAACTGGCGCTCGTCCCCGGAAGCGTCCGCAACGCGCTCGAGTCCGGCGGGACGGAGTCGGTTCCGCTCCCCGGTCGGGTCCTCACGATCGTCGGGGCCGGCCACACCTCGGTCACGGCGCGTGAGGGAGCGCTCAAGGTGCGCGAGGCGGCTCGAGTGCTGGCGGAGGGTTACGACGCCGAGTTCTTCCTCCATGGAACGGCGGTACCGCTCACCCCGCAGGACCACGTGCTCGCGTTGACGACCCCCGACGACGACGGTCTCGTCGAGGGAGTGGCTCGAGCGGCGGAAGCCGAGGGGATCGGCGTGAGCCGGCTCCCCGAGCCCTCACCGCTCCCCGGTGTCCTCGCGCAGATCCCCCTCGTCGCCCGGCTGCACCTGCTCGCTCTCCGCTTCGCGACCACCCGCGGGCAAAACCCCGACACGGTGATCACGGGTCACTGGGACGATCCCAAGCTCTGGTCGATCGGTTCCCCCGTGGCGGAGCGACCTCCCGCCCCCACCGCGTAGGCGCGGACGGCGGCCAGCTCGCGGAGCCCTACCCGGGCCCGCACCCGTGTGCCGTCCGGCTCCGCCTCCGCCTTCAGGACCTCTGCCTCGTCGTAGAGCATCGCGACCAGGTCCCCGCGCGCCCACGGGATCAGCACCTCCACCTCCACGGGCGGATCGGGCGTCGTCGTCCCGACCGCCTCGAGCAGTCCCTCGACACCCTCACCGGTGATGGCCGAGACCGAGGCGGATCCCGGGAACCGTGTCGCGAGACGCGCTCGCTCGCTTCCCCGCAACCGGTCGATCTTGTTGAGCGCCACGACCTCGGGCATGTGGGCAGCCCCGATCTCCTCCAGCACCCGCCGGACCGCCTCGATCTGGCCCTCCACTTCCGGAGAGGAAGCGTCCGCGACGTGCAGGAGCAGGTCCGAGAGGGTGACCTCTTCGAGCGTGGACCGGAACGCCTCGACCAGGTCGTGGGGGAGTTTCGAGACGAACCCGACGGTGTCGCTGATCGTCGCGTGGCGTCCGCCGGGGAGATCGATCCGACGGGTCGTCGGATCGAGCGTAGCGAAGAGCTGATCCGCAACGATCACGTCGGCGCCGGTGAGTCGACGCATCAGCGTCGACTTCCCCGCGTTCGTGTACCCGACGATCGCGATCTGCGGGAGGTTCGACTTCTGCCGGCGCGCCCGCTTGACGTCGCGCTCCTTGCGCAGATCCCTCACGTCTCGTCGAAGCTTCGTGATCCGTCGACGGATGTGCTGACGGTCGACCTCCAGCTTCGTCTCCCCTGGGCCCCGGGTCCCGATCCCGCCTCCGAGCCGGCTCATCGCCTCGCCCCAGCCCCGGAGTCGAGGAAGCAGGTAGTTCAGCTGGGCGAGCTCGACCTGCGCCTTGCCCTCCTTCGAGTTCGCGTGCAGAGCGAAGATGTCGAGGATCAGCGCGGTGCGGTCCACCACCTTGACCTTCAGCCGAGCCTCGAGCGAACGCAGGGTGCCGGGGGCGAGCTCGTCATCGAAGATGACGAGCTCGGCCCCGGCAGCGTGGACCAGACCGTGCAGGTCGTCGACCTTCCCCTTACCGATCCAGAACTGAGGGTCGGGGTTCGAGCGGCTCTGGATCAGGCGTCCGACCGGCTCCGCGCCCGCGGAGTCGGCGAGCGCCGCCAGCTCGTCCAGATCCTCTTCCTGGATCCCGGGCCCGACACCGACCAGGACGGCGCGCTCCTGCGCGACGGAGCGCCAGGTCGCCGCGATCGGCGACTCGACGATCCGGTCGGTGGGGCGCAACGGGGGTGTGGTTCGCGCGTCCGGCATCAGCTCATCGACGATCCCGCATCGCGGAGCAGGTCGTTGAGACCGATCTTGTCGTCGGTCGCCTCACTTCGGTCCCCGATCACGAGGCCGCAGGGCATCGCGTACTCCCCCGCCGGGAACGATCGCGGACGGGTGCCGGGGACGACGATCGCGCCGGTCGGGACGCGCCCACGATGCTCCACCGGTTCCGGTCCGCGCGGATCGATCACGGGGGTGTTCCCGGTGAGCACCACCCCCGCACCCAGGACCGCCCCGCGCCCGATGTGGACGCCCTCGACCACGATGCACCGCGAGCCGATGAAGGCGTCGTCTTCGATCACGACGGGGACCGCCTGCAGCGGCTCGAGGACCCCGCCGATCCCGACGCCTCCGGAGAGGTGGACGTTCGCACCGATCTGCGCGCACGAGCCGACCGTCGCCCACGTGTCGACCATCGTTCCGGCCCCCACGTACGCCCCGATGTTCACGTAGCTCGGCATCAGCACCACGCCGGGTTCCAGGTGCGCCCCGAAGCGGACCGTCGCCGGGGGGACGACGCGCACCCCCTGTGCCTCGTAGCCGTGCTTCAGGGGGAGCTTGTCGTGATACTCGAACGGCCCCACCTCCGAGGTCTCGAGCCCGCGGACACGGAAGTACAGAAGCACCGCTTGTCTCACCCAGGCGTTCACCTGCCAGGAACCGTCGCGTCCACGATCGGGCTCGGCGACGCGCACGGATCCACCGTCGAGGAGGTCGATCGTCGCCTCCACGGCGGGGGCGTCGATCGGGGCAGAGGGGTCCTCGGACACATCGGTCCAGCTGCGTTCGATCCGTTCCCTGAGCTCCTGCACGTCGTTCACGTTCGGACCTCGGCGAGGAGTTCATCCAACTTCGACGCGGCTCGTTCGCACGCTTCGACCGGGGGCACCATCGCCATCCGGACGAACCCCTCTCCGTCGGGCCCGAAGAAGGATCCCGGTGCGACGACGACGCCGCCGCGGTCCAGGAGACGCAGCGCCCACTCCAACGACGTCTCGGCTGTGGGCACGCGCACCCAGAGGTAGAACGTGGCGACGCTCCCCGCGACGTGGACCCCGTGCCGCTCGAAGACCTCGAGCAGCAGGTCGCGCTTCCGCCGGTACCGCGCTCGGTTCTCCTCCACGTGGACCTCGTCGCGCCACGCGGCCACCGATGCCCGCTGGATGAACTCCTGCGGCGTGACGCCGGTCGCCGGGCGCAGCCGCTTGAGGTCCGCGATCAGCGCGGGGTCGCCCGCGACGAACCCGCTCCGGTATCCCGTCATCGACGAGCGCTTCGACAGCGTGTTGATCGCGAGGACGTTCGTCCGGTCCGGCAGCTGGAGCGCCCCTGGCGGCGGGCCAGCTCCGAACCATAGCTCCGAGTACGCCTCGTCCGATGCGAGCAACACGTCGTGTTCGCGACATCGCTCGGCCGCCTCCGCGAAGAACGCGACAGGAGCGACCGCGCCGGTCGGGTTGTTCGGATAGTTGATCCAGAGGATCGCCGCGCGTGACCATACCTCCTCGGGGATCCGCTCCAGGTCGGGGAGGAACGCCCGCTCCGCGACGAGCGGCGACCGCACGACGTCGCCGCCGGTGAAGCGAGCCCCTCGCTCGGGGATCGGATACCCCGGTGCCGTCGTGATCACCAGGTCCTTGCCCTGCGGTGGATCGAGCACGAGCTGGGCGAGCGAGAACACGATCTCCTTCGATCCGAGGACCGGCAGGATCTCGGTGTCGGGGTCCACGTGCGAACCGAACCGTCGCTCGACCCACGCCGCGATCGCGTCACGGAGCTCCGGGAGACCGGCGGCACGAGGGTAGTTCGACACCGGCTCCAGCGCGTGGACGAGCGCCTCGCGGATGAACGCCGGCGTCTCCTCGCGCGGATCCCCGACGCCGAAGTCGATCAGCTCCCGGCCTTCCGCCGCGGCCCGCGCGACCCGTCGATCGAGCTCCTCGAACGGGTAGGGCGCGACGCTCCGCATCCCGGGTGAGCGGTGGGTGCCGGTCATCTCCCTCGTCTCGTCGGGTCGATCGCCTGAGCGTACCGCGAGGTCACGGGCTGGAGCGCGCTCAACGAAGCTCGAGGGGATCGGTCACCCCGTCGTAGACGTGGTTCACCGGCCCTTCGAGCAGCACACGCCCGTCCTCGCATCGCTCCACCCGCAGCGGGCCCCCGCGGAACGTGACGCTCACCGTGGGCGGGGTCAGTCCTGCCTCGTTCGCAGCGACCGCGACCGCGCAGGCCCCCGTCCCGCAGGCGAGCGTCTCGCCGACACCGCGCTCCCATACGCGGACGCGCGTTTCGCCGTCGGCGACCCGAACGAGCTCGACGTTGGTGCGCTCGGGGAACAGCTCGTGGTGCTCGAGCGCCGGCCCGATGTGCTCCAGGTGGTAGCGCTCGGGATCCTCGTCCACGAACACGACCAGGTGCGGGTTGCCCATGCTCAGCGCCGATGCCGGGAACGTGAGCCCACCCCCGACATCGAACGGCTGGAGGAGGAACGTCTCCCACGCCGGCCCGAACATCGGGATCGCCGCCTTCGTGAAGTTCGGCGTCCCCATCTCGACGGTCGCGCGCACGACGCGAGAACCGTCGAGATGTACCGTCACGTGGCGGATGCCCGCGGGCGTCTCGACGTCGACCTCGTCGACGTCCAGACGCCCGCGCTCCCGGAGGTAGGCTGCCAAGCATCGCACGCCGTTGCCCGACATCTCGGCGCGTGAGCCGTCGGCGTTCGTGAGGTCGAATCGGAAGGGAACCCCAGCGCCGGGCCGGACCCGGATCACGCCGTCGGCGCCTGCACCCACCCAGCGGTCGCAAAGCGCCGGGACGTCGACGTCGGCCACCGGACCATCGAGCCCATCGAGGATCAGGAAGTCGTTCCCCGCCGCCTGATACTTCGAGAAGCGCAGGGCGTCCGTCACGCCGACCCCAGGTAGGCGCAGACATCGTCCGCGACCTCCGACGCACCGCCCACGCCGACGTCGAACCACCGGATCCGTGGATCGCGGCGGAACCACGCCATCTGGCGTCGCGCGAGCTCCCGGGTCCGTTTCACGGTGCGCTCCGCGGCTTCATCGAGCGAGACCCTACCGTCGAGGTGCTCCGCCAGCTCCGCGTAGCCGATCGCCCGGGAGGCGGTGATCCACCCGCCGAAGCCGCGATCGAGCAACCCTTGGACCTCGTCCAGCCAGCCGTTCCGCAGCATGGCGAGCACCCGCTCGCCGATCCGGATCCTCCGCGCCTCCCGGTTCATCCGGATGCCGGCGGCACGTACCCGGTCGGCGTCGTAGCGATCCCACGCCGTCGCGAAGGAGCTGAACGGCGAGCCACTGATCGCGGTCACCTCGAGCGCGCGGATGATCCGACGAACGTTGCCGGGCTCGATGCGCGCGGCGGCCACGGGATCCGTGTCGGCCAGCCGATGGTACAGGGCATCCGCCCCGAGGTCGTCGGCCTCGGCTTCGAGGGAAGCCCGCACGACGGGATCCTCCGGTGGGAACGCGAGATCGTCGACTACGGCACGGAGGTACAGGCCGGAGCCGCCGACCAGCAGCGGGCGGGCGATCGAGCGCAGCGCGCCCCGTGCGAGCTCTTGGTACCGGGCGACGGTGAACCGTTCCGACGGCTCGGCCAGATCCAACAGGTGGTGCGGCACGACGGCCCGCTGTTCGATCGTGGGCTTCGCGGTGCCGATGTCCATCCCTCGGTACACGAGCATGGAGTCGACCGAAACGACCTCGGCCCCGAGGCGCGGCGCGATCGCGAGCGCCGCGTCGGACTTGCCGCTGGCGGTCGGCCCAACGAGGGCGAGCATCGCCATCGGCCCTCAGACGACGAGCGGTTCCGGCGCCGAGACGACCTCTCCGGTCAGGTGATGAGCCGACGCGGCGGTCACGCGCACATCCGCGAAACTGCCCCGTTCCAACGGGTCGACCAGGTGCACGATCCTGTTGGTCCGCGTTCGCGCCTGGGTCGACCCGCCTCGCTTCCCCTCCCCCTCGACCAGGACCTCGAAGGTCCGTCCCACCTCCGCTCGGTTCTTCTCGAGTGACACCTGCTCCTGCAGGACGACGAGTCGATCGAAACGTTCCTGGACGACCTCCTTCGCGACCTGATCTTCCATCGTGGCCGCCCGTGTCCCGGGTCGGGGCGAGTACTGGAACATGTAGGCGCTGTCGAACCGAGCCCGCCGGACCACGTCCAGCGTGTCCTCGAAGTCCCGCTCGGACTCCCCGGGGAACCCCACGATGATGTCGGTCGAGACGGCGATGCCGGGGATGGTGCTCCGGATGCGTGCCAGCCACTCCAGGTACCGCTCGCGGCGGTACGAACGCTGCATCGCCCGCAGGACGCGGTCCGACCCCGACTGGAGCGGGAAATGGATGTGCTCGCAGACGTGCTCGCTCTCCGCCATGGCATCGATCACGTCGCCCGTGAAGTCGTGCGGGTGGGGCGACGTGAACCGGATCCTGCGGATCCCCGCCACGCCGTCCACCTCCCGCAGGAGCCGAGCGAACAGCGGTCGCCGAGGCGAACCGGGCACCGTCAGGTCCCGGCCGTAGGTGTTGACGTTCTGGCCCAGCAGCGTGACCTCCACCACCCCGTGCGCGGCGAGGTCCTGCACCTCGGCGAGGATCTCTCCGATCGATCGAGACCGTTGTGGTCCCCGCACGAGGGGAACGATGCAGAACGTGCATGCGTTGTCGCAGCCCACCGCTACGGAGACCCACGCTCGGATGTCGTCCGCCCGTGCGGCCGGCAACGCGCTCGGGAACGTTTCCGTGTACTCGTGGACGTCCATCTGGGGGCCGTCGATCTCGGCGCGCCGGAGGAGGTCGAGCAGATGCGGCAGCGCGTGCGTCCCGATCACGACGTCGACCCAAGGCGCCTTCCGTTGGATCAGCCCCTGGTCCTTCTGCGCCAGGCAGCCCGCGACGACGATCCTGAGATCCGGCCGTCGATCCTTGAGCGGTTTCAGATGTCCGAGGTTCCCGTACAGCTTGTTATCCGCGTTCTCGCGGATGGCGCACGTGTTCAGCACGATCACACGCGCATCCGAAGCATCGTCCGTCGGGGACATCCCGTCGGACAGCAGCAAACCGCCGATCCGCTCGGAATCGTGCTCGTTCATCTGGCACCCGAAGGTGCGGATCAGGTACTTCTGCTCCATCGGACCTCAGGCTACCCGGCTACCGGGCGTACTCGGTCGCGCGGATCTCGCGGACCACCGTGATCTTGATCTGGCCGGGGTACTGGAGCTCTTCCTCGACCTGTTTCGCGATGTCGCGCGCGATCACCTGTGCGGCGAGGTCGTCGATCGACTCGGGCTGGACCAAGACCCGGACCTCCCGTCCCGCCTGCATCGCGTAGACCTTCTCGACGCCGGGGAACGAGTTGCAGATCTCTTCGAGCCGCTCCAGACGCTTGACGTAGGTTTCGAGCGACTCGCGACGAGCGCCCGGCCGGCCACCGCTGATGCCATCGGCGATCTGGGCCAGCACCGCGTGGATCGTCCGCTGCTCCACCTCGCCGTGATGCGACTCGATGCAATGGACGACCTCGGGATCCTCCTTCATGCGGCGGGCGATCTCGGCGCCGATGATCGCGTGCGATCCCTCCACCTCGTGCGTGACGGCCTTGCCGATGTCGTGCAGGAACGCACCGCGCTTGGCGATGGCGGGATCGAGCCCCAGCTCCGCCGACAACGCCGACGCGATGTGGGCCGATTCCACCAGATGCTTCAGCACGTTCTGACCGTAGCTGGTCCGGTACTGGAGCCGGCCCAGGAGCTTGATCATCTCGGGGTGGATGTCCGTGATACCGACCTCCGCCACCGCGTCCTCGCCTGCCCGGCGGATCCGCTCGTCGATCTCGGCGAGGGATCGCTCGTGGACCTCCTCGATCCGGGCGGGATGGATCCTTCCGTCCTGCACGAGCTTCTCGAGCGAGAGCCGGGCAGCCTCCCGCCGGACGGGATCGAAGCTGCTGAGGACCACGGCCTCGGGGGTGTCGTCGATGATCAAGTTCACCCCGGTCGTCGCCTCGAACGCCCGGATGTTGCGACCTTCCCGGCCGATGATCCGCCCCTTCATGTCCTCGCTCGGAAGGGTGAACACGCTGACGGTGGATTCCGCCGTCTGCTCGGACGCGACCCGCTGGATCGCGATCGTCACGATCTTCCGAGCGCGCTCCTCCCCTTCCTCACGCGCGATCTGCTCGATCTCCCGGACCTGCGCCATGGATGCGCGCTTGGCATCGTCGATCAGCGACGCGAGCAGCTGCTCGCGCGCCTCGGACGACGTCATCCCGGCGACTCGTTCGAGCTGGATCCGGTGCTCTTCGGCGGCCTTCTCGAGCCGAGCGCGGACCTCCTGCAGCCGTTCGTCCCGTTCGGTGAGCTCGAGGACGCGCTCGTCCAGCTTGCGGGTCCGTGCCCGGAGCTCATCCTCGGTTTCGGAGATCCGGCGCTCGAGGCGGGCGACCTCATCCCGGCGCGTCTTGACGTCCTCCTCGGCGTCGCGCCGGATCTGTGACGCATCGACCTTCGCGTCTTCGATCGCCTTGCGGAGGGTCTGGGCCGCATCCTCCTGCGCGGCCACGAGCTTCTGGTCTGCCTGGACGAGCTTCTGCTGAGCCTGTCCCTCGAGCGTGGTCGCGCTCGATCGGGCCATGTTGGTGCGGATCAGGAACCCGGCGGCGCCGCCCAGGATCAGGGCGACGACGCCGACGATGACGGCCGTCATGGTTCCTCCCTGGTGTCAGGGAGAGGACCGTGCGGTTCCGCCGGACCCTGGACGGCGTGCGCGTGAGCACGCAGAACCGTCGAACGACGCTACAGGGCGGGGTGCCCTCCGCGCGTTGGAACGATGTCGGCTCTTGGGGTTCTCGTGGTCACGATGTCGTGCCGTTCGGTGAACGTCGGGTAGCCGTTCGGTGGCCTCTCGGTGTGGTTATCGGTTCATCACACGATACGGCCGACCACCCACGGAGGCAAGGCTCAGTCCTCGAACGCCTCCACCGCAAGCGCCCTGCGGGCTGCCCGTCCCGCGATGTCGGGCGTGTAGCCACGACGCGCGAGCATCCCGTAGAGGCGCCGGTACGCGGCGTCCGGGGGAAGCCCCGACAGCTTCCCTGCCTTAGCCGCTGCGAGCTCGTCCGCCCGTTCCTCATCGCCTCCGACGACCGCATCCAAGGCGGCCTTCCCCGCGTCCGGAGCGATCCCGGCCCTGATGAGCCTGCCCGCGACGACCCGCCGGCCCTCCTTCCTGGTGGTGAAGGAGTGCTCCACAACGGACCGGGCGAAGGCCTCGTCGTCGATCAGACCGACCTGCTGCAGCCGGTCCAGTTCCTCTCGGACCTCCTCCGACCCGAACCCCGCCCGCTCCAGCCGATGCTGGATCTCCCGCCGGCTCCGCTGGCGCACGGCGAGGAGGCCGAGGGCCCGCTCGTGGACGTCCTTGCGCTTCCCGGGATCCCAGCCGCGTGCGTGCGGCACGTTCACTCCTTGGCCGCCGCGGACTTCTCCTTCGCTTCGGGTCCGTCGTCAGTCACGAGATCGGGTACGACCTGGATCGGTTGGTCGTCTTCTTCGGAGAAGCCGGTCAGACCTACCGCTTCGCGCACCTTCCGCTCGATCTCATCGCGGAGGTCGATGTGCTCCGTGAGGAACGCGCGCGCGTTCTCGCGCCCCTGGCCGAGCTGCTCGCCCTCATAGGTGAACCACGCACCGGATTTCTTGACGATCTCCAGATCGACGCCGGTATCGAGGAGCGAGCCTTCCTTGGAGATGCCCTTGCCGTACATGATGTCGAACTCGCACTGCCGGAAGGGGGGCGCGACCTTGTTCTTCACGACCTTGACCCGGGTCCGCGAGCCCACGACGTCGGTTCCGTCCTTGAGATTCTCGATCTTGCGCACGTCGAGCCGGACCGACGAATAGAACTTCAGCGCACGTCCCCCGGGGGTGGTCTCGGGGGAACCGAACATCACCCCGATCTTCTCGCGCAGCTGGTTGATGAAGATGGCCGTGGTCTCGAACTTGGAGAGGGAGCCGGCGAGCTTGCGCATGGCCTGCGACATGAGGCGCGCCTGGAGACCGACGTGGGTGTCCCCCATCTCCCCCTCGATCTCCGCCCGGGGCACGAGCGCCGCGACCGAGTCGATCACGACGAGATGCATCGCGCCCGACCGCACCAGCATGTCTGCGATCTCGAGCGCCTGCTCGCCGGAATCGGGTTGACTGACCAGGAGCTCGTCGATGTTGACCCCCAGCTCGCGTGCGTACGTCGGATCGAGCGCGTGCTCGGCGTCGATGAACGCCGCGATCCCGCCCTGCCGCTGCGCTTCCGCGATGATGTGCAGGCACACGGTCGTCTTGCCCGATCCTTCCGGACCGAAGACCTCGACGACCCTGCCCCGGGGGATGCCGCCGACACCGAGCGCGATGTCGAGCGCCAGCGACCCGGTCGGGATGGTGGTCATCCCCACGTTCATGGGGTGCTCGCCCAGCTTCATCACGGCGCCTTTGCCGTGCTGCTTCTCGATCTGCTGAAGCGTGACCTCCAGCATCTTGTCGCGGTCCACGCGATCCCCCTTCCGACCCCGGCCCACCCCGGAGGAGGGGCGAGTGAGCGCACCAGACGAACGTTCGAGCACGCTAGCGACTGGGTCTGACATAAGTTACACCCCTGTCATTCGATCGACCGAGCGGACGCGCCGAGGCTAATCGAACGCCTGTTCGAGCGCAAGGACCGGCCCAGGATCATCCGCCGAGCGCGAACGTCGCGATCGGCTCGTAGCGGGGCGCGGGTCGTCGCAGGTGGCTCCGGAACAGCACGATCCGATCCACCTGGAACCCGGTGGGCTCGATCCGCGTCCGCGCGAACCCCTCGTCGAGCTTCAAGGGGGGGTCGCTGCGCGCCACGGTCAGGTGGGGTGAGTAGGACCGGCTCTCCGGGGTGAACGCCTCCTCGAGCGCCGCGTCCAAGCCTTCGGCCAGGCTCGCGAAGGCCCCCTCCGGATCCTCGATCCCCACCCAGAGCACCCGCGCCCGAGCGGCCGACGGGAAGGATCCGAGTCCGGTCAGCCGCGTGGCGGCTGGACCGTGGCCGGCGGCAACCATCCCGACCTGCTGGTGGACCCAGCCCTCGAGGCGCGGCCACGTCCGCCCCAGGAACTTCAGCGTGACGTGCATGTTCTCGCGAGGCACCCATCTCGCCTTCGGGAACCGGGCCCGCCACGGCTCCGTGGCCCGCTCCACTTCGTCGAGGGCGGCTTCGCTGACCGCGAAGGCCACGAACAGCCGTAACGCCTTCGCTTCCGGTCGGTTCGCGCGGTCACGCGCCATCGTCACACCGTCGTGTGGGAGGTCGGCAGCGGTCGGCCTTCGAGGTGGCGGCGCACCAGGTCGAGAGCCGCCTGTTGCGACCATCGGATCACGCGGTCGCGCTCGCCGATCACGCGGAACCCGCGCGCGTGGGTCCGCGACTCGGCGTCGAGGGCGATCCACACGGTCCCGGGCTCCTTGCCGCCATGAGGCTCCGGCCCGGCGACGCCCGTCAGCGACAGACCGAGATCGGCCACCAGGAAGCGGCGCGCTCCCGCCGCCATCTCCCTCGCGCATGCCTCGCTCACGACGCCGGGACCGTCGATCGTCGCCTGCGAGACGCCGAGCAGGTCGCGCTTCGCCCTCGCGGTGTACGCGACGATCGCGCCCGTGAACGCTGCGGAGGCGCCGGCGACGGCCGTGAGCCGCGCGCTCACGCTTCCCCCCGTGAGCGACTCCCCGCAGGCGAGGGTTAGACCATGGCGGCGGAGCAGCCGAAGGACCGCCTCCTCGAGCGACTCGTCATCCACGCTGAACACGACGTCGCCGAGCCGCTCGACGACCTCCCGGACGAGCGGCTCGAGCAGCTCGTCGGCCGCCGCGACCGACGACGCTTTCGCGGTGAGCCGGACCTTTACCTCACCCATGGACGCGAGGTACGCGACCGTCGGGTTCGCCGATCCCTCGAACAGATCGGTGAGCTTCTCACCGACCGCGGATTCCCCCATGCCGGTGATCCGGAGGATCCGGGACGCGATCACGCCGCCCGGTGTCAGCGCGGCGAGCTCCGGCAGGATCGTGCCCGTCATCATCTCCGCCATCTCGTCCGGCACGCCCGGGACAGCGTAGATCGTGACGCCCGAGGGGAGTTCGACGATGAGGCCAGGCGCCGTCCCCCGATCGGGCGCTATCGTTCGAGCCCCTTCGGGGACGTCGGCCTGTCGGAGGTTGTTCACCGGCATCGGCCGGTCGGAGAAGCCTCGGAACTTCGCGCGGAGCATGTCCTCGAGACCCGGATGCCGGACGAGCGGACGGCCCGCGAACGCGGCGATCGCGTCGCGCGTCAGGTCATCCTGCGTCGGACCGAGCCCCCCGGTGACGAGCACCACATCCGCCCGCGAGGCTCCGAGCTCGAGCCCTCCGACGATGCGCTCGACGTTGTCTCCGACGGTCTGCCGATGCAGCACGTCGACGCCGATCCCGGCGAGCCGCTCGGACATCCACCGGGCGTTCGTATCGGCGATCTGCCCGAGCAGGAGCTCGGTCCCGACCGAGAGGATCTCGGCCCTCACGACGACGGCCTCACGGCGACGGCCACGGATACGGCCTCACGGCGAGGGCTCGGCCGCAGCGCCGGACGCCACGAAGGTCTCCGACCATGGGCGGCCGGCCGACCCGGGCACGCCGAGGGTCCGACCGTCAACGACGATCCGGATCGCCCCGCCATCGCTCACGGAGACCGTCAGGTCCTGCACCGCGCTGTACGAGATCGATCCCCCCGGACCCAGCTGCGTCGTGGGTTGACCGACCCCGTCGATCGTTGCCGTGACGTTGACGCCGGCCGTTGCGTTCACGGTGACGCCGACACCCGGACCGGGTGTCGGCGACACGAATGGTGTCGTCGCCGTGGGGATCGTGGCCGGCGGCGGCACGCCGCCTCGCGAGACGATCCCCACGGCGACCGCCGCGATCAGCAGGACCGCGGCGGCGATCAGGAGGAACCGCTGGTTGTCCCGGATCCTCGCCGCCGCGAGCGCCTGCTCGACCCGGCCCAACTTCGCCGGAGGGGAGGGGAGCTCCGGCTCCTCCGCGTGCCTTGCGTACGCGCTCATGACCTTGTCGGGTTTGAGCCCGAGGTATTGCGCATAGGTCCGCAGCATCGCCCGGACGTAGACCTCCTCACCCATCAGGTCGAAGTCCTCGCGCTCCAAGGCGCCGATCTGTTGAGTGGTCAGCCTGGTGTCGCGAGCCGCCTCGTCGGGGGTGATCCC
>Ga0066683_10000389_pt1 | contig 13531 bp, 12 predicted proteins | sample GraSoiAngelo_132_FD_62296 | JGI IMG/M metagenome (GOLD analysis project Ga0066683, IMG submission 62296) | Grasslands soil microbial communities from the Angelo Coastal Reserve, California, USA - 14_0929_02_40cm | ecosystem: Environmental > Terrestrial > Soil > Grasslands | place: USA... | reverse complement strand
CCCTGCCCGAGCGCGACGTCCCCCACGTACCGCGGGACGGCCCGGAACTGCTTCTTGTGGAGCCTCTCCAGGATCTCGGGTTCGCGGTTCCGGACGTCGGGGAGCTTGTAGCTCTTCAGCACGATCTCCCCGCGGGATGTCGTGACCCGGCCCAACAAGTTCGTCGAATCCCCCGCGAGCGGGGGACCCATCGCACGGAATCCGCCGACGCCCTCCCCGCGGTACCGCACCGCGTCCCCGGCCCTCGTGGCGACCTTCGCCTGGCGTTCCATCGCGTCCACGACGAACCGCACGTACGGTTCGCGTCCTTCCGCCTCCGTGACGTACACGCGGTCCGGACCCACGGCGAGTTCGAACGGGGACGCGCCCTCTCGGGCCGCGGAGATCGAGACCGGGAGGTGGACGACCGTCTGCCCCTCGGGGTGACGGACGACCGCGAGGAACAGGACGAGGGCCTCCATGGGAGATTCCGCGAGGACGGCCCGATCCTTCACCACGACCTCGGCCCGGATCCCGATCGCGTCCCCGCACCACCGGCGGGACCGGAGCCACTCCCGGAAGTGGGTCGAGTGCTGGATGGCGGTCTCCACGGCGTCGATCGCGGCCGCGAACCGGGCGTCCACTCACGCCACCGACCGGTACAGCTCCAGCGTCTTCTCCGCGATGCGGTCCCACGTGAACTGCTGGAGCACGCGCCTCCGTCCCGCCTTCCCCATCCGGGCGGCGAGCTTGGGGTCCTCGATCACCTTCGTAATCGCACGACCCAGCCGCACAGGGTCCCCCGGCGGGACCAGGAACCCCGTCTCCCGGTCCACGACGACCTCCTTGATCCCCCCGACGCGGGTCGCGACGACGGGGGTCTCGCACGCCATCGCCTCCAGGTTGATGATCCCGAAGGGCTCGTAGATCGACGGGCATGCGAACACGGCCGCCTCGTTGTAGAGGTTCACGAGGTCGGGGTCCTCGAGCATCTGGTGGATCCACACGACGTCCTGGAAGGGCTTCAGGACCCTCCGGAGCTCCTCCTCGATCTCCGGCGTGTCGGGCTTCCCCGTCGCGAGGACGAGGACCGTCCCCTTCGGCACGTGCTCCATCGCGTCCACGAGATCGAAGACGCCCTTCTGCCGGGTCAGGCGGCCCACAAAGAACACGAAGGGCTTCCGGATGCCGAACCGGGCGAGGCTCGCGGTCCCATCGCGCGGATGGTACTTGTCCGGGTCCACGCCGTTGTGGATCACCGCCACGCGGTCCGCGGGGATCTCGTAGCACTTCAGGAGGTCCTTCTTCATCTCAGCGGAGACCGCGATCACCGCGTCGCAGGCGAGGAGCCCCTCGCGCTCCATCCACGAGCTGAGCTCGTACCCCGCCCCGAGCTGCTCGCGCTTCCATGGCCTCAGCGGCTCGAGCGAGTGCACGGTCGCGACGAGCCTGCACCCATACGTCCGCTTCGCGAGCGCCCCGGCGAAGTTCGTGTACCAGGTGTGCGTGTGGACGACCTCGGAATCGATGCGGTCCGCGACCATGTTCATGTTGAACGAGAGGACGTCGAAGGCCTTCGCGACCTTCGGATCCGGCACGCTCAGGGGTTTGAGACTCGGGCGGTATCTCCGGACCGTCAGCCCGGGGATCTCCGGGGGCGGGCCCTCGTCGAGCGTCCGCACCTCCACGTCGATCAGCCTCGCGAGCGAGGTCGCGATGTACTTCGCGTGGACCCCGGCGCCTCCGTAGATGTTTGGCGGGAACTCCCACGTGAAGATCGTCGCCTTCAAGGTGGGCGCGGTAAGCCCACGCGCTCCATGAAGGTTCCGGGCGAGACCCCCGAGGGTCACGGCCGGTGCTCGCACCAGTCCGGGTTCTCCCATTCCCCGTGGGACTCCCCCGCGATGTGCCCTGTGTCCGCCACGACCCCGCTCTCCGGCGATCGCACCGAGAGCATCGACAGGGCGTCGCCCACCGAATATCGGGCGGCTCGGCGCACGACATCCTCCCGCGACCGCTCGGGTACCTCCGATTGCAGGGACCGGATCCACGCGGCCTCCGTCATCTCCCAGCCCTCGGCCCCATGGAGCCCGACGACGTGGGTTCGGCCGTGCGCCTCCGGGAACTCCCATAGGGCCACCCTCAGGAGGCGGAGAAGCCGCTCTCCGCGGTCCGGCTCGCCCGCCCGACGACAGAGCTCCGCCGCGTCCACGAGGGCCTGCGCGAGGCACGCGACGTTCTGGAAGGTGACGCGGGTGTCGGGCCCGTCCCAGAAACGAGGGTCGGATCGGAGGCCCATGAGCATCGACACGTACGCGCGGGCGAGGTATCCCGCGACCTCGATGTCCACTCTGCCACGGAGGAGGGTCCCTGCGGCCCGCTCGAACTCCACATCCGAGGAGGACCACCCGCACGCTCGGAAGTGGGACTGAAAGAGATGGCGGCCGTACGCGACGGCGAGCGCTCGAAGTGCTACAGACCGACGTTCCACATCGAGGACCTTGAGGACGGCCCGTGCCGTTCTGCGAATCGCGTCCTCGACCTGCACGGTGAGCACGGTGAACGCGTGCTTCCAGAGTTGCGACAGCGGCTCGCCCCGATGGACGCGGGAAACGACCGCCCCGTCCGACCGTCGGAGGCCGGTCCAACGGGTGTCCGATGTGCGCCCGTGGAGCGTGTGCTCGTCATAGTCGGACCAGCTCGAGTAATCGAGAACGCCCGCCGCCATGGGCCGGTCCGGGGGAGCGGGTGACGTGACCGTCACGCCTCGCTTCCGGAGGCCCTCGACGATCTCGGCAAACCGGTCTCCCTGGGCCGGGTTCGACAGCAGGGACTCGAGGTCGCTCGCGACGAGGAGGGAGTCCATCCGGCGGGCGACCACCGACCCGGCAAACGCGTCCGCGCTCGACCCGCCGAACGCGAACTCCCCGCTCAGGCCCGGGTCGCGGGCGGCGAACCGGAGTCCTCCATCGAGCCCGGTCCGCCCCCACGCCGTCGTCGCCTCCTCTTCCGCGGCGAGCTGACGGGAGTCCAGAACAAGGTAGGGCCCGCGGGCGAGATCCGGAAGGTCTTCATAGCGCGTCGAGGCACGCCCCGCGGAATCGAGGTAACTCTCTAGGGTCTCCGATGTGTAGCCCGCCTCGGGAAGCCACAGGCCGACGGGGCCGGCATGGGCGCGGAGGATCGGGGCGTAGAAATCGAACGTCATCTCGAACAGGGCCTCCCGCTCCGCGCGGTGGTGGTGGGGAAGGAACGGATGGAACGGGGGCGTTATCGCAAGGCCGGCGGCCCCTGTGCGCCATGCGGAGACGACGCGGCCGTATGCGTCCGGGTCCCGCTCGAGAAGCCATACGAGGGTCTGCGGCTCGACGTCGACCGAGGCCGCGCCCGCCGCACGGTGGAGGACGCGCTCGATGCGGCCGTACGCGCGCAGGACGGCGTCCGTCCAGTTCCGGCCGGTGACCCGCTCGCCGCCGATCCGGAGCGCAACAGGCGAACGCCGTTCCTCGAACCTCGGGGGCTTGAGCGGGTCGGCCTCCGTCCACCGGAGGACGTCCCCAGGCTGGTACCCGTGGAAGTGGAACGATGCGACCGTCATCCGCCTATTCCGCCCCCGCCCACCAGTCGAGGTCGACCTCGGGGAACGGCGAGTCGAGAATTTCGACCTCCTCGAACCACTCCCGGTCCCCGGGCGCGAGCGGGCCCGTCGCGGCGGCCCGCGCGAGCCCCTCGAGCCGATCGAACGCGGCGGCGTGGGCCTTCACCCTCGCCGTCGCATAATCTCGCGCCGAGATTGTCGTGATCAGGAATGGCCAGTCCGAGGACTCGAGCAAGAGGAGCTCCCGCGCGAGCTGACGGAGGATGCGGGCGACGAGCCCGCGCCGTCCCGTGCCCAGCTCCCCCAGGAGGGATCGGAACGCGTCCTCCGCCCGGTACACGAGGTCCCAGACCCACCGCGTGTCGTCGTTCAACCAGACCCAGTGTCCCCCGCCCTGGCCCCAGGATCCCTCGGGCAGGGAGACCACGGAAGATGGACGGGGACGAGCGAGCGACTCGGAGGCGGTCGCGGCGGTCCCTTCTTCGGCGAGGCGGCGCAGCACGATCTCGAGCCATGCTGGCCCCTCGAACCACCAATGGCCGAACAGCTCCGTGTCGAAGGGGGCGACGACGGTCCCCGGGCGACCTTTCGCGGCGCGGTGGGCCCGGAGGGTCTCCCGCACGGTCGCGACGAAGTGGTCCGCGTGGGCCCGCCCCCTCTCGGCCGCGGCCGCGGGGTCGTACGGCGCCTTGTCGTCGAGGGGCAACGCTCGGCTCGTCACCCGCCAGTACCGGAGGCCGCCCATCCCCTTCCGACGGTGGAACTCGAGGTACGCCCCGTCGCCCGGGTAGCCGTAGTCCGCGCTCCAGACCTGGACGCTCGACTTGGGGTCCCGCGCGAGGACCGCGACCCGCCTCCGTCCCCGGGCGAGGAGGACGTGGGCCTCGTTCGGCGAAAGGTTCGTTGCCGGGCGGAGCGCTGTGGGGCCGGAGCCTTCGAACCGGTCCCCGTACGTCCCGAGGGGTGCGCCTCCGGAGACCAGGTGGGTGTCGACGAAGAAATACCGGAGCCCATGTCGAGCGACGACCTCCTCTAGGCCAGGCCGCGTCCAGGTCCGTCCCGCACCCACCGGGCGGGACCATGAGCCAGCGGGCCGATACGCACACTCCGGGAGCCAGATCCCCCGCGGGGGCCGTCCGAAATGTCTGCGGTGCGAGGAGACCCCTGCCCGCACCTGGGCCCCGACGGAGGCGTCGGTCCCGAGGAGCGGCAGGTACCCGTGCGTGGCGGCGGAGGTGATCAGCTCGACGTGGCCGTCGTCCTGCAATCTCCGGAACGCGCCGACGAGATCCCGCCGATAGGTGCGGACGAAATCCGTCCGCGCGGCTGCGTAGAAGTCCGACCAGGCGACGGCCTGGTGCGCAGCATCCCGGCTCCCGATCGCATCGAACTCCTCCCGGTCCCGTTCCGCCAGCGCCCGGCGCGCGTCGAGGTAGGCGACGAAACCCTCCTGGAACGCCTCGGCGGCGAGCATCTCGCACAGGACCGGCGTAATCCCGATCGTGAGTCTCGGGCTCCCGCCGTCCGCAACGACCCGGTCGAGTACGCGGAGGACCGGGAGGTAGGACTCGGCGGCCGCCTCGTGCAACCAGTCCTGGCCGTGCGGCCAGCGGCCGTGACCGAGGACCCACGGGAGGTGCGTGTGGAGGACGATGACGACGTGCCCGAGGGACCCGCGGTCCGCCCTGGGGCGCCCGGACGCCCGAGGCATCCTCACGCCCCGCCGAGGTCCTTCCCCATCACGAGCCACACGGTCTCTTTCGCGAAGCCGAGCTTCGTGTTGATCCCGAGCATCGGCGCGTTGAGGGAGCTGTTCCCGGTCGTGATCCACCGATAGCCATGACGCTTCGCGTAGCCGATCGCCCGGAGCTTGAGGTGCATCGCGATTCCGCGACCGCGACACTCCCGCCGCACGCCCGTGAAGCCCACGTGGAGGGTGTCCTGGGACTCCACCCGCTCGAGGCTCGAGACCCCGACGTAGCGGTCCCCGTCCTTCGCGAGGAAGCACGCCGCCGGTAGGGCTTGGGGCCCCGACAACGCGAAGTCCCGAAACATCTCGAACGGCGGGGACGTGTACGGGTCCACCCGCGGGACGTCGGCGGAGAGCTCGTTGTCCATCTCGTACACTGCGCGGATCCTCCCGGGGTCGACGGCCATTTCGTCTTCGAGTGTGACGACCTCGATGCCAGCGGGGACCCGGGCGTGCTCCGAGAACCGCGTGGCGTCGAACGCGGCCACGTCGAGGCGGGACCCCCAGCTCCGATGAAGTTCACGGAACCCCCGCCGGGCGAGCCACGCGGTCGTCTCCCCCGTCGATTCGCGGACCCACGTGCGGGCGGCGACCGCCTTGCGATCCTCGAGCTCGTCCATCAGGACGGTGTACAGAGATTCCCCGACGCCCTTCCGCTGCGAGCCCGGCCGGACCCCGCCCCACACCGCGTAACGGTCCGGGTGGAAGGCCCAGGGCATCTGGTTGAACGACAGGCTTCCGACGATTTCTCCCGAGGAATCCACCGCGACGAATCGGCGGAGGAAGAAATTCCCGCGGGTGAACTGCTCGTCCTCGAAGCGGGTCTCCTCGACGCTCCGCGGGTGGTCCGGAAGGAGGAGGTTCGAGATCTCCACGATCGCGGGGTAGTCCTCCGGCCGGAATGCGCGGATCGCGACCGTCGCCCGCTGCGTCGTCCCTGTCTCGGTGACCGCCATGGACCGAACTCGGCCTCTCACCGACTCGCCCGGCATATAGCTTCCGGTGGGGGCCGCACGTTTAAGTAGCGGCCTCGTGTCGGAGCGCGAGCCCATGAAGGTCCTCTTCGCCTCCGCCGAGGTGTATCCGCTCGCGAAGGTCGGCGGACTCGGCGATGTCGCGGGCAGCCTTCCGAGGGCGCTGCGGTCGCTGGGGCACGACGTGCGGATTGTGATGCCGAAGTACGGAACGGTCTCCCCGCCGGCGAAGGACCTCGGGACGTTCGCCGTGGGCATCGGAGGCGCTGACCATGAGGCGAAGCTGACATTGTCGAGCCTCGATGGCGTCCCCGTATACCTCGTGGATTTCAGCCCGCTGTTCGATCGGCCGAAAGTCTACGAGTACCCGGACGACGGACAGCGGTTCGCGTTCTTCGGGAGGGCCGTCCTCGACATGCTGCCGGCCAGCGGGTTCTGGCCGGACGTGCTGCACTGCAACGACTGGCACACCGCCCTCGCCCCCGCGTTCCTCCGGGAATCCCCCCCGACGGACGAGCGGTACCGGCGGATCCGCTGCGTCCTCACGATCCACAACCTGCAACACCAGGGGCTCTTCGCCAAAGACCTCTTCGAGTGGACCGGTCTCCCACCGGCGGCGTGGAACCCCGAGGGGGTCGAGTTCTACGGGCAGCTCAACTTCCTGAAGGCGGGGATCGTCTACGCGGACCGCGTTAACACCGTGAGCCCGACGTACTCGAAAGAGATCCAGACGCCCGAGTACGGGTACGGTCTCGACGGGCTGTTGCGGTCCCGCGCATCGAAGCTGTCCGGGATCCTGAACGGAATCGACTACAAGGTGTGGAACCCCGCCAAGGACTCGCACCTCGCGCAGAAGTATTCGAAGACGTCGCTTGAGAAGAAGGCGAAGAACAAGGCCGCGCTCCAGAAAGAGGCGGGGCTTGCGGCCGAATCGAAGATCCCTCTCCTCGGTATGGTCTCGCGGGTCACGGAGCAGAAAGGGTTCGACATCCTGATCCCGGCGATCCCGGACCTCCTGAACCTGGGGGTCCAACTCGTGCTCCTGGGCACCGGCGAGAAGGCGTACGAGGAGCCCCTCGGCCGATTCGCGAACGCGCAGAAGGGATTCGTCGCATACCTGAAGTACGACGAGACGCTCGCCCATCGAATTTACGCGGGCTCCGACTTCTTCCTCATGCCTTCGAAGTTCGAGCCGTGCGGCCTCGGTCAGGAGATCAGCCTGAGGTACGGCTCGGTTCCGATCGTCCGGGGGACTGGCGGGCTCGTGGACACGGTGATCGATGTGACCGCCGATCCGCGGAACGGAAACGGGTTCGCCTTCTCCGACTTCCGGGCCTCCGCCCTCCTCGACGCCGTCGGGCGCGCGGTCGCGTTCTATCGCGCCGGTCGCGGGTGGAAGCGCCTTCAGCAGCGGGCGATGGCCCAGGACCTATCGTGGGGAGCCTCCGCGAGCCGGTACGCCGATCTCTATGACCAGGCGGCGCGCGGGACCGGCCCTTAGGGCCAACGTCGAAACGCGCTCAGCGCTGGCGTGAATCGAGAGCCATCCACGAGGGACGCCAGGGTTCCTTCAGCACCCGATTCCCCGAAGCGACAGCGTCAGCCGCGAGTCCGAGCGAATCGCCTGCGAGGGGGTCTGGAGGCCGTGTGTCGATGGATCTCGCGCTCAGTACAGCCTTGCGGAATGCGACCGCGGGCGGGACGGAAGGCGCAGAGGGGACGGACGCGCGAGGTCGGGGACGGACGCTGCCGGCGGCCGACTGGGTTCCTCGAGGGACGGTGCTCACCTCCCGCCGCCCGGACGAGTCCTTCCCCTCCGGGCCCCGCGCGATGATCAGCGCGCCGCGGAGGAACAGATAGATGACCGCGGTCGCGAGCGAGTAGGCCCCGAGCGGGGCCGAACTCGGGCGGTAGGGCGCCTCGAGGTAGAGGAGCTCGTGGTTGATGAAGAGCCACGCCCCCGCCGCGCTCAATCCGAGAAACAGAACCTCTCGCGCCGCCGCTCGGCGGGCCATCCTCCGATTCACCCCGGACTCGTCCCGCTCCCCCACGCGACGCCCCATGCAGGGGACGCGGGCGGCCCACGATAAAGATTCGGTTCCCCGGTCTACGAGGAATGGAGCAGCCCTCTCGCACCGCGACCCCGTGGCGGGCGCGGCCCGAGGAGCGGCGATGGATTTCCGAACTGCGCGGCGGACTGCCACCCTCGAGGGGCTAGCGCCCTTTTGGGGCCTTGGCCCCTTCGCGGAGGATCGCGGCGGCGTCCTCCGGCATCACCGGGTTGATGTAGAACCCGGTCCCCCGTTCGAACCCCGCCGTTTCCGTGAGCCTCGGGGTGATCTCCAGGTGCCAGTGGTACCGCATCTCCTTCCGGTCGGTGGGTGCGGTGTGGATGTAGTAGTTGAACGGCGGGTCGTCGAGGATCTTGAAGAGCCGCCCGAGCGCGTCTTTGAGGATCCGTGCAAAGGGGGTCCGCTCGTCGTCCGTGATGTCCTCGAAGGAGGTCTCGTGCGCCTTGGGCAGGATCCACGTCTCGAACGGGAACCGGGCAGCGTATGGGGATAGGGCCACGAACATCTCGTTCTCCGAGATGACGCGTTTCTCCTCTTCTTGTTCCGTCTCGATCACGTCGCACCAGATGCACGAGCCTCCGCTCGACTCGAAGTGGCGTGACGCCGCGTTGGCCTCCTCCATGATCCGGCGGGGGACGATCGGCGTGGCGATGAGCTGGGAATGCGGGTGGGTCTGCGACGCGCCCGCCTTCTCCCCGTGGTTCTTGAAGATCAGGATGTACTTGAACCGGCGATCCCGCGTGAGGTCGAGGTACCGGTGTTTGTACGCCGTGATGATCTCCTGCACCTGGAAGTCGCTGAGCTCGGAGAGATTCGCCTCGTGCTCCGGGGTCTCGACGATCACCTCGTGGGCGCCGACCCCGTTCACGGACTGGAAGAGCTGCCGGACGCTCCGGTGGACCTCCCCCTGGGCCTCCAGGGCGGGGTACTTGTTCGGGACGCACCGGATCCACCAGCCGCTGGAGTTCGCGGGTCCCTCCTTGCGGTAGGCGAGGATCTCCGGCGGGGTCATGTGCTCGTGGCCGTAGCAGAACGGGCACTTCTCCGCGGGGGTCTTCCTCCCGGAGGTCGTGAAGTCCTCCGGCCGTTTCGACCGCACCGTGGAGAACACGACCCACGTGTCCGTGACGTAATCCTTCCTGAGCTCCGGCATGGGCCGTCCTGTCTATGGGGGAACGGCGCACGGATTCGGGGGACCGTATTTTAGGGTTGTGGGGTCGTTATCCCACGAAGGAGGAACGGGGAATCGCGACACAAGATTTATCGGGAGACGTCGCTTCGTTCCATCGATGCAGGGCCAAGAGATCGTCGCTCCCCCGCCGCTGGGACTCAGCCCCGCCGCCGTAGACAGGATTCGCTTCCTCCGCACGCAATTCGAACGGCCGCAGGGGGGGCTTCGCCTCCGCATCATCGCGGGCGGATGCAGCGGGATGCAGTATCGGATCGACTTCGCGGAGACGCCGAGGCCGAGCGACGTGATCGTCGCCGCGGACGACGTGAAGGTGTTCATCGACCCGAAGTCCCTCACGTACGTGAAGGGCTCGAGCCTCGACTACTGGGAGGATCTCCTCGGCGGCGGGTTCAAGGTCGTGAACCCGAACGCGAAGAGCGCGTGCTCGTGCGGCGTCTCCTTCTCCGTCTAGAGGGCCTGCGCGAGCACCTCGGCGATGTCGAGGGTCTGGAGCGGGATGTTCTGCCGCTTCGCGATGTCCTCGAAGTGCATCTCCGCATGGGGGCACGTCGTCACGACGGCCTGCGCACCCACGTCCATCGCCGCCTGGAGCCGCTTCGCGCCGAGGGAGCTGGCCTGGTCGGGGAACACGAGGGGGAAACCGGCCCCCGCCCCGCTGCAGTGGGCGTCCGACTTGCTCGGGAACATCTCCAGGGGCACCAGCCCCTTCAGGAACTTCATCGCGTTCCGCGGTGCATCGTACATCCCGGTCACGCGACCCTGAGCGCACGAGTCGTGGAATGCCGCCTTGAGGTTCGGCAGGGGCTTTGTGAACACGAGCCGCTTGTCGGATACCAGCCGTTCGACGTACTGGGTGATGTGGAGGACGCTGAACGGGGGATTCCCGCCCCACCGGCGGTAGTCCTTCAGGAACGCGCGGACGTCCTCGGAGCACGCCGTGACGAGGATCTTCGCCCCCGTCTCGGCGACGGCCTCGATGTTCCGGGGCATCAGCTCCTTCTTCACGTACGAACCGAAGCCCATGTTCGCGAGGGGGGCGCCGGAGCACCACTCCCCGGTCCCCAGGATCCGGTACCGCACGCGAGCGGCGTTCAGGATCTTCACGACGGACTCCGCGATCCTCTGCTTCCGGTAGCTCGCGGCGCAGCCCACCCAGTACACGACCTCGGGCGAAGGATCGTTACGCGCCTCCTTGGGGAGCCACGCCCCCCGCCGCTCGTGGGGCTCCCCGTAGATGTTGTGGGTCTCCCTCACCCGCTCGAACACGGGAGCCTGCTCGGGCATCCCGAGCCCCGAGTCGACCATCCACTCCTTCACGTCCTGCCAGAGGCCGTCGAACGGGATGTCCGCCATGCAGATGTTCTCGCATGCGCCGCACGCCGTGCATTCGAAGACGGCCTTCGAGAACTCCGCGTCGGGGAGGGTCTTGCGACGGAGGAGCCAGTCGACGACCCCGAGCCCCCGCTTGTCGAACTCCCGCATGAAATAGACCTTCCCGCGCGGGGCGGCGGACTCGAACCCGATCTCCCGGTACGGCGGGCAGACCGGGACGCAGTACCCGCACATCGTGCACGCGTGGAGGTCGTCTTCGATGGGGGGCTTCTCGGCGAGGCGCACAGCCATGGGTCCGCCCTCACGCTTTCGCGGAGGCGAGCTCGCCCTCGGCCTCTTTCGTCAGCGCCTGCTCCCGTTTCAGCAGGGACTCGAGCGCGACCTTCAACCCTCCGCGCGCGCCGGCGAGGGAGGCCTGCGCGGCATGCGCAAGCGCCGTGCCCGAGGACATCACGATCTCCCACACCATCGCGGCGGTGAACTCCTTCTCGAAGGAATACCGGGCGGCCCCGCACTGCGGACAGGACGTCGGAATCTCCGTCGCGACGTATCCGCACGCGTAGCACTCCACCTTCGCGACGGCCTCGAAGGGATAGAGGGACGCGCCGGTGGCGGGCGGGACCTTGACTCCCGCCTTCGCGATGGCGTCCTCGATCAGCCGGGCGCCCTCCTCGCGATCCCTGGCGAGGCGCTCGAAAAGCTGTCGCACCCGCGGGTCCGCCGCGATCTCGTTCGCCCGCCGGAAGAAGGTGACACCGTCCCGTTCAAGCTTGACGACGACCCCGAGCGGGGACTCCGGCTCCTTGTCTCCAATCACAGTATGCCCACCAGAATACGGGTGGCGTGGAAATCGGGCGCGTCCTTATCAAGATTTCTCGGGCCGAACGGGGCGGGCCTCAGATCCCCCAGCCGAACTGCTTCTTCGCGGTCTCGGACATCATCTCGGGGGTCCACGGCGGGTCCCAGACGATGTTCACGACCGCCTCCTTCACACCGGGGAGGGACTCGATCTTCCGCTTGACATCCTGGTTGAGATACCCCGCAGCGGGGCATCCGGGCGCCGTGAGGGTCATCCGGACCGCGACCTTCCCGTCGGTCTCGCCGAGGTCGATGTTGTACACGAGCCCCAGGTCGTAGATGTTGATCGGGATCTCGGGGTCGTAGCACTTCTTCAACACCCCGATGACTTCGTCCTTCGTCACCATGGAAACCGCGGACGAACCAACCCCACGGCCCTAATGAACCTGTCGCTCTCACTCCTGTGGAACGGGCGCGAGCGGCTTACGGCCCGCGAACCCGCTCTCCAGCGTGTGGTAGAACCGCACGCCGGGCTCCCCGCGCTGCCAGCACAGGAACACGAGCCGCCCCTCGACGAACCCGTAGAAGTCGATGAGCCCTTGCTGGTAGTCCTTGAGGATCGGACCGAGCGCGCGGATCCGCTCGATGTCCTCCTGGAGCGAGCCCTGGAGGTCGTCCCGCTCGCGGACGAGGCCAAGGAACCGCTCCCGCTCCGGAAGCTCGGGGTCCTCGATTCGCGTGCCCCAGTATTCCTCGAGGTCCTGCAAGAGCTCGAGGACTTCCCGGAGCCGGATCGAGGAATGGTCCATCTGCTCGAAGATCGTCTCGAGTGAGGTCAGCAGGGCGTCCGCCTCCGCCAGGGTGAACACCTTCGCCGGAGGCTCGACGCTGGGAGGGACGCTCCGGGTATCCGCGGGGAGGGATGGAACCGCCATTTGGCCCTCGCAACAGATAGGCGGGCACCGACCTAAGAACCTTGGCCGACGCGTACGAGGCTCCCTAACGAAGGCCCCGCGCTTCCCGGACCGCGCGGGTGGCGTTGACCATCACCCGGAGCTTCTCCTTGGCCTCCTCGACCGTCCGGGTCTTCAGGCCGCAGTCCGGGTCGACATATAGCTTGTCCGGGGCGAAGAACTCGAGGGCCCGCTCGATCCGCTCGCGGACCTGCGGCTCTGTCTCCACGACATGCGTGTGCACGTCAATCACGCCGAACGCGATCTCCTTCTTCAGCGGGTCGCGCCGGAACCGGTCCAGCAGGTCGAGGCCGCTGTTGCTCATCTCGAGGTCAATCTGATCCACCGGGAGCTTGTTGAAGTACGGGAAGACACGGTCGTAGTCCCCATAGCATGTGTGCGTGATCGTCTTCGCACTGAGACCCCGGGTCACCGCGCCGAGGGCCTTCACGACGAGGTCGAGCTCGTCCGTCCGCGTGGAGAGGGCCGGTTCGTCAATCTGAATCACGCGGGCGCCGGCCGCCTCGAGATCCTTCGCCTCCTGGTGCAGGACCTTGGCGAAGGCGAGCGCGAGGTCCTCCCGCGAGGCGTAGTGCTCGTTGAACGACCAGTCCATCATCGTGTACGGCCCGGTCAGCATCCCCTTCAGGGGCCGGGTCGTGAGGCCCTGGGCCCACCGCCACCAGTCCACCGTGATCGGTCCCTCCCTCCGGAGCTCGCCGGTGACGACGGGCTTCTTGTAATAGCGGTTCCCGTACGACCGGACGAGCCCGCTCACCTCGCACCCCTCGAGGTTCTCCGCGAAGTACGTGGCCATGTCCCCGCGGTACTGCTCCCCGTCCACGAGGATGTCGATGCCGAGGTCCTCCTGGAAGGCGATCCA
>Ga0066683_10000388_pt1 | contig 13536 bp, 12 predicted proteins | sample GraSoiAngelo_132_FD_62296 | JGI IMG/M metagenome (GOLD analysis project Ga0066683, IMG submission 62296) | Grasslands soil microbial communities from the Angelo Coastal Reserve, California, USA - 14_0929_02_40cm | ecosystem: Environmental > Terrestrial > Soil > Grasslands | place: USA... | reverse complement strand
GCCGCGGCGCCGGTCACGCCGCGCACGGGCACGGTGGTCGAGCTGCGATTGCTTCCGCTGGCGTGACTTCGCCGGTGGGCGGTAGAATGCGCCACTCCATGAAGCTGCTGGCTGCTGTCGTCGCCGCGTTCGCGCTGCTGTCCGCACTGCCCGCCGCGGCGCAGACACCGCCGTCGGCGGCCCGCCCGTCCCCACGCTCATCGCCGTCGCCCGTCCGGCCCGACGCGCACGCGATGCTGCGCGCGCTCGAAGACGCCTTCAGCGCCGTCGCCGATCGCGCCACGCCCGCCGTGGTGAACGTCAGCACGGTGGGCGCGCGAGTCTCGAACGGTGACGACGACCGCTACCGCGAGTTCTTCGGCGACGAGCTCTACGAGCGGTACTTCGGGCGGCGTCCGCGCGAGGACGGCCGTACCAGCGGCTCGGGCGTGATCGTGGATCCAAAGGGATACATCTTGACGAACAACCACGTCATCGAGAACGCTCGTGAGATCACCGTGCGACTTTCCGACTCGCGAAAGTTTTCGGCGACGCTCGTCGGCCGCGATCCGAAGACCGACCTCGCCGTGCTGAAGGTCCAGGCGTCGGCGGCGCTGCCGACCGCGGAGCTGGCGGACTCCGATCGTCTACGCGTCGGCCAGTGGGCCATCGCGATCGGCAATCCGTTCGGACTCGACCGCACGGTGACCGTCGGCATCATCTCCGCCACTGCCCGCACCCGCGTGGGCGTGGCGACCTACGAGAATTTCATCCAGACCGACGCCTCGATCAATCCCGGCAACTCCGGCGGCCCGCTCCTGAACATCGACGGCAAGGTGATCGGCATCAACACGGCGATCGTCGCGTCCGGACAGGGGATCGGCTTCTCGATCCCCATCAACGAGGCGAAGGCGGTGATGGCGCAGCTGATCGCGAAGGGCAGGGTGGTGCGCGGCTGGCTCGGCGTCGCCATCCAGGACATTACCGATGAGCTCGCGTCGAGCTTCGGCGTGCGCGAGCGCGAGGGCGTGCTGGTGGCCGACGTGATGAAGGGCGGCCCGGCCGAGACCGCGGGGCTACGGGCCGGCGACGTCGTCGTCGAGGTCAACGGTGTGCGCGTCCGCGAGGTGCCCGACCTGCAACGGCGCGTCGCCGGGCTCGCCCCGGGCGAGCGCGTGCGCATCGTCGTCGTGCGCGACGGTGCGCGCCAGCCGGCCACGGTGACGATCGGCGAGATGCCGTCGGAGGAGCCGACCGTGCGGGCCCAAGCGGGCGAGGACGGCTTCGGGCTGCACGTCGAGCCGCTCTCGCCCGGCATCGCCGACCGGCTCAACCTCGCCGTCTCGCAGGGTGTCCTCGTCGTCGACGTCGCCGCAGGCGGTCCGGCCGCCCGCGCCGGTCTTCGGCGCGGCGACGTGATCCTCGAGGTCGGGCGTCAGCCCGTCAGCGACGCACAGACGTTCGGCCAGGCATTGGCCGCGATCCCGCCCGGCGAGACCGCGCTGCTCTACCTCCATCGCCCCGGCGCCGACGCCCGCAACCAGTACGTCGTCCTCGATCGGGGGGCGCCGAAATGACGCCACGTATTGCGTGCCCGACCGTCGAGCGGCGGAGCTCTGCGCAGCCGCTCGGACGGCAAGCGCCAATGACCACGCCGGTTCTCGGCCCGACCGTCGAGCGGCGGAGCTCTGCGCAGCCGCTCGGACGGCAAGCGCCAATGACCACGCCGGTTCTCGGCCCGACCGTCGAGCGGCGGAGCTCTGCGCAGCCGCTCCGACGGCAAATCCAATGAACGACCTGCTCAGCGGTCCGCCACTCACGACGCGGCGACGCGGGACGGTGCTGGTCGTCGACGACGAAGAGGGCGTGCGGGCCTCCATCCGCGCGATCCTCGAGGAGACGTGCGAGGTGCTGGAGGCCGAGCACGGCGCGGCGGCGCTGGACATCCTTGCGCAGCGCGAGGTCGATCTCGTCATGCTCGATCAGCGTATGCCCGGCGAGTCGGGTGTCGACGTCCTGCCGCGCGTCAAGGCGCTCGATCCCTCGGTGGTGGTCGTCATCGCCACCGCCGTCCGCGACGTCCGCACGGCCGTGGAGGCGCTCAAGCGCGGCGCGTACGACTATCTGATCAAGCCGTTCGAGGTCGACGACATCATCGCCCTCGCCGACCGCGTGCTGGAAAAGCGCGAGCTGGAGCGCGAGGTCGTGTCGCTGCGTTCCGCGCTCGCCGGCGGCAACGTCGAGGCCGTCGGCTTCGAGGGCCTCGTGGGCCGCCATCCCGAGATGACGCGGCTCTATCAGCTCATCACGCAAATCGCGCCGACGCCGACGACAGTGCTGATCACCGGCGACAGCGGCACGGGCAAGGAGCTGGTTGCCCGCGCCATCCACCGCCGCAGCGACCGGCGGAACGCGCCGTTCGTCGCCGTCAACGTCGCTGCGATTCCCGAGACCCTCGTCGAGTCCGAGCTGTTCGGGCACGAGCGCGGCGCCTTCACCGGCGCCCATGCCCGCCGGCTCGGCCGTTTCGAGCTCGCGCACGGCGGCACCGTGTTCCTCGACGAGATCGGCTCGCTGCGGATCGATCTGCAATCCAAGCTTCTGCGCGTGCTCCAGGAGCGGGAGATCGAGCGCGTGGGCGGCCAGCGGCCGGTGCCCGTCGATGTTCGCGTGCTCGCGGCGACCAACACGAACCTGCGCGCCGCCGTGCGCGAGCGCACTTTTCGCGACGACCTCTTCTATCGGCTCAACGTCGTGCCGCTTCACATACCGCCGCTGCGCGAGCGCCGCGAGGACATCCCCCATCTCGTCGAGCACTTCGTGCGCAAGGCGGCGCGCGACTGCCGTCGCGACGTGCGCGGTGTGTCGGCCGGCGCGCTCGAGGTGTTGACGCGCTACGACTGGCCGGGCAACGTCCGCGAGCTCGAGAACGTGATCCACCGCGCCGTGGTGCTGGCGACCCGCCCGGTACTACATCTGCAAGACGTACCGCTGGACGTGGCCATGCCGGAGACGGGCGCCCGCCTGACGGAGGACGACGGGCTGCCGCTGCGCGAGGCGTGCGATCGCTTCGAGCGGCAATACGTGCTGCGCGTGCTCGAGCGCGTGCAGTGGAACGTGAGCCGGGCGGCGCGCCTGCTCGGCGTGCACCGCAACACGGTGCTCGCCAAGCTCAGCGCGTGGGGCGTGCAGCGTCCGGGCACCGGCACAGACGGTCGCAGCGCGTCGCTCTAGCGACGCGCGTGCTTAGTTGTCCTTGCCCTTGTGCTTGCCCTTGCCGTTGCCCTGCACGGCATACGAGGGCACGACCGGCGTCGACGGTGCGGCGACGGGCAGCTTCACGCGCTCGGGCTTGTCGTCCACGTCGGCCTTGCCGCCCTGGTCCGGGGGTCCGGGGGACAGTTTCACGCGGTCGCGATCGGTCTTGTCTTCCGCTTCGGCTTTGCCACTCTGGTCGGTCTTGGTGTCCGGCCTGACGCCCGATCGCGGGTCGGCGCGGCCGCCGCGATCGCCGGTCACGCTCTCGATGCTGGTGATCGCCTGCGTGACCTGATCCTTCGCGACCCACTCGGCGCCGCCTTTCGGCTGCGCTTTCACGGGCAGTCGGAAGCCCGCGGAGACGGCCTCGCCGTCGGCGCGCGTGATCGGGCTCACCGGCGACATCACGCGGTCGATCGAGATCGTCTGCATCGGTGTGAGCGTCGAGGCGGCGCCGACCGGCCGGCGCTCGGCATCCAGACGCAGCACGTCGATCACACCGGTGAGCAGTGTGAAGCGCGTCGAGGTGTCCCCGCCGCGGCGGGTGACGTCGGCGATCACGACGGTGCCGCGGATGCCGGCGACCGCGTTGGGCGTGCGGAGTTGGATGGACTCGCCGGGCCGCATGCGCTCCTTCGCCACGGCAAGCGCGATCTTTCCCGACTCCACGTCCACCGTCGAGACGCGCGGCGAGTCGGTGATGGTCACCACCGAGCGCTCGCGCACGGTGATCACCGCCCTGCCGCCGAGCAGAATGCGCGCGAGCGACTGCTCACCCGTGACGATGCGGTCCTGCAGCATGACCGGGTCGCGGAACTTCAGCGCGCGCGGCGCGCCGGCGCTGGCGCGCGTGACGGTCGCGGTGCCGGACAGCGCAGTGACGACGCCCGCCGGAGGAGCGGTCTCGGCCCAGACCGGGGCCCACGCCACGAGGGCTGCCGCGAGCGCCATTGGCACGGTGCGCAGCGTGTGTAACAGCGCATGCATCCCATGAGTGCTTCGGCAAGCCCGATGCCAGGCCACCGCGTCGAGATTTCGGCCGTTTGCGAGCACGAACGGACTGCATACTGGTACGCGGACTACCGAAGAGTGACGCGGGCTTCAGCCCGCGTGTCGCAACGCGTGGAAGACGAGCAGCAGCCGGAAGCCGTCGCGGGCCGCGCGCCAGAGCGGCCCCGGCGCGGCCTCGACGTGACCGACGGCCTCGAGCAGCACGACGCGCGTCCGCGCGGGCCGCGCCGCGGCCAGCCGCAGGCTCTCGCTATAGGGGACGGCGGGATCTGCGTAACCGTGCACGAGGATCACCCGTGCGCGAACGTCCGGCATGGCGCGCACCGGCGAAAGCCGGTCGAGCAGGCCGCGCACGGTGGGTGGTAGCGCCGCCAGCGCGCGCTCGACGCGGGCCGTATCGCCGGTAGCCAGCGCCGCCCGCGTCGCCTCGTCCACGAGGTCGGCGTTGGCGTCGACGAAGGCGTGCACCAGCGCGGGGTCGTGCGTCGCACGGCCGGACACGCCGTCGAAGTCGTAGGCACCGGTGAGCCAGAACCGCACGGTTTCCGCCGCCGAGCCATGGGGGCCCAGCGCCAGCAGCACGCCGACGCGGTCGCGCACCGAGGCGTCGGCGGCCGCGGCGAACGCCGGCGCGGCGCCGATGCTGACGCTGACGATCGCCCACGGCCCCGGCCGGGTCGCGAGCGCCTGCACCACGGGCCCGGCGTCGTCGGGACGCAGGCGCCCGCGCGTCAGACCCGGAAGCGTCGGCACCACGACGTCGAAGCCCGCGCGCGCGAGCAGGCGGGCGGCGCGCGCCAGCCGCGGGTCGTCCTTGCCCTGGGGCGCGTAGCCGTGCACGAGCAGCAACGGGGGCGCCGTGCCGAGCGTGATGCCGGTCCACCGGTCCAGCGAAGGCCCGAGAGACTCGCGGACGGGCGCGAGCGTCATCGCCGACAGCGCCGGCAGCGCGCCGTCGGTCAGGAACTCGGTGAGAAACGCCGCGGAGCGGACGAGCGAGACGGTGTCGCGGGCGACCGGAGCGGCGAGGACGAGAGCGAGGGCGAGAGCGGCGAGGGGGCCGGCTACTTCCGGTTGACGCACTTCACGAGGCGCCACCCGTTGAACATGTTCACCTGGTGCACCAGCTCCGGCGTGAGGCCGACCTGCTCGAGCAGCGGCTTGAGGGCGAGATTGGATTTCCACCCGAGTCGCGTGCACACGGGCGCCACCATGTCCTCGAGCCAGCCGGTGAGGCGACGCTCGCTGCGGAAGTGATTGAGGATGACCAGCGTGCCGCCCGGTTTCACCACGCGGCGCATTTCACGCAGCACCGCCACCGGGTCGGGCACGGCGGAAATCGTGTACGTGGCCAGCGCCTTGTCGAACTCGTTGTCGCCGAAGTCCATGGACGTGGCGTCCATCACCTTCAGCGTGACGTTCGGCATCGCGAGGTTCTGCACGCGCTCGACGGCTTTGTCGAGCATCTCGCTCGAGAGGTCGATGCCGGTGAGCCGACACACCGCCGGGTAGAGCGGCAGATTCAACCCGGTGCCGATCCCGACTTCGAGCACGCTGTCGGTGGGCGTCAGCGCGCCGTGCTTGATGGCCGCGGAACGGCCCGGCGCGAAGATCCAGTCGAAGACGAAATCGTACACCGGCGCGTACAATTCGTACGCGCGCTGGACCTGCCTCTTTTCCAACGCGACGTCCACGCGGGCCCTCCCGGCAGTGTTCATTCGAGGCCGGTCACACGGAGGGCGTGCCCCCCAAATTTCCAACGCATTCTAACCGCTCGCCCCCTCATTGCCAAGAGATGACGGGCAAAGTCCGAGGGCAACCCGTAGGTAGCAAGCAATGGGCCGTCGGCTACGCCCGGAGCGCCTTCGTGAACCGCGCGACGATTGCGCGACCCAGCGCCTCGGGCGAGGCATCGCCCTCGCGGGCGCGCCAGTCGCGCAGCCGAATGACCGCCTTCGCCATCGCGCGATGGCCGCCGGCGGAGCCGAGATCGCCGAACGCGTGGCGCACGACGTCACCCGCCGCGCGAACCCAGCCCACGTTGCGCACGGAGATGTGCAGCTCGCCGTGCACGGTACCCGACACGACGGACCACTCCGCACCTTCGACCTGCAGGAAGAAGTCGGCGAACTGCGCGACGAGCTCCGGATAGGCGACGCTGCCGAGGTGCGCGAAGACCGTGCCGTGCTGGACGTGACGGCCGGCGATGCCCCGCGCCAGCACGTCGAGCGCCTCGTTGGGCAGGTCCGGCCGCTCGATGCGTCGCAGCGCGCTGTGATTGGCGAGCGCGTGCACGTACGCGAAGGCGTCGAGATCCGCGCGCGTCGCGTTGCGCTCGAGATGCTGCGTGTCGGCTTTGATGCCGTAGAGCAGCGCGGTGGCGAGGCGCTGGGAGACGCGCGCGTCGATGGCGCGCAGGTACTCGGTGAGGATGGTGGCGGTGGCGCCATAGCCGGGGCGCACGTCCTTGAGCGCGGCGCGCACCGGGGACTCCTCGGGGTGGTGATCGATCACCAGATCGACGCGCTCGAACGTCTCCTCGAAGAACGACGGCTGCGCGTCCACCATCGCCAGCATGTCGTACTCCTCGAGCGCGCGCGGCTTGATCTGCTCGACGTCGATCTCGAGGATGCGCGTCATGGCGCGGTTCTCGGGCCGCGTGATGGTGCCGAAGGTGGCGATCGGCGCCGCCGTCTTGTTCCGACCGAGCACCGCGCGCAGCGCGAGCGCGGAGGCGATCGCGTCGGGATCGGGATCGTCCTGCATCATGATCAGCACGCGCTCGGCCGTGGCAAAATGTGCGCGGACGCGGTCCACTCGCGCGCGCGTCAGCGCGCGCTCGAGCGCCGGCGCGAGAAAGCGCTCGGTGACGGCGCCCATGTCGAGGGCGATCACGCCCTCGGGCTCGCCGCCCGGCACGCGGTCCTCCGCGAGGGCCAGAATCGGCGCCTCGGGTGCGACCCGCCGGATGGCCGCCGTGATGCGCGCCTGGCGGGGGCGCTCCACGGCAAGGAGGACGGGCTCGTGGCCCGTGCGGAACGCGCGCCGATAGAGACCATCGCGTTCGAGGTCGCCGGTGAGAACGTCCCCGCCCCGCTGCGCGATCCGCGTACGGGCACGCCCGCTTTCGACCAGATAGAGAGGATCGAGCCGCGGCTCACCCGAGTCGGCGACCAGGCGCCAGAGGAAATCGTCGGGGCAGACCAGGATGCACCGCATGATCCACCGTGAAGTATGACCCTCCGCGGCGGACGAACAAGCGGAATTTAGGCGGCTTTTTCGCGAGCCTCCCGCACCTGGTAGCGATGCCGATCGCCGTTCGTGCCCGACAGCAGGGTGGGCCGACGGCCGTGGCGACCGAAATACCAGGCCTCATAGCATTCGCGGTGGTACGTCCCGGTCGAGGCGACGACCTGGGGCGCGTACCGGGCGACCAGCATGTGGCAGCGGCCGCACGGCGGCGCGCCCTTCATCGAGATCTCAGTCACCTTGTCGTCTTCCATGGCTTCCCGCTCCCTGTGTGATGTCGTCGTCCGCTCTACAGCGCGGCGATCGGCGTTTCATCAGGCAAAGGTGATGCCACGGGTGACTCCAATATTTTCAGGCTATTCCGAAGCAGGCGGGAGTGAGAGCGACGCCGCTGTGACGCGGTCGCGTAATCTTTACTACAACGCTATCGGTTCGGCGGCTCTCGCAGGCCCTCAGGCCACCCGCCGGTTGATGACCCGGGGGATCCGCGCGAGCTCATCCAGGAGCAGTCCAGCCCAGCCGTAGATGTTGTGCTCGCGGACCTGCCGACGCATGCGATCCATCCGGTCGCGCCGCTCGTCCTCCGGCATCGTCACCGCCCGATGGATGGCGGCGGCCATGTCCTCCATGTCGTAGGGATTCACCAGCAGGGCATCCCGAAGGTCGTGGGAGGCGCCGGCGAAGCGGCTCAGGATCAAGACGCCGTCGTCGTCGTCGCGTGCGGCCACGAACTCCTTGGCGACCAGGTTCATGCCGTCGTGCAGCGAGGTCACCATGCAGAAATCCGCCAGCCGGTAAAAGACGTCGATTTCCCGGTGGTCGTGATGACGCTCGCGGTACACGATCGGCTGCCAGCCACGCTCGCCCAGGTCGGCGTTGAGCGCGCGCACCATCTCTCGGGTTTCTTCCTGCACCGCCTGATAGCGCGCGATGCGGCTGCGGCTCGGCGACGCGATCTGGACGAACGTGAGTCGCCGCCGGTACTCCGGCCAGCGCTCGAAGAAGCGGCGTAGCGCGCGGATCCGCTCGGGCAGGCCCTTGGTGTAGTCGACTCGCTCCACCCCGACGCCGATGAACTCCGCGGCGATACCGAGCGAGGCCAGCGTGGCCGGGCGGTCGATCGGGCGCTCGCCGACGCCGAGGTCGGGAGCGACGCTGATCGGAAACGGCCGCACGTGCGTCGTGTGCTGGCCGCGGACGACGGTGAAGCGATCCCACTCGATGCGACCCTCGATGGCGCGCTCCACCGTCTCGAGGAAGTTGTTGCAGTAAAACTGCGTGTGGAAGCCGACGAGGTCGGCGCCGAGCATGCCGAGCAGGATGTCCTGCTGCCAGGGACAGATGCCGACCGCCTCGAAATTCGGCCACGGGATGTGCCAGAACAGCGCCACGCGGGCGTCGGGCCGCGCCTCCTTCACCAGGCGCGGCAGGAGCGCGAAGTGATAGTCCTGCACCAGCACGATCGGCTCCTCGACGTTCTCCATCTCGGCGAGCAGCGTTTTGGCGAAGCGCTCGTTGACGGTGCGGTAGTGCTCCCAGTCGCCGGCGCGGAAGCGCGGCCGCTCGTGCACGATGTGGCAGAGCGGCCACAGCCCCTCGTTGGCGAAGCCGTAGTAATAACCAGCTTCCTCCTCGTCGCTCAGCCACACGCGCCGCAGTGTGTAGGTCGGATCCGACGACGGCAGGCCGATGCGCTCGCCGACCTCGCGATCGGCGTTGCCGCTGCCATGGGCGACCCACACGCCGCCGCAGGCCTGCATGATGGGGCCGAGCGCGGTGACGAGGCCGCTGGCCGGCTCTTGCTCGCGCACGACGCGGCCGTCGCGCACGTGACTCACCGGCTCGCGGTTGGAGACGACGAACACCGGCCGGCCGCCGAAGCGGAGCTCGACGAACTGCTTGAGGCGTTCCTCGGTCCAGACGCTCTCGCCCGCCAGCCGCAGCCGCGCCTCCTGCTCGGCGGCGCTGCGCGCGCGCGCCAGCGTGCGCGCGAGGCCCGTCACCTCGGTGGCGAGCGGGCCGAACAGGCTCTCGTCCGCATCGGGCGGCGGCGGCACCGGACGGCCCGCCTTCATCTGCTTGGTCCACTCGGCGATGCGCTCGATCGGACGGGTGACGGACCAACGCACGAGCGCCCACGTGATGCCGGTGACGAAGAGCATGAGCACGCCCATCCGCACGGCCGTCCGACGCCACAGATCCCACTCGCCGGCTTCGAGGTACTGGGCGTCGAGCAGCACGGCCGCGGCGCCGACGGCGCGATCGTCCTGCTGCACGGGCACCACGTGGACCCAGGTCAGCCGGCCGGCCACGTTGTGAAAGCCGGCGACCGGCTCGTTGCGGCGGATCGCGTCGGTGACGAGCGGCGACAGCGGGCCGAGGAACGGGCGGACGTCCGCAGTCGCCCCGAGCATGCCGCCGAATCCGTCGTAGATGGCGAGGCCACGATCGGCGGTGCTGAAGCGGGCGAGCACGCGCTCGTACCCGGCGCGCGCCCCGCGGGTCACCAGCCGCTCGGACGCCTCCGCAACGGCGGCGCCGACGAGGGTGGCGCGCCGCTTGAGTGCGTCGATCTGGCGCTCACGCTCCTCGCGGACTTCGAGGTACGCGAAGCCGGCCGAGACGACCAGCGTCGCCAGCCAGATGCCGCCGAGCAGGCGCACGAGGAAGCGCATGCGCCTAAGCTCCGAACTTCGTCAGCCTCTGGGCGTTGGCCATCACGAGCGGCATCAGATGATGGGCGGGAATCGTGCCGAGCGTGCCGATCGCGCACGCGCGCTCCGTGAACGCGGTGACCGGATCCGCACCGCAATAGCGACTCCACAGCAACGCGGGCACCGACTGCCAGCCGTGACCGACGAGGACCGACGGCGTGGCGTGGTCGCCCGACACCACGAGGACGTCGGGTCCCAGCGCGCGCACCTTCGGCACGTACGCATCGAAGCGCTCGAGGGCGGCCACCTTCGCGTCGAAGTCGCCGTCCTCGCCCGCCTTGTCGGTGTCCTTGTAATGCACGAAGAAGAAGTCGTACGCCTCCCAGTGTTCGCCGAGCGTCGCGATCTCACTCTCGAACGTCCCGCCGGTCTTCAGCACGTCCATGCCGACGAGCTTCGCGAGGCCGCGATACATCGGATAGGCCGCGATGGCGGCCGCGCGAAGGCCGTAGACCTCGGGAAAGCGCGGCAGCTCCGGCAGCTGATCGAACCCGCGCAGCAACACCATGTTGGCCGGCGTCGCATCGTGCAGCAGGCGCGCGGCCTCGGCGATGAAACGATTGACCAGATCGGCAGTCGTCGAGGCGTTCGGCTCGAGCGCGCGCACGGGCAGCGGCGTGGCGCCGAGCACCTGGGGATCGGTTTCCGACAGCCGTCCGCTCAGCCGCGGCCCGCGCAGCACGAGCACGAAGCGGTGTTCCTTGACGGGCTCGACGAAGACGTCGACGCCGGGCAGACGGATCGTGCGCAGTCGATCGGTGAGCCGCACGGCCACTTCGGTGGAGATGCGCCCCGCTCGCCGGTCGGTGATGCGGCCTTGCGCGTCGACGCTGCAGAAGTTGCCGCGCGCGGCGACGTCGCCGGCGCGCAGGTCGAACTCGATGCCGAGCGATTCGAGGACGCCGCGACCGACCTGAAAGCGCAGCGGATCGTAGCCGAACAGGCCCAGGTGTCCGGGGCCGCTGCCGGGTGTGATGCCGGGCGCCACGTGACGGAGCAGACCGCACGCCGCTTCCGTGGCGAGCGCCGTGAGATTGGGGATGCGCGCCGTCTCGAGCTCCGATCGGCCCGTTTCCGGCCGGGGCAGTCCGCCGAGCCCGTCGAGCGAGAGCAGCACGATTTTGGTCGTGTTCGCCACCACGAGCTGGCGGATCAGATCGAGCATGGCGTCAAGTGTACCGGACGGCGCTATGCGTCCTTGACCGGGTTGTCCATCGAGCCGAGCGCATCGATTTCGACGCGACACACATCGCCCGGCTGCAGGAACACCGGATTCGGCTTCATGGCGAACCCCACGCCCGGCGGCGTGCCGGTCGCGATGAGGTCGCCGGGCGAGAGCGTCATCAGCCCCGATAGGTACGAAATGAGGTAGCGCACGTCGAAGATGAACGTCTTCGTGTTGCCGTTCTGCATCTGCTTGCCGTTGACGATCGTGCGCAGACCGAGCGAGTGCGGATCGGCGATCTCCTGGCGATCAGCGAGGTACGGCCCCACCGGCGCCGCGGTCTCGAAGATCTTGCCCGCCATCCACTGGCTCGTGATGAACTGAAAATCGCGCGCGCTCGCGTCGTTGACGATCGTGTAGCCCCAGACGTAGTCGAGCGCGGCGTCGCGCGACACGTAGCGCGCCGTGCGGCCAATCACGACGCCGAGCTCCACCTCCCAGTCGAGCTGGCTGCTGCCGCGCGGGCGCAGGATCGGATCGCCAGGGCCGACGATCGAGGGGCTCCATTTGGCGAAGATCGGCGGCTCCTTCGGGATCGGCTGGCCCGCCTCGAGCGCATGATCGCGGTAGTTGAGGCCGATGCAGATGAACTTGCCGGGGTCGCTGATCGGCGCGTGCAGCCGCGCCGACGCCGCCGGGATCGTCACGGGCTCCTTGATGGACGCGACCGCCTCGGCGCTGGCCGCGCCTCCTTCGAGAAACTCGCGCGTGGAGGCAGGGACGAGCGCGCTTGCGATCTCCCGCGCCCGGATCACGCCGCGTGCGGTCAGCGTCGCCGCGACGCTCGCCGTGAGATCGACGATTCGATCGCCCTGGAGCGCCCCCAGGCGCGGAATCTGGCCGTTGGTGGAAAAGCGGACGAGCTTCATGGATAACTGCCTCCCGAGCGAAAGGTACCGGGATTATAGCCCTTTCGGGCAAGCGGTCGTGTTCGCGCAGAATTCCGTGCATGCCCGGTACGGTCGGCGGGACAATAGGGCGCCACGATCGTGGGGTGGCGGCATCATACAGGGAGGTCGGTGTATGCGCAGGACATCAGTCGTGAGGTTCCTGACGTCGCTGATCATCGCGTCGTTGGCGCTGGCCGGCCCGCTGGCGCCGCTCGCGCAGGCCCAGCAGCGCGGCCAGTCGGCGGAGGTGTCCGCGTCGCCCGCGGAAGTGACGCAACCCGCGTCAACGCCGCCCGCCGAAGCGACGCAATCGACGCCAGCGGAGGCGACGCAATCCACGCCGACGCCGCCCGCGGAGGCGACGCAGTCGGAGGCCGTGCCCCCCGCGGATGTGGCTCAAGCGCCGCCGATGCCGCCCGCGCCGCCCGCACAGCCGGTAACGCCCGCGCCGCCCGCGCAGTCCGCACCCGTCGCGCCGCCGCCTCCGCAGCCCGTTCCCGTCGCGCAGCCGGCGCAACCGGATCTGTTCCAGGAGACGCTGAAGGCCCAGCGCGCCTCCGATCGCTTCCAGGCGCTCTACAACCTCGAGGCGACGGTCGTGAGCGTCTTCCTGTTCCCCGGTCGGATCCTGACCTGTACCGCAGGCACGATCATTGGTGTGGGAATTCTCGCGATATCGCTCGGCACCGGATACCACGCCGCGACGGAGATCTTTCATGAAGGCTGCGGCGGCAAGTGGATCGTGACCGGCGACGATATGAGGCCCGACACGCCGCCCTCGTTGGTCGTCACTGAACCGGGACGCTAGCCCTAGCCCTCACGTGAGCCGGCGCGCCCGCGCGCGCCGGCTCGTCATACCGAAGGTAGGGGTCATCGTTGTCCTGTTCGTCGTCCTCCTCGCTCTCTTCGCCGCGGGTCTCTGGGGCACCGTCGTCCGTCCTGCAGCCTACGAGGTTCGTGGCGAGGTCGTCGCACGTGCCGCGCCCGATCTGCTGCTGATCCGCCACCAGCCGGTCACCGCGCTCGGCATGGGGGCGATGGAGATGATGGCCGTACGCAGCGGACCCGAGAAGCTCGACGCGGCGCGGCTGTCACCGGGGGACCGCGTGCGGCTGGCCGTGCGGCCGAGCGGCGATGAGATCGTGCTCGTCTGGGTCGAGCGCGAGCGGTAACGGGGCGGCGCGGCGGGAGCAGGGCGGGGGCGCGGCGC
>Ga0066683_10000387_pt1 | contig 13540 bp, 12 predicted proteins | sample GraSoiAngelo_132_FD_62296 | JGI IMG/M metagenome (GOLD analysis project Ga0066683, IMG submission 62296) | Grasslands soil microbial communities from the Angelo Coastal Reserve, California, USA - 14_0929_02_40cm | ecosystem: Environmental > Terrestrial > Soil > Grasslands | place: USA... | reverse complement strand
GTGCGGTGACGGCGTGACGGTCTCGTACGTCTCGAACTTCGGGGTCTCCCAGCTGGTGGGCAGAAGGTAGTCGGTAAAGTTCGAGCCGAGGCAGTTGCCTTCCTCATCGAAGGTGATGAGCTGCATGAAGGCGATGCCGAAGCCTTCGGCTAGCCCGCCGTGGATCTGCCCCTCGACGATCATCGGGTTGATCCGGACGCCGCAGTCATCCACGGCAACCATTCGACGGACTTTTACCTGGCCGGTGCCGCGGTCGATGTCCACCACGACCAGGTAGGTTCCGAAGGGGAAGGTGAAGTTCGGCGGGTCGTAGTAGGTGACCCCCTCCAGACCCGCCTCCATCCCATCGGGAAGGTTGGTGTAGGCGGCGAAGGCCACGTCCTGGATGGTCTTCGACTTCGACGGCGAGCCGCGGACGAAGAACTTGCCATGGTCGAACTCGATGTCCTCGTCCGAGGCCTCGAGGAGGTGGGCCGCGATCTTCTTCGCCTTGTCGCGGAGCTTGCGCGAGACCACTGCAGTGGCGGCGCCGCCGACCGGCGTGCTCCGGCTGGCGTAGGTGCCGAGTCCATATGGTGTGTTGTCGGTGTCGCCCTCCTGGACCTCGACATCGGCGGCCGGGATGCCCAGCTCCTCCGCCACGATCTGGGCGAAGGTCGTCTCGTGTCCCTGCCCCTGGCTGCGGACCCCGAGCTTGAGGATCGCTTTCCCGGTCGGATGGACGCGCAACTCCGCGGAGTCGAACATCCGCAACCCGGCGATGTCGTAGTGCTTGCCGGGGCCGGCGCCGACCACCTCGGTAAAGCTGGCGATGCCGATCCCCATCAGCTCACCCTTCTTGCGTTTCTCCGCCTGCTCCTTGCGGAGGTCCTCGTAGCCGACCTTCTCGAGCGCCAGCCGCAACGCCTTCTCGTACTGGCCGCTGTCATACTCGAACCCGGTCGCCGACTTGTAGGGGAACTGGTCGGGCTGGATGAAGTTCTTGATTCGAAGGTCCGCGGGATCCTTACCCAGCTCGATCGCCGCCGTCTCGACCAGGCGCTCGATCAGGTAGGACGCTTCGGTCACCCGGAAGGAGCAGCGGTAGGCGACGCCTCCGGGCGCCTTGTTCGTGTAGGCGCCATCGGCCTCGACGTGGGCCGCCGGGACGTCGTACGAGCCGGTGACGATGTGAAACAGCCCGGCACGGACCTTCGACGGCTGGGCATCCGCATAGAAGGCGCCGTTGTCACTGAGCAGCTTGACCCGCAACCCGAGGATCCGCCCGTCGTTGCGGACAGCCATCTCGCCCTTCATGTGGAAGTCGCGGGCGAAGCCGGTGGAGATCAGGTTCTCGCTTCGGTCTTCGACCCACTTCACCGGCTTGCCGATGAGCAGTGAAGCCGCCGTCGCCACGACGTACCCGGGGTAGATCGGCACCTTGTTGCCAAAGCCGCCGCCGATATCCGGCGAGATGATCCGGATGTTCTGTTCCGGAAGGCCGGCCACGATCGCGAACAGCGTCCGGTGGGCATGCGGCGCCTGCGAGGTCAGGTACAGGGTGGCGTGCCCGGTCGCGGGGTTGACGTCGGCGACGATGCCGCAGGTCTCCACCGGCGAAGGATGGCACCGCGGGTAGAACGTTTCCAGCGTCACAACCCGATCGGCTTTCGCAAACGCCTCTTCGGTCTTCGCCTTGTCACCCGCTTCCCAGTGATAGATGTGATTCGACGTCTGCCCTTCTTTCTCGTCGCGAATCAACGGTGCGTCCGGCTGCAGCGCCTTGTGCGGGTCGACGACCGCCGGGAGCACCTCGTAGTCGACCTCGATCAGCGGTAGCGCATCCCGGGCGACGTACGGATCGGTTGCGATCACGCAGGCGACCTCCTGGCCCTGGAATCGCACCTTGTCGGTGGCCAGCACCGCCTGGGTATCGCCGGAGAGGGTCGGCATCCAGGCCAGCTTGTGCTGAGCCAGCAGCTCGCCGGTCACGACGGCGACCACGCCGGGCAGGGCCTGGGCCGCGCTGGCATCGATGGAACGGATGCGGGCATGGGCAAACGGACTGCGCAGGATCGCCATGTGCAGCATCCCCGGCAGGGTGATGTCGTCGACATAGTTGCCCTTGCCCCTGATGAATCGATCGTCTTCCTTGCGCTTGATGCTTTCGCCGACGAATCCCTTGAGCGGTGTCTCAATCGCCATGGCTCAGCTCCCTGTGGCGGCGCCGGCGGGCACGGCCGCGGCTTCTTTCATCTGGACGGCGGCGGCCCGGACCGCCTTGACGATGTTCATGTAGCCGGTGCAGCGGCAGATATTGCCCGACAGCGCCCACCGGATCTCCTCCTCCGTCGGATCCGGGTTCTCAGCAAGCAGCGCAAAGCTGCTCATCATCATGCCCGGCGTGCAGAACCCGCACTGGAGTCCATGTTCCTCTTTGAACGCGGCCTGGATCGGATGGAGCGCGCCGCCGGCATGTAGCGCTTCGACTGTCGTGAGCTGACGGCCATCGGCCTGGACCGCCAGCATGGTGCAGGACTTCACCGGAACGCCATCGAACAGCACGGTGCAGGCGCCGCAATGCGTCGTGTCACAACCGATGTGGGTCCCGGTCAACCGCAATCTCTCTCGAATGAAATGGACGAGGAGCAGCCGCGGTTCGACCTCGGCACTGGTCTTCTCGCCATTGACAGTCACCGTGATCGGCCGGCCCATCTTCATGCACCTCCCCTGGCGCGCTCGCGGGCGCGTCTGAGCCCTCGTTGGGTAAAGACTCGGACCACATTGCGCTTGTACGCCTCGGATCCGCGCTGGTCGGCCTTCGGTTCGGCCGCGGCCGCTGCCAGCTCGGCCGCCTCATTGATGGCCGCGTCGTCGAGCGGCCGGCCTCGCAGCGCCGCCTCGGCCTGCTCGGCTTTGAGGTTCTGCGCCCCCACGGCGGTGAGCCCGATCCCGGCGGAGCGGACCTTTCCATCATCCATCTGCAGGTGAACCGCCACCGCGACTGTCGCGAAATCGCCGACCTTGCGCTCGAGCTTCAGGTAGGCGCCACCCGTGCGGCCCTGCGCGGCAGGGATGCGAATCTCCGTCAACAGCTCATTTGGTTGCAACGCCGTGCTGAAGGGTCCAGAAAAAAAGTCGCGGGCCTTTACCGAGCGGCGCCCCGACTTCGACTGAAGCACGAATTCCGCGTCCAGGGCGAGCATCACCGAGCCCCAGTCGCCCGCAGGATCCGCGTGGGCCAGCGACCCCCCGACCGTGCCGCGGTTGCGGACGATTGGATCCGCCACCTGGCCGGCCGCCTCGGCGATCACGGGATATCGGGACGCCAGCATGGTCGACCGTTCGGCGGCCTTGTGGCGAAAGAGCGCCCCAATCCGGAGCACGCCGTCGCGCTCCTCGATGACATCGAGCCCCGGCACCCGGTTGACGTCCACGAGGTGCGCCGGACTGGCAAATCGCAGCTTGAGCAGCGGGATCAGGCTCTGGCCGCCGGCCAGCACCTTCCCCTCATCGCCGAGCTGATCGAGGAGCTCGAGCGTTTCCTCCGTGGTGTGAGGCGCGTGATATTCGAACGGCGCTGGCAGCATAGACCAAACCCTCCTCGCAACAACCGCCGACGGTCGATATCACCCTAGTCTTGGCTCTAGACGTTGTCAACGCCAAAGCCGGCCCGATGATCAGGCGTCGAGCGTGTCAAAGGCGCCATATGGCGGGAAGCGGAAGGCCATATCCTTGGAGAGCAGCCCGCCGTGGCCCAGGCTGTTGAAGTCGCCGGCCGTGACGCGGGCGCCGGTGAAGAGCCTTGGCAGGATCAGGTCCAGCACCGTCGCCTTTGAAAACATCCCGCAGGCGGCGACGCCGAAGATGGGCCGCTCGTCGAGGTAGGCGAGCCAGACCGCACTACCAGGATGGGCCGGCGCGCCCTGCTTCTCCATCTGGGCGCCGAGATGCTCGAGAGCAACCAGCGTGGGGTCCAGCGGGTCCGTGGCATTCGCGCCGGCCGTCAGCACCAGGTCGGCGTCGCGGAGGAGCCCGGTGATGGCCTCCCGGACGGCATCGACCGAGTCGGCCACATAGCAGATCTCGCTGATGGTCGAACCGAACCAGGCGACCTTCATCTCGATCGACGCCTGGAATTTCTCTCGCTGTGCCGGTTCGAGCCGTTCGCGCACCAGGATGGCCACTCGCATGGGACGGAAGGCCAGCACCTGGACGACGCCGTCGACACCGGCGCACACGCGCTCAACGTCGCGAAGGCGCGACTCCGGGACGACGAACGGGGTGACCTTGACGCCGGCGACCGTCTTGCCTTTCGAGACCAGCTGACCATCGAACAAGGTGAAAATGGAGATGTCCGCGATCGCGTTGAGCGCCTCCAGCCGTTGGATGTCGACCTTGAAGATGCCGTTGATCTCGGCGCTCAGGCGCACCTGGCTTTCGACGGGGCCGTGCTGCACGACACCCGGGCCGGTGACGAGCGATGCCAGGCGGCGGGCCGCCTCGTCCTCGTGGATATCACCGGGTTCCATCCGGACGACGTGCAGCTCATCGATCCGGGCATCGGCCACGACCGGCCAGTCATCGCGGCTCAGAATCCGTCCCTTGACCAGCAGAGGCCGGTGATGGTCATCCGGGACCATCAGGGTTTGCGCGAGCACGGCGCCGTCGATCGCCGCCGCGTTCAGGCTCGATCCTCGAAGCGCTTCCGCCTTCACGCCGCTGGGGCTGGCTCGGCCGCAAGGCCAGGCATCGGGCCACCCTGCTTCCCATGGCGGACGGCCACCATCTGCGACAGGATCGCCAGCGCCGTCTCCTCGGCGGTCTGGGCTCCGAGGTCGAGCCCGATCGGCGCGTGCACTCGACCCAGTTGGGCAGGGTTGACGCCGGCGGCGGTGAGGCGCGCGACCCGCTCGCGGTGCGTCTTCTTACTGCCGATGGCGCCGATGTAACGTGGCCGCCCGCGGAGCGCCGCGGTAATCGTCGGATCGTCGAACTTTGGATCGTGGGTCAGGATCACGATATAGGTCGAGCCGTCCATGGGCACCCCCTTCAGCACCTCGTCAGGCCAGGCATGAATGACCCGGCGGGCTTCCGGGAACCGCTCGCGGTCGGCAAATTTCGAGCGCGCATCGACGACGGTGACACGGAAGCCGAGCCCGTCGGCCAGGCGGGTCAGCGGGATCGCGACATGCGATCCTCCAAAGATGAAGAGCTCCGGCGGCCGCGGGAAGGGTTCGAGGAACGTGCCATCGCGACGAACCGGATTCTCCTGGTCGAGCAGGTCGGATACTCCGGCATCCGCGGGCGTCAGCAGTTGACGGGCGCCGGGCGCGGCACCAACGTCGGTCTCCAACACGACGGGCCGCTCGGCCTGGAGGGCGCCGATCAGGTTGCGATGCACCCCGGTGAGCGGCTCGATCAGCACGTCCACCTCGCCCCCGCAACTCAGACCGACGGTCCAGGCGAGGTCATCGCTCACGCCGTAGTGAAACAGGCTGGCGGGCTTACCTTTGAGGATGGCCTGTGCCTGCTCGAAGACCTCGCCTTCGAGACATCCGCCGCTGACCGAGCCCGCGATCTTCCCGGACTGGCTGATGGCCATGCGCGAGCCGGCCGGCCGGGGCGCACTCCCCCATGTGCTGATCACGGTTGCCACCGCCACCGGGTCGCCGCTGTCGAGCCACGCCGTCACTTCGGTCATGACATCGCGCATATCCAGAGTCTAGGTCAGGCTCTGAAACCTCGCTCTCAGGCCGTTGCGACCACAGGCGTCTGCCGCCGGACCGGGCGCCGGTTCGCCGTCTCCAGCAGGAGCGCCCCGAGGGCCTCGAGATTGGCAAGGTTGTGCGCCGGCAGGAAGTCGTCGACGAAGGGGAGCGCCGCCTGAAGGCCGAGCGTCAGCGGTTCATAGCCCGGCGCGCCCATCAGTGGGTTCATCCAGATCAGGCGGTGGCAGGACCGTTGCAGCCGAGCGATGGCCTGCCGCATCTGAGCGGCGTCGCCCCGGTCCCAGCCATCACTGATCAGGGCCACGGTAGCGCCGTGTCCCAGCACCCGGCGCGCGTACCGGCGATTGAACGTCTCGATCGCCTCACCGATCCGCGTCCCGCCCGACCAGTCGTCGACCGAAGCGGTCACCCGGTTGAGGGCTGCGTCGATGTCGTGCGACCGGAGTAAGCGCGTAATCCGGGTCAGCCGAGTGGCGAAGACGAAGGTCTCCACCCGGGTACTGGCGTTCTTGAGCGCGTAGGCGAAATTCAGAAGCAGCCGGGTGTACCGCTCCATCGAACCGCTGATGTCGCAGAGCAGCACCAGCGGACGCGGTCGAACCGTCGGGCTCTTCCAGCTGAAGACCAGTAGCTCGCCGCCAAATCGCAAGCTGCGTCGCAGCAGCCGGCGAATATCGAGCCGGTCACGGCCGCCGGCCCGAGCCCGGCGGGAGCGGGTGAGGCCGGCCGGAAGTCGCATCAATCGGATGAGCCGGCGCACCTCGGCCATCTCGGCTTCGGTGAGGGCGTCGAAGTCCTTCTGGCGGAGCAATTCGGCTCGCGAGTAGCTTGCCACTTTTTGCTCTTCGGCGCCTTCGGCACCCTCCTCGTCATCGAGCACCTTGAGCTGGCGCGCGGTGAGCGACATGACCGCGCCCCGTTCACGCACGGCGGTCTGCGACGACGACGATGCGTCGCCAGCGGGGGCACGGGCGCCGAGGAAGGCGGCCAGTGCCTGATCCAGGATGGGTAGCTCGTCTCGCCGCCGGCCGAAATGGGCGTGGACCGCCGTCCGCAAGTCGTCCCCGCGGCCAAGGTCGATCACGGTCAGGGTGGTCAGGAACGCCAGCATGCGGACCGGCCCGGCGTCGAAACCGAGGCCGCGAAGGACGCGCCCGAAGTGCAACCAGTTCCGGGTCAGGACGGTGCCGGGGTCAGGCATTGACGGCCCGGGCGAGGAGCTCCCGCGAGCCCGCGCCGCGCAGCCGTTCGAGATCCTCCTGGTACTTGACCACGCAACCGAGTGTCGCCTGGACGGCCGCCTCGCTGAGTTCCACCTCGCCAAGGGCGATGAGCGAGCGAGTCCAGTCCAGCGTCTCAGCGATCCCGGGCAACTTGTAGAGGTCGAGGTGCCGAACACCGCCGATGAACGCGCTGACCTGGCGGGCCAGCTTCGTGGGGACCTCCGGCACGCGGGCCATGATGATCTCGTACTCGCGGTCCACTGACGGGTAATCGATCCAGAAGTACAGGCAGCGGCGCTTGAGGGCATCGTGGATCTCGCGGGTTCGATTCGAGGTGATGATCACCGCCGGCGGCTTGTCAGCCTTGATGGTGCCGATCTCCGGAATTGAGATCTGGAAATCGGAGAGCAGCTCGAGGAGGAAGGCCTCGAATTCATCGTCCGCGCGATCTATCTCGTCGATCAACAGGACCGGAGCTGTGCCGCCATCACTCTCGATCGCCTGCAGCAGGGGACGCTTGACCAGGAACTGTGGACTGTAGATCTCGCGCTCGGTCTCCTCGCGATTGGCGCCGGCCGATTCCAGCAGCCGGATATGAAGCATCTGCTTGGCGTAGGCCCATTCGTAGACCGCGTTGTTGACGTCGATACCTTCGTAGCACTGCAGCCGGATCAACCGGGCATCGAGGATCTCTGCCAGGACCTTGCCGACCTCGGTCTTTCCCACACCCGCCTCGCCCTCCAGCAGCAGCGGCTTATCGAGCGTAAGCGCCAGGAAGATCGTGGTTGCCAGGCTGCGGTCGGCAACATACCGATGCTGGTGCAACGCCCGCTCGACGTCCTCGATCGACGAGACCGGTAGGTCCTTCATGACCGAATTGTAGGGAGAGCCGCTGCGACGCAGCAGCCGCTCTCCCTCGCTTGCGTCCTAGTGGTGCGCCGTGATCTGTTCCAGCGCGCGCCGGGTGAGGACCTGTGCCAGGTGCCGGCGATAGTCGGGTGAGCCATTCAAGTCCTGGACCGGATCGGTGCCTTCCGCCGCTCGCTCGGCAGCCTTGCGGATGTCATCGTCGTGCGCGCCCTTGCCACGCAGTGCCTGCTCTACACCGATTGCCCGCAGCGGACGGCTGCCCATGCCGGTCAGGCCGATCGCCACGTTGGCGACATTGTGGCCGCTGACGGTGACCTGGGCGGCGACCGCCACGATCGCCCAGTCCTGCGACCGCCGGCTGAACTTGAGGTAGGTCCCGGTGCTGCCGGCAGCTGGCGTTGCGATGCGGATCTCGCGAACGATCTCATTGGGCTCGAGCGCCGAGGTAAACGTGTCGACGAAGAAATCCTTTGCTGCAATGCTCCGCTCGCCGTTCGGGCCCACAACCTTGAGCTCTGCATCCAGGGCGAGCAAGCAGGCGGGGAAATCACCGAACGGATCGGCATGCGAGGCAGCCCCGCCGATCGTCCCACGGTTGCGCACCTGCGGGTCGCCAATCTGGGCGGCGGCGCTGCTGAGCAATGGCAGTTTTTTCTTGAGCAGGTCGGAGAACTCGATGTCGTGGTGGGTCGTGAGGGCGCCGATGGCCACGTGGCCATCCTCCTCACGAATGTAATTGAGGTTGTTGATCCGGCCGATGTCCACCAGGAAGGAGGGCGTCGCGAGCCGCAGCTTCATCAGGGGAATCAGGCTGTGCCCACCCGCCAGGACTTTCGCTTCCTGGCCACGCTTGACCAGTTCGGCGACCGCCTCCGGGAGCGTGCGGGGAACCACGTAGTCGAAGGCTGCCGGAATCATCGCTTTGTCCCTCCGTTGCGGTGCATCAGGTGCCAGACCTTCTCCGGCGTGGCGGGCATCGAGATGTCCTTGACGCCGAATGGCGCCAATGCATCGACGATCGCATTGATGATCGCCGGGCTGGACGCGATCGTACCCGCCTCGCCGATGCCCTTGGTACCCAGCGGGTTCACCGGGCTGGGTGTGATCGTCGCCTCGAGCTCGAACGACGGCAGGTCGGCCGCGGTCGGCACCAGGTAATCGACCAGGCTGCTGGTTCGCAGCTGACCGGCCTCGTCGTACACGGCTTCCTCGAAGAGAGCCTGCCCGATGCCCTGCGCGATCCCGCCATGCAACTGGCCATCGACGACCATCGGGTTGATCCGAGTGCCACAGTCATCGACGGCAACGTATCGGAGAATCCGGGTCGCGCCGGTCTCGCCATCGACTTCGACGACGGCGATGTGGGCGCCGAATGGCCAGACGAAGTTCGCCGGATCGAAGAAGGTGGTAGCCTCCAGGCCGCCCTCCATTCCCTTCGGGAGACGGCTCGTCTGGAAGGCCGCGACGGCGATCTCCTGGATGGTGACGGCTTTCGATGGCGTTCCCTTGACGTAAGCTTTGCCACCTTCGTACACGATGTCGCCTTCGGCGGCCTCCAAAAGGTGCGCCGCAATCTTTTTGGCTTTCTCCTGGACCTTCATGGCGCTGATGTGAACCGCGTTGCCATCGAGGGCGGTGCTCCGGCTGCCATAGGTGTCCATTCCCATCGGTCCGATCGCCGTATCGCCATGCTGCACGTCGATGTCCCCGACCGGGATGCCTAGCACGTCCGACGCGACCTGCGCATAGGTCGTCTCATGACCCTGACCGTGCGGCGAGCTGCCGATGATCACCGTGGCTTTGCCGGTGAAGTGGACGTTGACGACTGACATCCCCCAGAGCGAGACCCCCACGGCGGCCTGCGTTGGCACTGCCGGCCCCAGGCCACAGATCTCGATGTAGGTGGACAGGCCGATGCCCAGGTACTTGCCCTGCTTGCGCTTCTCCGCCTGCTCACGCCGCAGTCCCAGGTAGTCGACCATCTGCAGCGCCCGATCCAGCGTGATGCGGTAGTCGCCCGAATCGTACGTCAGACCGAGGAGTGTGGTGAACGGCTGGTCCTCGGCGCGAACGAAATTCTTGCGGCGGACTTCGACCGGATCGACGCCGGTCTCCTGGGCTACCAGGTCCATGACGCGTTCGATCAGGAAGGTTGCCTCGGGTCGCCCGGCGCCGCGATAGGCATCGGTCGGCGTTCGGTTCGTATAGATGCCCACCGCCCGGCCGTCGAAGGCCTTCATCCGGTAGGCGCCCTGGGCCACCAGCATACCCAGCACCTGGAATGTGCCGAACTGGCTGCAGTAGGCCCCGAGGTCGAGCCACTGCGTAGGCCGGATGCCGAGGACGGTCCCGTCGCGCATGGCCGCAATTTCCACGTCCCAGATTTGCGACCGTCCGTGGTGCGTCGCTTTCGTGTTCTCGCCCCGGTCTTCGATCCACTTGACCGGCCGGCCAAGCCGACGCGAGGCCAGCGCCGTCATGATCTCCTCGGGGTAGACGCGGATCTTCGAGCCGAAGCCGCCACCGACCTCGGGGGCGATGACCCGGACATCACTCTCCGGGATGCCGAGGATCACCGCGGCCCAGACCTTGACGAAGTGCGGGATCTGGGTCGAGGACCAGATCGTGAGCTTCCTGGCCCACGTTTTGTAGTCGGCCACAACCCCGCGCGGCTCAACGGCAACCGGGATCAGCCGCTGCTGGATGAGGCGCTGCGTGATCTTGACCTCGGCTTCCTTAAAAGCCGCCTCGATGTCGCCCGCGGCGAACTTGACGTCATAAGAGAGGTTGCTCCCCAATTCGTCGTGGATGATCGGGGCACCTTTCTCCAGCGCCTTCTCGATGTCGGTAACGGGCGGAAGGGTCTCGTAGCGCACCTCGACCCGTTCGGCGGCATCCTCCGCCGCCGATTGGCTCGACGCCAGCACGATCGCCACCGGCTCACCGACGTAGTGCACCTTGTCGACGGCGATCGGGTAATGCTTGGGATATTTCTTTGTCGGGACGAAGCAGTCGGTCACCGGCAGTGGGGCTCCGAATTCGGGCAGCAGCTCCTTGCCGGTGAAGACGGCGATCACCCCATCGGCCTCTTTCGCCCGCGTGGTATCGATGCCGAGGATGCGGGCGTGAGCGTCGGTGGAGCGGACCACCACCATGTGGACAATGGCGGTTTCCGGAAGGTCGTCGACATAACTGCCGGTGCCGGTCACAAGTCGTGGGTCTTCGCGACGTTTGATCGACGCGCCAACCATTTGGGATATGGCCATGATTGAACTCCCTCGCCTTACGAGACGGACGCCGGCGCTTTGGCTTCGGCGCCGGGCGCCATCACCTTGGCCGCCGCCTGGATCGCCTTGACGATGTTGTGGTAGCCGGTGCAACGACAGAGGTTGCCTTCGAGCCCCAGCCGGATCTCTCGCTCGCTCGGGTTGGGGTTGCGTTCCAGCAGCTGCTTGGCGGCCATGATCATTCCGGGGGTGCAGAAGCCGCATTGCAGACCGTGCTCATCCCAGAACGCCTGCTGCAGCGGATGGAGCGTTGAGCCCTTCGCCAGGCCCTCGATGGTCGTGATCTGCGCGCCATCCGCCTGGACCGCGAACATCGTGCACGACTTGACGGTGTGACCGTCGAGTTCGACCGTACACGCGCCGCAGTTACTGGTATCGCACCCGATGTGGGTACCGGTCAGCCCGGCCTGTTCCCGGATGTAATAGACCAGCAACGTCCGCGGCTCGACCTCGTGTTCGTAGCTGGTGCCATTGATGGTGACCGCGACCCTGCGTCTCATACGCACCTCCTCTAAGCCCGCCTATCCGCCTGCCGCCAACAGGTATATCACTCGAATTGGCGAGTGTCTAGCATTGGCCGGACTGCCGGGCACCCGGATCAGCCGCCACGGCGGGCCCCGGCCTGGCTGGTCTGGGCCACCTTCACGGCATCGGGCGGCGGCGAAAGCAGCTTCCACGCGGACCGCCAGTTTCCGTTCCTCGTGACCTGCACCATCATATTGAGGCCTACGCTGCGAAGTGGCCGGCGGTGATCGATTTCGCAGAAGTTTGAGATAAGCAGAAGAGGGGTACACTTATCGGGTTGGCCACAGAGTTCGCATCGCCCTTTCATCTCGGCGAACTGGTCGTACACGTGACCCACGGACTCAGCCGATACGCGGGCACCAAGCTGCTGCAAGCGAGCGATGGCACGACAGCAGAGTACTTCCAGCTCGATTACGCTGAGGGACACCGGGTTTTCGTCCCAATCGAGCACGTTAGCCGATTGAGCAAGCACCTCGGCGCCGAAGCGGCGTTGGCGCGGCTCAACAGCGAAGTGCAGCGCCGCTCGCCCTACAGCCGCCTTCCCAAGCCGCAGTAGAGCCAGCGTACGTCTAGACCTCGACTGGCACCCCCACCTCGATCGGGTTGCTGATCGGATCCTTGCTCCACTCGAACCAGCCGCCGTCGTACACGGCGATCCGCGGCCAGCCCCTCAGGTAGGCGTAGCACCAGGTCTCGCTTGCTCGCCAGCCCGTCCCGCAGTAGAAAGCCACCCACTTGTCGGGCGGATCCCGGCCTCCTTCCTGTTGGCAGCAATCTCTGGGTAGGCACGCATCGTGTTGTCGACGTTGCGGTAGTGCTCGATGTGGTACTCATCGTCTTACGGGGGTAGGCAATCTTGACCTCTGTACCTGGTTTGTCGGCTGCCAGATTGCCGAGCGTTGTTGACTATCTCAATCCAAATTGTCAAGAACCTGGGCCTGTAAGGGCGCCGACCGCACTCCCGCAAGCCGGCTTCGCACCAGTTCGGTTAGAGCGTCCGCCAGCCGCGAATCGTCATTCAACATCTGGGTTCGCGTGAGCTCGATGCCGAGATCGCGAGCTTTTTGGCGCGCCTCGATATCGATGTCGTAGAGAATCTCGAGGTGGTCGGCGATGAAGCCCACCGGAGCTACCAGCACCTTCCGCCGGCCGCTGGCCGCGAGCTCCGTGAGCGTGTCGAGCAGGTCAGGGCCAAGCCAGGGCTCCCCTGTCCGGCTCTCGCTCTGGAACGAAAACCGCCATTCGCGGGAAGGGACGAGCTGGGCGATGAGCTCCGAACTCCGGAGCAACTGGTCGCGGTAAGGATCGCCCTCGTCAAGGATCCGAGCGGGAAGACTATGTGCCGTAAAGACCACGGTTGCTGTCTCCGGGTCAGCAAAGGCGCGCAGAGCCGCCCGAACGTTCTCGGCTACCGCCTGCAGATAACCTGGCAGGTCGAACCAGTTCTGGATGAAATCGAAGGGAACGCGCCTGCCGGACTCGGCCAGCGCCTGCTCGACCCGGGCCTCGTAGCCGCCGGTACCCATGCGCGAGTAGTGCGGTGCGAGGACGAGGCCAACCACCTGGTCCACGCCGGCCTGCTCTAGCTCCTCCAACGCCGTATGGATGCGAGGCGTCCAGTGCTTCATCCCTACTCGAGCCGTGAACTGACCGCCGCCGGACTGGTTCAAGCCACGCTCCACTTTCTCTGCCAGGCGGCGTGAAACTTTGAGCAACGGCGTCGGAATGCCAACTTGCGCGTACCGAGCGCTCAGCCCCGCGACTTCTTCAGAAGATGGGCGCCGGCCGCCACGGATATCGCTGAAATATGCCTCCACCTCATCAAGGCGATTCGGGCTGCCGTAAGCCATGAACAAGACACCGACATGCTTAGCCAATGTGTGCCATCTCCGTAATCAACATAGCGCCGTGAATTGATCGGCCT